>Ga0334895_1002481_pt1 | contig 15594 bp, 7 predicted proteins | sample GraSluR3_MG_7_FD_207229 | JGI IMG/M metagenome (GOLD analysis project Ga0334895, IMG submission 207229) | Sludge microbial communities from methane-producing bioreactor in Wageningen University, Netherlands - Granular Sludge_31_05-R3 | ecosystem: Engineered > Bioreactor > Anaerobic > Unclassified... | reverse complement strand
TTTTATGGTAGTCAACAATGATCAGGGCATCCATATTACCAGAGATGGTGGCACGACATGGAAGAGCAGCTACAGGTCATTGCCTGCAGTTCAGTTTTTCAATGTCAACTACGACATGGGCACTCCCTTCAAGGTATATGGCTCGATACAGGATCACGGAAGCAGAAGGGCAGAAGTTATACTTGCGAACGGACGGGACAAGATTCCGGCTGTTGACTTCAGCAGCGCACCGGGTGGTGAGGGAAGCCACCACGCCATAGACCCGACCAATCCGAACATAGTCTATTCGGCAGGCTTTTACGGAACCCTCTCAAGGACAATCTACAACGACAATGATACAGCCACACGGCTCGACAGGGAAGGAAACAGGGTCAGGGCTCCTGCATCCACCAGCAAGAGCATTGTGCCTAAGGCCGAACCGGGAGAAACACCGCTCAGGGGTGAATGGCTGGCAGGTTTTATTCTGTCACCACATGATCCGAATACGATCTACCATGGAATGCAGTACCTCTTCAAGTCAACCGACCAGGGTGAAACATGGAAGAGAATCAGTCCGGATCTGTCGCATAACAACCCGGCCCGGATGGGAGACGTCAAACACCAGACCATTACCACTGTATCGGAATCGCCACTGACAAAAGGGCTCCTATATGTTGGAACCGACGACGGCAGAGTATGGGTCACAAGGAATGACGGCGGCAATTGGGAGGAAATAGTTGCAGGAATTGTCCCCGATAGATGGATATCAAGAATTGTAGCCTCAAAGTTTACTGAGGGTACCGTTTACATGACACAGAACGGCAAGCGCGACGATGATTTCACGGTATATGTATGGAAATCTACCAATTATGGCAAGACATGGCAGGATATATCAGCCAATATTCCACTGGGGACAGTAAACGTAATCAGGGAAGATCCTGTGAATAAAGATATTCTCTATGTCGGTACCGACGTCGGAGTATATGTAACGAAGAACGGGGGCAAGAAGTGGGATGTACTGGGAGGTAACCTTCCTTCATGCTTCGTACATGACCTGATCATTCATCCCCGTGACAATATCATTGTGATTGCCACCCATGGCAGGGGAATGTATGCAATGGATGCGAATCTGGTGAACGGAAAACGGTAGAGGTATCGGGTACCGGGTACCAGGTGCCAGGTGCCAGGTGCCGGGTATGCTCCCATTTGGTCGCGAGCTCGCTGCGCTCGGTTCGGGTACCGGGTGCAAGGTATTGGGTATCGGGTATCGGGTGTCGGGAACCCTGTGCCCTGTGCCCTGAGCGGCGGCGAATCCGCCAGATCACCGCATACCACATACCGATTACCTTATTACCGCTACTGCCTCCTTATGGCGGGTGGTGTTTCCGGTGCTGTCGAAGGCTGATACCCATATAATATAGAGACCTGTTGGCAGAACTCGTCCTGTGTCATCGGTGCCATCCCATGTAAAGAGGGATTCATAGCCTGTATAGAGGTTGTCGGCAAGGGTTCGCACAGGGTGTCCGTTTTCGGTGAAGACGACAATTCTCACCACGTTTTCAGCAGACGGAGCGGTAAAGGTTATCACAATCAGGTCATCAATGCCATCAGAATCGGGTGTGATGCGGCGACCCGAAAGTGATACGGCAGATCCGTTCGGGATACTGGCTGAATTCACTGAGTTTAAGGCGCCCGGAGTGGCCCAACCGGAAGCGCCCGATGCGGAATGCCAGTTCTGGCGGTTCCATGAATCAGCACCCGGGGTAACTTTTTCAAGAGAGATCCCTTCGACCACCGAAAGCAGTGAAAAGTGCACCGACTTGTCGTAACTCATACGGTCGATTATATCGAGCTCACGGTTGTAGAGTGTTACGATGGCCCTGTCATCGGGCATTGACGGCAGGGCCGGTACGGCAAATATCCTGTCGCTGGCGGCGCTGAAGAAGCGCTCCACAAGCAGCTGCGGGTCGATGGTTACAGCAAAGTAATCTCCCGGAAGAATACATCTTGGCTCTTCTGACAGAGGAAAGGGAGATGATAGAGATCCTGTACCAGGATTTTCAGATTGCAGTAAGAAACGCGAGGCATCGAGGCAGCGGTCAGATATATTTACAAATTCTACAAAGTCATGTTCATCGGGCCAGGGATCAAAGAGTATCTCATTGAATCTAATATCGCCGGGCAACGATTGTTCAGCCAGGGCAAAGCGAAAAGACTTTGTTTCAGGTCCGTTTCCGCTGTAGTCGCGCAGTGATTCAGGAGGCATAAGAGAGTATATTTTTCCCCTCTGAAGCGATGCCGATATAGTGCATATGAAACTATATCGCAGAGGGTCAGCAGCAGCTATCGATGTAATTGTATACCCTTCCGATGAATATCCTTCCATTGCCTCTTCCGTATTTGAAATACTCTTATTGAACCTGATATTAAGTGTGACGCTGTCAACGGGGAAAAGGTTGGTGATATTTACCGGAGTTATATCAGGGTTGGCCGCCGCCACAGAATTTGCAGTGCCGGGTGTACCGCCGAGGCGTGACACAGAGGATGTCCAGTTGCTTTGACCACCGAACGGATGGCCGGCATCGATCATTTCCAGCGACCACCCTCCATCCTTCTTTAACGCATCGGAGTACCAGCTGTCTGAATAGCTTACACCGTGTATCATTATTCCGGCACTGTCGTAAAGAACCAGAAGTCCGCCCTTGTCTGCAAGTGTGGGAAATGATTTTACGCCAACTGCAGTGCCAAAGTCAGACATCAGGGCAGCAGCGGTTGTGCTGCAAAGAATGGTATGGCTACCGGCATCAAGGGTTGTCTCAGGTAACAGGTAGGATGAAGAGTTGTAGATAATACTCCATCCGGTCAAATCGAGTTTAACGCCTGATGAATTGCATATCTCAATATATTCAAACGGAGGTAATCCGACAGCAGGGATAGGATCGGCCATTATTTCCGAGATGACAATATCTCCGGGAAGGGCAATGGCATATTTGAAGCCTGCGGAGATGCTGCTGCGGCAGTTTCCTGACTGATCGCAAAGTTTTGCTGCCTCAATTGTGTAGTCGTTTCTGTTGATAAATGGATCAGTGAAATTCAGCTTAAGGGTAACGGTATTTACCGTCGTTACTGATAATGGAGTGATGTTGCCCGGCTGGAGCAGCCAGTTTGATGGTGCCAGTGATTGATCATCAGGTTTTTCTGAGAGGTAAACCAGCAGTGAATGGCTACCTGCAGGCCTGACTGCCTCTACTGACGGGGCTATGGTATCGGTAATCCACTGGCCTTCGATTCTCAGGTCATCGAACCAGAGAAGCCTGTCGAGGGTGGATGTATACCGGAAGAAGATTCCGAACCATGAGGCTGCCGGTAAGAAACTATCTTGTCCTGTTTCTGACGACACTACCATCTCCTCATTGTTTAGCAGCATAAGGGTCCACTCTCCAGACGGTGTTCGTTCGACTCTTATAAGGGCAGCGCTGTCGGCTCCAATTGCGGTTTCCCAGTTGATATCGCTGGTGATTACCGTTGTTGCCAAACCGTTGCTTACCCTCATCAGCTTCAGTATATCATCACTGCCGGTGAAGTTGACGCCTACTGCGATACCGTTAACTGCTCCGCCCGGTTTCATCTCGTGAGGTGCAGCGTCGCTGACCAGGAAGACAGTCCAGTTATTTGACGAGGATGGATTATGGCCGTGCCTCAGCCTGAACTGCCAGGATGCGTTACCTGATTGCAGGCTGAGTCCGATTGTTTCGATTCCCACCTGGTCGGCACCGGCCACACTATTGTCGAAAATATGCCTGAGGGAGTATACCCCTGAAAGGGGCATTTCGGGTGATGCATTCCAGCGTCCGGGTGTTGATTCAACCCAGGAACCCGTGGTTCCCGCCTCGAAATTATCGGTAAGCTGTGCAAAGGCAGCCAGTGGCATGAATGCCAGTATCAGGGTGAGTTTATTCATACAGCGCGACAAAAAGTTTAAAAAAGAGTACTTTTGACTCTTTATTCCGTAATAAATTTCGCAAACATTAATCAAAAGAGCAAATAAAAATGAAGGTAGCGGTTGTTGGAGCAACAGGCATGGTAGGCAGGTCGATGCTTAAGGTTCTTGAGGAGAGAAACTTTCCGGTAACGGAACTTATTCTGGCGGCGTCGGCCAGATCAGCGGGGAAAGAGGTAATGTTCAAGTGCAAACCTCATAAGGTCATTACCATTATGGAGGCTGTTGAATCCAAGCCTCTGTTTGCAATTTTTTCAGCAGGAGGATCTGTATCGAAGGAGTGGGCGCCGGCCTTTGCCAAAGTCGGGACAATAGTGATTGACAACTCATCGGCATGGAGGATGGAGGAGGGTATTCCGCTGGTGGTACCTGAGATAAATGCCGGTGTGATACAGGCCGGCGACAGGATAATTGCCAATCCCAACTGCAGCACTATACAGATGCTGATGGCGCTGGCACCTCTTCACAAGGCGTACAGGATCAAAAGGGTTGTTGTGTCTACATACCAGTCTGTTACAGGAACAGGCGTCAAGGCTGTTACCCAGCTTGAAAATGAGGCCAAGGGTATTGACGGCGAAAAGGCATATCCGCATCCTATATACAGGAATTGCCTGCCCCATTGTGACCTTTTCCTTGATAACGGATATACAAAGGAGGAGATGAAGCTGTCGAACGAAACAAAAAAGATTCTGGGCGACGCTACGGTACAGGTAACTGCCACGGCGGTAAGGGTTCCTGTCGTGGGAGGCCACTCGGAGTCGGTCAATGTTGAATTTGAGAAAGAGTTTGAACTTGGTGATGTACGAAGGCTGCTTGGTGCATTTCCCGGGGTGGTTTTGCAGGACGACCCGAGCCTGAATCTCTATCCTATGCCGCTTACTGCCCACAATCGTGATGAGGTATTCGTTGGCCGCCTGAGACGCGACTTCACCCGTGAGAAGTGTCTCAATATGTGGATTGTTTCGGACAATATAAGGAAAGGTGCAGCCACCAATGCCATACAGATAGCAGAGTATATATTGAAATCAGGTCTGATGAAAAGGCAGGAGAGATGAAGGTCCTTTAGTATGGCTCCTGGTTATGCCAATAAGTCGGGGTAGGGTTACGTTTTCTGACCGGCAGATTTCAAAAATCACATCTCATAGAGAAAATCATTGTACGGGTAGCGTTTTACGTGTTCCTTCCTTACCTCTTCGTAAAGAAGCGACCGGAACTCTTCAATATTGTTCTTATGCTTTGCAGAGATAAAAATGGTTTTATAATCAGGATTGGTACCCATCCAGGTTCTTTTAAGTTCATCAAGCGAATAGTTACGCCTGGTAGCCGGGAGCAGGTCATCGGCATCCTTTTCAATAAACTCATAGGCGTCTATCTTGTTAAAAACCATAATCGTGTTCCTGCCGAGCGATTCAAGTTCCTTGAGGGTTTCATTGACAACGGTTATCTGCTCTTCGAAGCCGGGATGTGAAATGTCTACAACATGGAGAAGAATATCTGCCTCCCTTACTTCATCGAGCGTAGATTTGAATGATTCGACAAGGCTGTGGGGCAGTTTCCTGATAAATCCCACGGTATCGGAGAGAAGAAATGCCAGATTGCCAACCACAACTTTACGAACTGTTGTATCGAGGGTTGCGAACAACTTGTCCTCGGCAAAAATATCTGATTTGCTTAGCAGATTCATTATCGTTGACTTGCCGACATTGGTATAACCCACAAGGGCTACCCTTATAAGCTTTGCCCTGTTCTTCCTTTGGGTAGCCATCTGCCTGTCTATCTTCGTCAGCTGAGTCTTCAGCCTCGCAATTTTATCGCGGATAATTCTCCTGTCGGTTTCTATCTCGGTTTCACCAGGTCCTCGCAGCCCGATTCCCCCTCTTTGCCTCTCCAGGTGGGTCCACATACGGGTAAGTCGTGGCAGCAAATATTGATATTGAGCCAGTTCCACCTGCGTTTTTGCATGAGCCGTACGTGCACGGCCTGCAAATATGTCAAGTATCAGGTTTGTTCTGTCAAGAATGCGACACCCAAAGATCCTCTCTATATTTCTCATCTGACTCGGTGAGAGCTCATCGTCGAAGATGGCAATATCGACCGAATGCTCTTTTATAAATAATGCTATCTCCTCAGCCTTGCCTGTTCCGACAAAAGTACGCGGATTGACAGTCTCCAGCTTCTGCCAGAATCTTCCGATAACAACAGCTCCGGCGGTATAGGCAAGAAATTCGAGCTCATCGAGGTATTCCTGTGTTGCATCTGCATCCTGACCCTGAAAACTAATACCAATAAGTATGGCTCTTTCGCCTGTCTTTGCTGCTACCTTCATCAATGCCTGATACCTGTTACCTGTTACCTGTTACCTGTTACCTGACACCTGACTCCTGATACCTGACACCTGACACCTGACACCTGACTCCTGATACCTGACACCTGACACCTGACACCTGACTCCTGATACCTGACACCTGACACCTGATACCTGATACCTGATACCTGATACCTGACACCTGATACCTGACACCTGATACCTGACACCTGACACCTGACACCTGACACCTGATACCTGATACCTGACACCTAGATTATATGTCTCCTGTTAGTCTGCATTATTCCCCTGATAGCCATTTTCAGGGATTCAGAACAGCGCAATACCATTTCAATATCAGAAGGGAATTGTACTGCCTGCACCTTTGTTGATTCAAGTTGTTCAGGACTCAGAGCCTGGACGTCTCCTATTGCCCTTGCAGAAACGTGTCTGAAACCTGATTCAGCACCTATTGGGTCTCTCTTTACAATTCTGTTAGGGTTCAGCTGTATAACCTCCACGTCACCCTCAATAACACATGCTTTTGTCTGTATCGACTCTATAAGTGCACATTGAAGCGATTTGTACCTGACAATCTTGATGTCATTGCCCAGGGAATCTTTCATTACATTTCCATTCTTATCAAGCAGGTATGTAAATCCATCCTCAACCTCCTTTTTAACAAGGGAGTCGCGCTGGATTGTCTGGTCGGGACTGACGGCAACATTTTTAATATTGACGTTCACGAGGTAGTCGTATGAGGTATTATCGTCGAGGTGTTCAGTATGGTATTCGACCCACTCGCTGTTAAGTCTTGGGAGGTCGAGAGCCAGAAGGTCATTTACGAACTCCTGTGGGAAGTTTATAACCGACTTATTCTCAACCGACACCAGTGCCCGGCTGATACCGAGATATTTTGCTTCATTAATGTACTGATCGATATCGGGATAATCATCGACATACTCCTTAACCCTGATGAACTGATAATAGGCCTGCCGGTAGGACTCCTTCGTCTTATTTTTCATCAGTTCAATTCCGTTGGCATAATAGAAATCAGCCGCCCTTCGTTTAGCATCAAGCATTTCGGCCATGTAATCGACATAGGGAAAATCTACTGTCCGGTTACCGATTGTCAGGGGTGTCACAGTTCTTACAAGGGTCTGTCTGTCATGAAGTCGCTTATAGGTAAGGTAGACCTCATCATAGCTTGATGCACGGTTTTCCATCTTGAGCATTCTGATTCTGTCATTATCCTGCTCATTGGCGATGACATATGCTCTCTGTAATATCTCTGCTTCTTCCTTGTTATTGGGATTACGTCGCAACTCCCTTACTGCTTTATCTATTGCAGCCGGGTAGTTGCCAGTCTGCATCTGTCGTTTTGATGAGCCGCACCCTGATAGAACAAGTGCTGTCAACAGAAAAAAAGGTAGAATTCTTTTCATAATCTGTTTTTTATAAGTCAATAGTTTTCAGTTTCAAAGATAGTGCCAATATAAAAAAAAAGGGGCTGATCTGAACGATCAGCCCCCGTTATATCAAAATATTTTCATTACTGTAATTGAAAATTCACTGTAATTGAGAACCTTACCCTTACAGGCTGTCCCCTCTGCTTGCCCGGATTCCATCTCGGAGAAGACTGCACCACTCTTACAGCTTCGTCGTCGAGAGATTTATCGACACTACGCAGAACTGTTACATTACTTACCGATCCGTCAGGTTCAACGATAAAACCAATAAAAACCTTTCCCTGGATTCCGTTTTCCTGAGCTATCTGAGGATATTTTACTCTCTCCTTGACCCAGTTACTGAACCTCTGTACGTCTCCACCCCTGAACGTAGGCATATCTTCAACTATCATGAAGACATCATCCTCCTTCTCTTCCTCGTCGACGACAGGGTTCCAGGTATACATGGCGACCTGAGTATCCTCTGTAACGAGGTCACTGAAAAGAATTTCATTTTCGATATTCACATCATTGTCAACGATCTCGAAGATATCGGTTACATTGACTTCCGGCGGTGCCTCCGGCGGCTGCTCCTGTTCTTCAGTAATAGGAGCCTGCTCCTCTTCAATTATCTCCTCCTGGATAGTCGCAAAGACGTTTTCCTTCCTGTCGGTAGTTGTCCACTCAAACGCAATCAGAATAAGCGCTATTGTAACAACCAAACCAAGCTGAAGAAATGTAGTCTTCTTGTTCTCAAGGTCGGCCTTTTCACTTTTCTTGGTATTCATCGCTTATTTTTTTAAGGGCTTAAAATTACAACTTCATATTGTATTCTCAAATAGTTTCGTAAATGGTTTTGCAAAATTAAATATTTCCTTTCCAAATACAAACTTATTAATCACCATCCTCCTGCTTCTCAATTTGCTTGCAATAACGTTTTTTTTGTATATTTGCCCAGCCTTTCAGGGGATATAGCTCAGTTGGCTAGAGCGCGTGACTGGCAGTCACGAGGTCAGGGGTTCGATTCCCCTTATCTCCACCCTCAAGCGCCCATAAAAGAGGCGCATTCGGATCGCCCTGTTTTCTTCATGCTGACAGGGCATTTTTTTTTGGTTCTCGTAGTAAAAGCCCCAAAAATCATGCCGTAAAACATATTTTCCTGCCAAGTATAAACCTGATTATGATCAGTATGCTGAAAGGATATTAGTAAATTTGAACCATTGGTAAACTAATTATGAAGAAGATGAAAACTATGTTCCGCACTGTTGTTATCCTGATACTTGCAGCATCAACCACCCTGGCTGCACAGGAGACCAGAAAACCTGTTACCACTGATGATTATTCCAAATGGGCAACACCCGGACAGGCAACTCTGTCAGACGATGGGAAATGGATGAGCTGGTCTATCAGAATGGTAGATTCAGATGATTCACTTTTTATTAAGAATATCAATACCGGCAGCGTCTTAGGATATCCTTTGTCATCTAATCTTCAGTTCTCATCCGACTCAAAATGGGCCGCCATGAGAATCGGATACAGTGAAAAAGAGACTGAGCAGATGAGGGAACAAAAGAAACCTATAAGATACAAAACCCGTCTTGTCAACCTTGCTGAGGGCACTGAAAAAGTATTCGAGAACACAGAGAGTTTCTTTTTCACGCGCGACGGCTCTCATTTGATAATGAATGGTTATGCCGGAGAAAAAAGGACGCGTGATTTATTTTTGTGTCATCTGGTAACTGGAAGGGTCAAAAACATAGGGAATGTTTCCGAATCATCGGTCAATAAGCCCGGCAACAGGCTTGCATATATAATAGATGCTGAAGACAAGAAAGGCAATGGAGTGGAGCTCCTGAATCTGGCTGATTACTCTATCGTTTTCATTGACAATGATACGGCAAAGTATCGTGGTCTGGTATGGGAAAGGGAAGGAACTGCACTGGCCTTTATGAAAGAGTTTAATGACACTATTCATACCGAGGCTAATTACCACCTCTATACCTTCAGGAACATTTACGGAAAGAGTGACCTGAAGGTCTTCGATCCGCTGAAATCAAACACTATCCCTGATGGCATGCGTATCAGTGAGAACTATCGCCTTGTATGGTCAAAAGACATGAAGACTCTTTTCTTCGGGGTTTATACCTGGACACCAAAACCAACTAAGGGAAAAAACAACCGCTCTGCGCAGAATGACAAACTGCCCGGTCTTGATATCTGGCACTGGAAGGACGATCCTATCCAACCGAGGCAGAAAGTTACCTATAACACGGACAACAATTACACTTTCCTCTTTGCATGGAATATTGATCCGAATTCAGTGATAAGAATTACTGACGATGAGCTTACACGGGCATCAATAACAGGTGATGGAAAGCATGCACTGGCCATGAATACAAATCTGTACAGACCTGCATTCAGAGAAGAGCTGTTTGATTACTATATTATAAATACCCTTACAGGAGAAAAGAAGAAGATACTTGAAAAATTTTCATCGGTATATGGTTCATCTCCCGACGGAAAATTCATACTCTATTTCAAAGACAAGAACTGGTGGGTATATGATATTTACAAAGATGCCCACCGCAATCTTACCGCTCAGGTTCCAACGGTATTCTGGAACACCCGTGACGACAGCCCCAAAGAGGTTAAACCGCCCTTTGGAAGTGCAGGATGGCTTAAGGACGACAAGGGGTTCCTGGCTTACGACGAATACGATGTATGGCGCATTCCTGCTGACGGTTCGCAGGCGCTGAAACTCACATCGGGAAAGGAGAACAATACTATCTTCAGATTCAGCCGCCTCGATTTTGAAGACAATTTCATTGATCCGTCAAAGGATATGTATTTTTCTGCCTTCGGAGACATAGACAAAAAGAGTGGCTATTACAGAATACCGGTAAAAGGAAGAGCCGGCATGCTCATATACGAAGACAGGGCAATTTCAGGTCTTACCAGGGCAAAGAACAGCGACACATTCCTTCTCCGGTCAGAGACCTATGCAGAATCACCCAATTTCTATACAACTGATTATGCCTTCGCTGACCTTTCTGTTCAGACAAACACCAATCCTCACCAGGCTGAATATGAATGGGGATACAGTGAACTAATCCATTACAAAAACCGTGACGGCAAAGATCTTCAGGGTGCTCTGTTCTATCCGGCGAACTACGAACCGGGAAAGAAGTACCCCATGATTGTATACATTTATGAAATAAGGTCAAATGTACTTCACAGGTATGTAACGCCATCCACACGCAGTGCATACAATACTTCCAACTACACCACACAGGGCTATTTCATTTTCCAGCCCGACATTGTCTACAAGACAAATCATCCGGGCAATTCGGCTGTCGACTGTGTAGTACCTGCCGTTGAAGCAGTGCTGAAGACAGGGATGATAGATGAGAAAAAGGTAGGCCTGATGGGGCACAGCTGGGGAGCATATCAGACCAGTTTCATAATTACCCAGACGAACCTTTTCTCAGCTGCCGTGGCCGGCGCACCACTGATTAACATGATCAGCATGTATAATGAAATCTACTGGAACAGTGGAAATCCTAACCAGAATATCTTCGAAACGTCACAGGGAAGGCTCAGGGAACCGTGGTGGGAGATAATGGATGAGTATATGGCAAACTCCCCGATGTTTCAGGCGGGTAATATAAATACCCCTCTGCTGGTGGCTTTCGGTACCGAAGACGGTGCTGTAGACTGGCACCAGGGTATTGAAATGTTCACCACTATGCGCAGAATGGAGAAACCTTATATCATGCTTGTGTATGAAGGTGAAAATCACTCGCTTGCCAAGAAGGAAAATCAGCTTGACTACACCAAAAAAGTCAATGAGTTTTTTAACCACCACCTCCTCGGCACAGAACCTGAAGAGTGGATTATAAAAGGGAAGAAGTATCTTGACAAACGAAGGGAAGAGGAAAAAGCGAAAAAAGATTAGTTTTGTATTGACAACCAGGTCACCTGATCACATATGAGCGAGGAGATCCTCAGGGCTTTAATGGAACTGTTTGCATTAATTGTAAAACAGGATGGGGGTATGCTGCTGAATGAAAGGAACTACGTTCTCGGGTTCCTGCACAAACAGCTGACCCATGAGGCTGTAGATCAATACATGAAGCTGTTTGACTCCCACGCAGGCAATGTCACTGACTCTAAAAACATTGAAAAAAGTGAATCGCCGTCAGTGAAGGATTCCGTCAAGGTCCTCAACATCTGCAAGAAGATAAACCGCACACTGAGTCAGGCACAGAAAATTGTCGTTCTTATGCGGCTATATGAGCTTGTTAACGCTGACAAGCAGTATACCACCCAAAGGATGAACATCATCAATACGGTCGCGGAAGTCTTCAGGATTCACTTCGATGAGTTTTCATCAATAGAACAGTTCATCAGGGAAGATTCCCTAGAGAAATTATCGGGAAATCCAGCCATACTTGTTTTGGACCATGACCAGACAGGTTGTCAAACCTGCAACCGTATAGTCACCGGATTCAGTGAGGCCACTATCGCTATATTGAGGATAGAATCGGCCGACATCCTGTTTATAAAGTATATCTCTGAAAATCAGCTTTATCTTAATGGCCTCCCTATTACACAGGGCTATATCTACACCTTCCCAAGCGGTGGCTCTTTGCGTTCATCACAGGGGTCTCCACTATACTATACCGATATAGTCTCGAGGTTTATGGAAGGCCGGACCGCTGACAGGCTTACTCTTGCAGCGTCGGGCATAACATACAGCTTTAAAGATGGCAGCAGGGCGGTTTCAGGCGTGAATCTCTCTCTTTCTGAAGGAACCCTTATTGGCATTCTCGGTTCGAGCGGTAGCGGCAAAACCACCCTTCTTAACATTCTCAGCGGTAATCGTAAACCGACTAATGGAGAAGTCAGAATCAACGGCATAGACGTTCATTCAGGAAGTGCTGACCTTGAAGGGGTGATAGGATTTGTTCCCCAGGATGATATGCTGATGGAGGATCTGACAGTATACGACAACCTTTATTATGCAGCTGCTCTAAGCTTCAGGGATAAGTCAGAAGCTGACCTGAAAGCTCTGGTTGAGAAGACGCTGAACAGCCTCGGATTGTACGACAAAAAGGAGATGAAAGTCGGTACAAGCCTGAATAAAGTTATCAGCGGAGGCCAGAGGAAAAGGCTCAATATTGCTCTTGAGCTTATCAGGGAACCTTCGGTATTGTTCCTCGATGAACCTACATCGGGCCTCTCATCGAGGGACTCGGAGAATGTTATGGACCTGCTCAGAGAACTTACACTTAAAGGCAAGCTGGTAGTAACCGTTATTCATCAGCCCTCTTCAGAGATATACAAATTATTTGATAAGGTCGCGATACTTGACCAGGGCGGTTATCTGGTATTCTTCGGAAATCCTATTGAAGCGATAATTTACTTCAAGACTCTTGATGCACAGATAAACTCCAAAATCGGTGAATGTCCGTCATGCGGGAACGTAAATCCCGAAATGATATTCAAAATAATTGAGGCCCAGGTGCTCGACGAGTTCGGCAGGTATACCCAGAAAAGAAAGGTATTACCGGCTGAATGGCACGAATCATATAATAATAGTACACAGGAAGAACCTGTCACTGAGATCACCGACAAACCTCATTCAACACTAAACAAACCCGGCAGGTTAAGGCAGCTGGCACTGTTTCTCAGTCGGGATCTGAAAAGCAAAGCTGCAAATCGCCAGTACCTGGCTCTTACATTGCTCGAAGCCCCGGTTCTGGGATTTATTCTTTCATATATAATAAGATACATTGCCGACCCTGCATCTGATGTTTATGTTTTCAAGGATAACGAAAACATACCCATCTATATCTTCATGAGTATTATTGTAGCGCTATTCCTTGGCCTTATTGTAAGTGCCGAAGAGATATACCGCGACAGGATGATACTGAGAAGGGAAAAGTTTCTTAATCTGAGCCGGAATAGCTATTTGTTGTCCAAAGTATTGATTATGGCTCTGATTTCACTTATACAGGTGACTCTCTTTCTGGCCGTTGCCAACACAATACTCGGAATAAAGGGGATGTTCGCAAGCTATTTTCTGGCACTATTTGCCACAGCCTTCTGCGCCAACATGATAGGACTCAACATATCAGCATCGCTAAACTCAGCCATCACCATATATATTGTAATACCCCTCCTGATGATACCAATGATGGTACTCAGTGGTGCAATGTTCCCTTTCGACAAGCTGAACCGAACAATAGGAAGTATTGACAAGGTGCCGGTAATTGCTGAGCTGATGCCAACACGCTGGTCATATGAGGCTCTGATGGTTTCTCAGTTCAAAGACAGCCGGTACGGACGTATCTTTTATGAAATTGATAAAGAGCGAAGCGTTGCAATTTTCAATCTCGACTACCGCCTGAAGGAACTCGGGAACAAACTTTCATCTGCTGATCTTGCTCTGCGTAACGGAACTCTGTCAACCTCAGGTACTGATCAGATGCAATTCCTCAGGAATGAACTTGAGGAAATTTCAATCTATTCAGGCACAGGGCTTTTCGGGAGTATCGACAAACTGACGCCCGCTCTCTTCAACAGTGAAATCTCTGAGGAGTTAAGGAGTTATCTGGCAGAGACAAGAGAGTGGTTTGACAGTATTGTAACCATGAATGAAAACCGGCGCGAATATTTTCTGAGCAATAATATTGATCTGGCGCGATCGCTGCAAAATCAATACCACAACACAAAACTAAGAGAGATAGTTACAAAATACTATGAACCCAATAAATACTTTGAATTCAGAAACCGTCTGATTCAGAATTATGACCCTATTTACCTTGAGCCTGTACCTGAAGGCTTTCCTATGTTCAGGGCTCACTTTTTCGCACCGGCGAAATATATATTCGGACGAAGGATTGACACCATGGTTTTCAATATTTCACTGATATTTCTGAGTGTAATAATACTGTACCTGATTCTCTATTTTGATTTGCTGGCCGGAATATTGAGAAAGTTTGAGAAAGTTAAGTTTCAAAAAAGCAAATAAACAGGTGTTGTTACTTCATTTTTTCTATTTTTGTAATGTAGCAATCTAAAATTCTCATTATGATGGGAAAAAATATTCTCGTAATCATCGGTATGATGGTCTTTCTCGCCGCTTGTCAGAACAGGCGTGGCGGAGACGTTCAATTTACGTTTGAAGAAGCCGACACTTTTCCTGTGGCTGAAGCTGAGAAGCTTAGTGCTGAAGCCATTGATGACATAGTCAGGAATATCTCGTCACCGGTAGAGATTGCTGCGCTGCTACAATCCATGAATGTCCCTTTCACAATAGATTATCTGGCATCTACAGGAGATGTTGACCGCCTTAGCACTAACTTCGAAAAAGCGCTAAAACTGGGCATCTATGGTGCTGACCTCGGATACCTGAATATATATGAAAGAACCGGTAATTCCGTTGAGGTGCTGCAGGCAATAAAAAAACTTGCCGACGGTATAAGAGTAGGTCAGTTTTTTGATTTCGAGACAATCAGAAGATTGTCAGTAAGCCGTTCCAATCTTGATTCACTGCTGTTTCTTTCGGTTCAGTCATATAATCAGATAGACGAACACCTTCGCGACAACCAGAGGGGACATCTCTCGGCCCTGATGATTACCGGTGTCTGGCTTGAAGGACAATACCTCGCCACTCAAGTTGTTCAGAACTACCCTGATGAGATACTGAAAAACAGGATTGGTGAGCAGAAGATCATAATCAATGACCTGATGATGCTGCTTGCCCCCTATTGTGACGGAAACAGGGAGTTCAGACTTCTTTGTGAAAAGATGGAAAGTCTCAGGGACAAATACAGAGATATCAGAATCACTTACAC
>Ga0334895_1002469_pt1 | contig 15661 bp, 14 predicted proteins | sample GraSluR3_MG_7_FD_207229 | JGI IMG/M metagenome (GOLD analysis project Ga0334895, IMG submission 207229) | Sludge microbial communities from methane-producing bioreactor in Wageningen University, Netherlands - Granular Sludge_31_05-R3 | ecosystem: Engineered > Bioreactor > Anaerobic >... | reverse complement strand
GAATATCAATGTTTGCAAACAAAAGACTCGTCCCGGCTTTTTTTGTATTCTCTTTAATACACTAATTTAAGCATAATATTAAAGCTCTGTCAATTATGTTCAGAGAAACATCTGGCAGTAACCATGCATGTAAAAGACATACCATTATCCTCAATGGTCCTTAATTTGATTATGCTCTTTTCTCTTTGGGTCTGGTTATTGACAGTATCAAAAGACCTGCAAAAACAAGTCCCATACCCACTCCTGACAGTGTAGATAGGCTTTCCTTAAGGAGAAACACTCCCAGCAGTGCTGCAGTTACAGGCTCTGCAAGAGTGAGGGTCACAGCCTTGTGCAGCTTTGTCCCCGAAAGTCCATAAGAGAAGATTACATATGCAAATGCAGTTGTGATCAGCCCAAGATGCAAGGCAACAGCAATCCCCCTCGCCGTAAGGAGCCAATCCAGGCTATAGATCAGAAGAAATGGGGATGTTATAATTGCTCCCATGGTAAATACAATTCCCGTTACAGCCTCAGGTGAGAACTCATCCAGGAGGTTCTTTGTGGATGCGGTGTAGGTGGCATAGGACAGTCCCGCTCCAAGAGCCAACAATATTCCATATACGTTGACGGAAAGTTCATCTCCTCCCACCACAAGAAGAATACAACCAAACACAGATACAAGTGTTGATATCAGCCATTTACGTCCAGGATTCTCTCTGTTTACAGCAAATGATATCAGTCCAGCGAATATGGGTGCACTACCTATTGCAACAACAGTGCCCATGGCAACTCCTGTAAGAAGAACAGCTGCAAAGAAGGTAAGCTGGAAGGATGCCATGCTTGCCGCTCCAATATATGTACTCTTTCTTGAGAAAATATCCCTTCCCTTTAGCTTACCCCTTAAGAAGGCATAGAGAAGCAGAACTCCGCCGCCCAATGCCAGTCTGACGGCTCCTATTGACATTGGTGTAGCACCCTCAGGTGCAAAATGCTGAGCTGTTCCAATTGTTCCCCAAAGAACTGCTCCCAGCATAACCATCATTGAATTTATAAATTCATTTTGCTTCAACAGCTATCACCCCTATTAAACAAAAGGACGAATCTTAATGTTAATACAAAAAGATACGCCCTAAATATTTCTGATTGGTACGCCCAGAGGGATTCGAACCCCCGACCAACTGGTTCGAAGCCAGCTACTCTATCCAGCTGAGCTATGGGCGCACAGTTGATTTGATACTATAATAGTATAACCCTTGGCAAATCCAATGTCAATAATGAACAACCCTCCCTCGCTTCAATAAACAATAGTGAAAAAGCGGCCTGTATCTGATATAATATGTAATTAATACAATACTTGGAATGTGAGGTGTATAAGGATGAAATATAGAAGCGTGTTTGATATTATCGGACCGGTGATGGTTGGCCCCTCCAGCTCCCATACTGCAGGTCCTGTAAGAATTGGACAGATTGCAAGAAGGCTATTTGATGCCCAGCCGGAAAAGGTTGTTGTAAGGCTTTACGGTTCATTTGCCGAGACCTACAAGGGGCATGCCTCCGATGTTGCTGTAATTGGAGGCATCCTAAACTATGAGACGGATGACCCAAGGATCCCAGAGTCCCTGGTCACAGCCATGGATTTGGGAATTGATGTTACATTCTTAAAGGAGGAGGCTATCCCTGAGCATCCCAACACAATGAAGATATCCATGACAAAGGGTGATGACAAGCTTGATATAGCTGCCATATCAATCGGTGGTGGAGTGGTTAGAATCACAGAGCTCAACGGGTTCCCACTTAAATTATCCGGCGAGAATCCTGCAATCCTTGTTTTCCACAAGGATGTATATGGTGTCATAGCAGGGGTTGCATCTAATCTTGCCATGAACAAGATAAATATCAGCGGAATGAATGTTTCGAGAATTGAAAAGGGTGATGTCGCACTTATGACAATTGAGACTGACCAACCAGTCTCCCATAATCTTATAAATGCAATCACTAAAATGGAAAATATCATCAGGGTAATCACCCTGAACGAATAGAGAGGTGAATTGGATGTTTAAGAATGTTCAGGAGCTTGTCCAGCAAGCGGAAAGCCAAAAAAAGAAGCTATACGAAATCATGATAGACCAGGAGACTGAATTGACGGAAAGGAGTCGCAAGGAAGTCATTTCAGCCATGGATAGACAATTCCAGGTTATGAAAAGCTCTGCAATGAAGGGGATTGAGGGGGTCACCTCCTATTCAGGAATGACCGGTGGAGATGCCAAGAAGGTGGATGAATACATAAGAAATGGAAAATACCTTACGGATCCGATCTTGCTAAAGGCTGTATCCTATGCAATTTCCATAAATGAGGTGAATGCATCAATGGGTCTTATCTGTGCAAGTCCAACTGCAGGATCTTCAGGTGTTCTGCCAGCTGTCGTCCTTGCAGTACAGGAGAAGCTTGGTATGGATGATGAGCAGGCAATGCTGCATCTGTTTACGGCTGGTGCCTTTGGATTTGTAATAGCCAACAACGCCTTTATTTCCGGGGCAGCCGGCGGATGCCAGGCAGAGATTGGCTCTGCAAGCGCCATGGCTGCAGCTGCTGCAGTGGAAATGGCGGGAGGTACTCCTAATCAGGCCGCACATGCAATGGCAATGGCACTAAAGAATATGCTTGGTCTAACCTGTGACCCTCTTGCTGGTCTTGTGGAGGTTCCATGTATAAAGAGAAATGCCGCTGGTGCATCAAATGCAATAATGGCAGCGGAAATGGCCCTGGCTGGAGTGGAGTCCAAGGTACCGTGGGACGAGGTTATAAGTTCCATGTACAACATCGGACTTCTGATGCCTGTTACACTTAGGGAAACCTCCCTGGCAGGTCTTGCAGCAACAGAAACCGGCAAGATGTGGAAGGAAAAATTGCTTTAGGAATCTAGTCAATTTAAAAAGAGCTGGCCTTGTTTAAAATCCAAGGTTCAGCTCTTTTAATCTTATGTTGACCTATTCCATTATTCCCATTTCCCTGTAGTACTTGGCGGAGCCTTCGTGTAGTGGTAGCCCTGCCAGATTCTGGACCGCCTGTTCAAGCTCAAGTCCCTTTATGGCATTATGGGTACTCCCCAGGGATTCAACATTCTCCCAGAAAACCTTTGTCATCTGGTAGACAGTCTCCTCTGGAAGGCTTTCATCGACAAATATTGTTATTACAATGCTTGTTGTCACCACATCATAATCCTGATTCTCATAGGTTCCTGCTGGGATAATCGCCCTGTTGTACCATGGGTACTCCTCTGTCAGCTGAGCTATGACATCCTCATCGATTGATACCAGTCTCCCACCTGCTGTTGACAGGATCTCAGACACTGCTGAGGTTGGAATTCCAGCCTGGAGCCATGCTCCGTCCAGCTGCTTGTTTCTTATAAGGTCGATAGACTCTGTAAAGCCTACAAACTGTGGGCTGAAATCATCAGGATAATTAAGGCCTGCAGCTGTCAGGTGGATGTTTGTCTCAACCTCAGGGGTGCTGCCCGGTGCTCCAGGAGCAAACACCTTGCCCTTTATGTCACTTAGGGTCTCAATTCCAGAGTCCTTCCCTACGACCACCTGGTTGTAGTTGGAATAGAGGGCTGTAAGAACCCTTATTCCATCATATTGCTGACCCTCAAATACTCCTGTGCCGTTTTTTTGCTCAGTCATTATGTTAGTTACTGCCACACCGATCTGTGCCTCTCCCTGGGCTACCAGCCCCAGATTCTGAACCCCTCCGTTTGAAGCCTCAACGGATACATTCAGTCCCTCTATGTTCTCGTTCCACAGGTTTGAAATAGCCGCGCCTATTGGGTAGATGGCTCCTGTGGTGGATGCCGTTGGAAACTTAAGGTAGGTAACCTCTCCATCTCCTCCGTTCCCGCAGCCTGCCAGAACTCCTGCCACAAGTACAAGCACCAGTGCTATTGATATTATTCTTTTCATCCTTATCTCCTCTCTAAATCTTTATATGTTTCAGGCATTGATCTCCTTTGCCTTGTCACCCTTGTTTTTGTGTAGTTGATACACAGTAAGAAGTGCCGCAATCCCAACTCCCGCTGCATCCGTACCTCCAGCAGGATGAATAAGCAGAAGCCCGATCAGTATTGCCCCAGCCCTTTCCACAATTCCACTCCTTCTAATATACCATCCTCCTGTTCCGGATGCCAGGAAGTATATTCCAAATGTTGCACCCAATATTGCAATCGCCGTTGCCATAATACCCGTTCCCTCTGGAGCCGCTCCAAGTAGGAGTATTGGGTTCACCAGAAAGAAGAAGGGTAGGATAAATCCCGACAAACCCACCATCACTGCCTGTATTCCAGTTTTTCTGAAATCCGAATCCGCAATTCCCGAAGCTACATAAACTGACATTGCCACAGGAGGGGTTATATTTGAAAGTGATGCATATATCAGGCAGAACAGGTGGGCTGCTATTGGAAGTGCTCCAACCTGAACCATAACCGGCACTGCAACAGCAGTAACTATCACATAGGCAGCAATACCAGGAACCCCCATTCCAAGGATTATGCTCATGATGGCAACCATGACTCCAGCCTTTATCAACTCACCAGGTCCGACCAACTTAAGCATCAGGTATCCGAATTTAAGTCCAAGTCCCGTAAGTGATACAGTCCCTACAATGATTCCAATTATAACACAGCTTACTCCTACGCTGATGACTCCCCTTACTCCGTCCTCACATGCCTGTATAATGGTCCTAAAGCCCATTCTTGTATGCTTTCTCATCCAGCTTGAAGCTATCACCACAAATATTGAAACCACACAGGCATAAAGGGGTGTATAGCCCAAAGCCATAAGTCCAAGTAGGGAAAGAAGTGGTGCAATAAGGTGCCCTTCCCTTTTCAGCACTTTCAGGGCATCGGGGATGTTTTCCCTGTCCAGCCCCTTGAGTCCAAGTCTTTTGGCTTCAAAGTGGACAGCCATCAGGAGTCCGAAATAGTATAGGACTGCAGGTACGGCTGCGGCAAGGGCAACCACTGCATAGGACTTTCCGATGTATTCCGCCATAAGGAAGGCCACCGCTCCCATTACCGGGGGCAGGAACTGTCCCCCTGTTGAGGCTGCCGCCTCAACTCCAGCTGCAAACTCCTTCTTATATCCTGTTTCCTTCATCATGGGTATGGTTATTATTCCCGTTGTGGCAACATTTGCAACAGCAGACCCATTTATCATACCAAGGAATCCCGAAACAACTACGGAAACCTTGGCGGGTCCCCCTGCTGTCCTTCCCACAAGGGATAGGGACAGGTTATTGACCAGCTTGCTGAAGCCGCTCAGGTTAAGAAATGCTCCGAAAAGGATAAATACAAAGATATATGTTGCAGAAACCCCGATTCCACTTCCAAAAATACCCTGGCTTCCCCAGAACATGTGACCGATTATCCTTGAGGCTGAAAATCCTCCATGTCCAAGGGTACCTGGGATCATTCTGCCAGCGAAATTATACAGAAGGAATATGGAAGATAGCCACACAAGCCCACCTGAAGCCCTTCTGGCAGCTATGAAAACAAGTGCTATCGCAAGAAGCCCAACCAGATTCTCAAAATCCGTGACAAAGCCTCCCGTCATGGCAATCCTGTTATAGTTAAGGACAAAGTATGAAAACACAGCTATATTGATCACTATTAGGACATAATCTATCAAGGGAGGGCTCTTCCTGTCCCTGTTTTCGTTTTTCCAGGCGGGATAGAGCAGAAATGCAAACAAGACCAATACAGATGCATGTATTGCCCTAAAGGTAATTGCTTCCATGGTTCCAATGGTTGTGAAATACAGCTGGAAAATAACCCATATGACAGAAAGTACAGTAATTATCCTGGACCATGGACCCTTGTAGGTTCTGATCCTGCTGCTTCTGTCCACTTTCTCCACAATGTGGTGGGCTTCCTCCTCCAGCTCCTCAAGCTGTTCACTGGTCAAGTTTGAAATTAAGTCTATACCGCTAGTTTCCTTGTTCATCCCTTACACCTGCTCACCTGTTATTACAACCTTTATTCTATTTCACCAAGGGTCATAAATCAATTGAAATTTAATTGCTGGTGGAAAAAGCAAGACTACTGTGCATATGCCACAGTAGCCTTTTGCGTTACATGTCTGATTTTAGGACTCCGCCTATGGCGAAGTTTTCATCCTCCATCTCCCTGATGATGATTCTTACAGCATCCCTCTTGCAGTTTACAGTCTCCACAAGAGCATCTGTGACCTTTTCAACCATCGCCCTCTTTTGCTCTTCTGTTCTTCCCTTAAGCATTTCAACCTGAAGTATTGGCATTAATAACCCTCCTTGATAAATTTAGTTTTATTCTAAGGACACTGGATTACTCCCTGTGCCCAGAGACATCCTCCACAGGCCGGGAATGAGTTTGACAGACAATCCTTGTCATTACTGTCCACATCCTCACATCCCCCGCACAGGACACACGGTGAAAAGTCAAAGTCGTAGACCTTTTGCCTGAAATCCCTATAGTCCTCCTGGTCCCATATCTCCTTTAATGTTTTATCCTTGATGTTACCAAAGGTGTGCTCCTTCATGTGTCTTTCATTTCCGTTAAGGAAGGTGGTGTAGGAATGTATCAGTCCCATGCATGGGGCTACCTCACCATCCCATCTCACAAATACATTACCCTCGTTTATGAACCGGCAGTAGTCGTTGTGCTCCTTGAACTCCTCGTGGAGGGTTTTTGTCTTCATCATGGATGCATGTATGTCATGGAGTCCTTCCTTTGTGTATTTGTTGTAATCAATTCTTGGCAGGCTGATTTCAGGTATCATAACCTCCTTGGTTCCCTTCCTGATGACATCCTGTTTCCTGTATGCAAGAGGCTTGAACAGGGTTTTCTTGCAAAGCATCTTGTCTTCCATCTCCTGATCGTATGGAATCACATTGCTAACGGAAATCTTTTCAGCCCACACCTTGGTGGCAAAGCTCCTTAGCTTTGACAGGTCCTCGGCATTGTCCTTTGTCACAACAAACGCTATTCCAAGGGTCAGCTTCTTGTTTTTGCCCTTGTTCATCCTTTTCAGGGTCATGAGATTTTCAAATACTTCTCCAAAGTCAGCACCCTCACGTATTTCATTGAACTTTCCCACATCCATACTGTCAACTGAGACCCAAAGGTTCTTCAGGCCAGCATCCATAAGCTTCCTAATATTTTCCTCGGTTAGGTTGGTACCGTTTGTTGTGATTTCAGTCCTTATTCCAAGGTCACTGATACTCTTGATCATATAATAGATATCAGGATGGTGTGTTGGCTCACCGAAGCCTCCAAACATCACAGAGTCGATGGTCTTGATTTCCTGTATGCCCTTAAGGAGCCTGTCGAACTCCTCCCGCTCCATAAAGCCCATGGTCTCCTTCCAGGTCTTTCTTATGCAGGTAACGCAATTGAGATTGCAGGCTGCCGTTGGCTCAATATAGAGCCTCTGTACGGAATGGATTGAGGGAGCAAGTACGAGCTTACCGTTATCCTCATAGAATATGTACTCCTGGTGCCTTCCCTGATGCTCCTTTTCCAGTGCCTCTTTGGGTATCTGGAGAGAACCGTTCTCATTCTTTTCAATAAATATATGCTTCTTCATTTGATCACCTTTCTAAATTTACTTTTGCCTAGATGGGTACTGCCAGCTGGGCCAGCATTATCACCACTGTCAAGGTGACAGCACTGAGTACAGTGGATGTCAACACTGCCTGTGATGCAAATTCAGGATTGTTGTCAAATTCCATGGATGTAAGGGCAACATTGACTGCTGTTGGCGCTCCCATTGCAATTATCAGGACCTGGGCAGTTATCCCCTCAAGTCCCATAAAGATCACAACGGCAAAGCCTATCAGCGGAGCAATCAATAGCCTTAGAATGTTTGAAAGATATATTCTAAGGTTCCCAAGCCTGAAGCTTGTCTCCCTAAGCTGTGCCCCCAGTGTAATAAGGGCAACCCCTGCATAGGTTGTGCTCATTAGGCTTAAGGATTGCCAAAGGGGATCCCAAATTGACATATTGATTCTTCTTAATATTATACCTGTAATCATTACATAAATAAAGGGCATCCTGAAAACATATCCCATGGCCTTTCTGGCATTTCCTCTGCTGCTGCCTATTGTGAACATACCCACTGTAAAGAAGAATACATTGTGAACCAGCATTATTATTGCCTGGATTGAAACCGCAATGGGGTTTGTGTAAAGAAGCTGCATAAGTGGAAGGCTCAAATTCCCGGCATTGTAGAAGGTTGTTGAATTAACAAATACGCTTGTATCCTCTGGAGAATAACCCCTAAGCCTTGCAATTACAAATGAAATCACATACATGGCTGTCATTACAAATGCGGTTGCAAGGGATACGGATAATACGATCTCACCACTTAGCTCACTTTCATAGACCTTGACGAAAAGTACAACCGGCAGCAGAAGGTACAGCTGCAGCTTGACAAGACTCCTGACATCAATTGGCAAAATGGACCTGATTCCATAGCCTGCAAAAATTGTGATAAAGAGTGGAAATATTATATTGAAAAATGTATAGATAAAATAGCTCATAGGGTCTCTCCATTATGTATTTGGGGCACAGATGGACTGCGCCCCATTTTTATTTTCACTTGGGTAATACTATCTTGTCCATTGTTATATCCTTGATGCTGCTACAGCCTGTCATAAGCATGGTGTCCTTCAATTCTGCAATAAGCTTCTCTGCATGAAGCTGGACCCCTTCCTCTCCTCCGCCGATAGCCATGATTGTAAAGGTTCTTCCTATAAGAACAGCATCTGCTCCCAGGGCAATTGCCTTAAACACATCTGCACCTGTTCGGATTCCTCCGTCTACAAATATCTTCATCCTGTCACCAACAGCCGCCCTTATTTCAGGCAGAACCTCAGTTGTTGCAGGGGTGTTGTCAAGAACCCTTCCTCCGTGGTTTGAAACCACTATTCCATAGGCTCCTGAGTCAGCGGCCTTTCTGGCCCCTTCTGCAGACATCACACCCTTTATTATGAAAGGAAGCCTTGTCCCCTTCACAATTTCCCTTAGATCCTCAACGGTCTTTGTAAATACAGGCTTGCCTGATTTGGCCAGGTGTACAAGTCCGGCAGAATCTATGTCCATAGCCAGGGCTAGAACATCAATTTCTTCAACAATCTTTATTTTCTCCATTACCATCTCCTGTGACCAGGGCTTTAGGGTTGGTACCCCCCAGCCTTCCACAGCCTCAAGATGCTGGAGTGGCTCATCAAAATATGTAGGGTTTGCTCCGTCCCCTGTAAATGCCGCTATTCCAGCATTCTTTGCTCCAATAAGGGTTCTTCTGTGATATTCTCCCTCGGCGATCCTTCCACCGTAATTTATGTCCATACCACCTATTGGCGCTACAAATATTGGTGCGGTAAATTCCTTGTCAAAAAGGTTGATGCTGGTATCCTGTCCCTTTCCTTCATAGATCATATCCATTACTACCTTTACCTGTTGGAGATAATTGTAATTCCTGATGAAGCTGTTGCCTGTGCCTTTGGCACCAACTCCTGGAACCCAGCCTCTACAGGCGACCCCATTGCACTCCTTGCATACCAGACACAACGGTGCCAGAATTTCTTTTGCATTTTCCCTGATTTCATTATAGTCCATGGTCATCCTCCTTAAGCATTTGATCAATAAAGAATCAAATATTTTTCTATATACCATTATAACACTAATGCAGTAAAAACTCACTGCCATCTATTCAATTTCGACAGATGACAGTGAGCTTTTATCTATATATAGGGGATAAACAACAAGCTATTCTACTTCGAATCCTTCTACCTTTGCATTGAATGAATACTCAGCTGACGGGAATTCTCCCTCAAGACTTTCCTTGTGGAATTGGTTTAACCCATCAACCATTGCCTTTCTGATGTCGGCAAATTGCTTTACAAATTTAGGCTTGAACTCACCATACATATTCAAAAGATCCTGTGTGACCAAAACCTGACAATCTACATATGGACCAGCTCCAATACCTAACACAGGAATGCTTACTGATGCCGTAAGAGCTTTTGCAACTCCTTTAGGCACACACTCCAGCACTATTGAAAATGCACCTGCTTCTTCAAGTTTCTTTGCATCTTCGATAAGCTGTTTCGCACTTTCCGGTGTTCCTCCCTGAACCTTGAATCCTCCCAGCATTCCAGCTGTCTGAGGTGTCAAACCTATGTGTCCCATAACAGGTATCCCAGCCTTAACTATGGCTCTTATTGTATCAGCCATCTCTGCGCCACCTTCAAGCTTGACGCAATCGCAGCCGGTTTCCTTATATATTCTGTTTGCAGTCTGAATCGCCTGCTCTATGCTCACATTGTAAGTTCCAAAAGGCATATCTCCAACGATAAATGTGTCTGGAGCCCCCTTGACCACTGGTTTGATGTGATGCAGCATATCTTCAAGTGTCACTGCAGTTGTTCCATCATATCCAAGCATAATCATTCCCAATGAATCTCCCACAAGGATTATGTCTACATCACTTTCGTTGACAATCGATGCAGTGGTAAAATCATATGCAGTTACATATGTAAACTTTCTGCCTTCCTCTTTATACTTCTTGAAATCTCCAATCGTCATCTTTTTCTTGTTTAATTCCTTATGAACTGACATTATATTCACTCCTTTTATATCTCCGTTTAACCTACTTGCAATGCTATTTGAAGAACTTTTTTCCATACAGGTGCTTGACTATGTAATGATCAAGTAGTCTAACAGATTTACTTTAGTATGAGCTTTCCATCAGCTGTTACTTAATCATTTCTTGGTCTCTCCTAGTATTGCTCTTCCTTCAGCTTAACAAGCCTTGTCAAAAGGGCATTAACTGGCGTCTTGATATTGTGCTTTTCACCTTCTCTTACTATTGCTCCATTGATATTGTCAATCTCAGTCCTTCTCTTGTTAATGACATCCGATAGCATCGAGGAAACATTCTCTCCAGTTACCCTGCTGATCTCTTTGAAATGGGTTACCGCATCTGGTGTCTCCAATGTAATTCCGGAGGCATCGGCCACTAACATTGCTTCATTGACTGCTTCTTCAGCCAATGATTCAAGCTCAGGGTAATCCAGGATTTCTCCATTCTTTAATCCTGTTATCGCAGTCATTGGGTTGATTCCTACATTAACCAAAAGCTTATCCCAAATCAAGCCCATTACATTGTCTGATACTGAAACCGGTTCCAACTTAGCATCTCTGAATACATCAGCTATTTTCTTGATTCTGTCGGTTGTCTCTCCGTTAAGTTCTCCTATTACTGTTGCACCATGGCCTGCATGCTTTACCCTACCTGGCCCTAAGAGGTTAGCTCCATGAGATGTGGTTCCTGAAATGATTTGTCCTTCCTTCACTACGGTTTTTATCTTCTCTATATTTCCAAGACCATTCTGCAATGTAAGAACAACAGTATTTTCCCCTATTACAGCCTGGTTAGACTTTATTGCTAGGTCTGTTATGGTTGATTTTACAAACACTATCGCCAGGTCAACAACCCCAACTTCCGAAGGATCTGAGGTTGCCCTGATATTCTTTATGTATCTGTCACCACTTGTCCCTTCAATCCATAATCCGTCCTTGTTTATATTGTCGATATGCTCCTGGAATACATCTAGAAAATATACCTCATTGCCAGCTTCTGCAAGAAAGCCACCATAAATGCTTCCCATGGCCCCGGCACCAATTATTACAACTTTCATTGTCCCAGCCTCCTGATATCATTCATCTTATTGGATTACTCGTATTTGTTAAACAACTTTTGAAAGTCCTCAAGACTGTCCTTGATGTGATATACATGCTTATCTTCAGGGAAATTCTCTCCCTTGACATCATCAACGTACTCCTTGAAGGCATTTGTGATCACTTCAGCTACGTTTGCGTATTTCTTAACAAATTTCGGTGTAAAGGCCTGGAACATGCCAAGCATGTCACCACAGATTATCAGCTGGCCGTCGCATGGCAATCCTGCTCCGATTGAATATACTGGAATAGACAATTTGCTCGCTATAAATTCAGTAAGCTCAGGTGGTACAGCTTCAAGAAGCAATGCAAGTGCTCCTGCCTCTTCAATTGCGATGGCATCCTTAATAAGGTCCTCAGCACTGTCTACATAAAGTCCTTGAGCCTTGAATCCTCCCAACTGGCCTGCACTTTGAGGTGTCAATCCGATATGTCCGATAGCAACAATACCTGCATCAGCAATGGCTTTGATTCTGCTTGCAATTCGAACTCCACCTTCAAGCTTTATTGCATCAACATCTGCTTCCTTAAGGAATCTGACTGCATTCTCAACAGCATCCTCATCACTTTTATGGTATGATCCAAATGGCATATCTCCAACAACAAATGTGTTAGGGGCGCCTCTTCTAACTGCCTGACAATGCGATATGCAATCGTCCATTGTTACAGGAACTGTTCCCTGATAACCTAGAACTACCATCCCGAGAGAGTCTCCCACCAGTATCATATCCATTCCAGCTTGCTCTGCAAATGAAGCTGTAGGAAAATCATAAGCTGTTATCCATGCAACCTTTTCTTTATTTGATTTCATTTTGTGTAAATCAAGAATGCTCTTCTTTTTTGCCATTATGTCCCTCCTAAATAATTGTATAACTCAACTTTTACTCCAAATTTAGTCTATCTTTGGAATGTCTTCCTCTGACATGTGGAAGGCTTCCTCAGGTGCTGGATAGGATCCACTCTTGACATCCTTGTCCCAAGCGCTGAATGCATCTATCATATCTTGTCTCATCTTTGCATACTGTCTTACAAATCTTGGTTTGAAATCACTGAATATCCCAAGCATGTCATATGCATTCAAGTTGAATCCAACAGCAGATGGTCCTGAACCTGTACTCATTACAGGAACTGTCAACTTAGAATTGATATAGTCATTAAGTTCTGATGGAATAAGTTCAATCAGTACACAGAACGCTCCTGCTTCTTCAGCAGCAAGTGCTTCCTTGATTAACCTCTCAGCTGTATCCTTGTTCTTACCCTGGAGCTTAAATCCACCGATCGCCGCTGCAGTCTGTGGAGTAAGTCCGATATGAGCCATTACAGGTATGCCAACCTCTGATACTGCTTTGATCTTGTCCATTATTCCAAGACCGCCTTCCATCTTGACACAATCAGCTCCTAGCTTCATTAGTTTTCCTGCATTTCTGATTGCCTCTTCCTTGCTTGCCTGATATGACATAAATGACATGTCTGCTACAATGAAGGTGTTTGGTGCACCCTTTCTTACAGCCTTTAGGTGGTATTCCATATCTTCAATATTAACGTGGGTAGTACCTTCATAACCTTGCACTATCATTCCAAGCGAATCGCCCACAAGTATCATCTCACAGCTTGACTCATCAACCAATGTTGCCATCTGATAGTCATATACTGTGACCATACCGAATTTTTCACCTTCATGCTTTTTGTCCATGATTTCTTTAATCGTTAGCTTCTTCTTTGTCATTCCCATACACTCCCTTTAAGTATTATTTGAATATTGCCCCTGACATCGCTGACCCTACCTGTCTTGAATACCTGTCCAGGTAGCTTCCCTTCTTGACCGGTGGTACTGGCGGTGTCCAGTCCTTCCTTCTTTCTGCAAGAACCTCTTCTGCAACTTCAAGATCTATTACACCGTTTTCTATGTCAAGATTAATGATGTCTCCTTCACGTACAAATGCCAAGGGTCCTCCATCTGCTGCCTCAGGTGATATGTGGCCTATTGCAGCCCCCCTGGTAGCCCCTGAAAATCTGCCGTCGGTAACCAATGCTACCTTGTCACCTAAATCCATTCCAATTATAGCTGAAGTCGGTGTCAGCATTTCTCTCATACCTGGTCCGCCTTTTGGTCCTTCATATCTTACTACTACAACATCCCCAGGATTTATGACTCCTGCAAAGATTGCCTTAACGGCCTCTTCTTCCTTTTCAAAAACTCTTGCAGGCCCTGAGTGTTTAAGCATCTTATCAACAACTCCCGCTTTCTTACATACAGCACCTTCCGGTGCCAATGAACCGTACAGTATCTTAAGTCCGCCTGTTCTCGAATAGGCAGTTTCCATATCCCTTATGACATCCCTATTGATAACCTTGGCATCTTCAACATTCTCAAAGACGGTTTTTCCTGTTACAGTCATGGTATCCTTAAGCAGACCCAGCAGCTTAAGCTCCTTAAGTACCGCTTCCACTCCTCCTGCTCTGTCAAGATCTGCAGGGAAATGATCCCCAGCTGGCTTTAGCTTAACCAAATGTGGTGTCTTGGCAACAATTTCCTCAACTAGGTCCATGTTAAATTCTATTCCTGCTTCATTTGCTATCGATGCAAGATGAAGTATTGTATTGGAGGATCCACCGATTGCCATGTCAAGTAGAAGAGCATTATAGAATGCATCAGGTTTAAATATGTCACTTGGCTTAATATCTTTTTCATAAAGCTCCATTATCTTCTTGCCTGTTTCCTTTGCAAGTGCCAGCCTTTTTCCTGATGTTGAGGGATAGGTACTTCCAGGCAAGGCCATTCCTATTCCTTCGGTCAGGAAGTTCATTGAGTTTGCGGTTCCAAGAAGGTTACATGCCCCACAACCAGGAAGAGCAACCTTTTCAAGCTGAACAAGCTCTTCAGGTGTCATGGCTCCTCTAGCCACTGCGCCTGAAGCCTCCATCAGATCCGTATATCCAACTTCCCTTCCTTCATTGAAGCCAGTGGCCATTGGCCCACCGCTGATCATGATAGCAGGGACATCAAGTCTTGCTGCTGCCATAAGCATCCCAGGAGTGATCTTGTCGCAATTTGTTATAAGAACCATTGCATCAAAAGAGTGACCGTTCATCATGCATTCAACGGAATCTGCTATAAGCTCCCTGCTTGCCAGAGGGTAATGCATACCATAGTTTCCTTGTGCTATGCCATCACATATCCCTATGGTCGGAAACTCGATGGGAGTTCCTCCTGCTTGAAGGACTCCTTCCTTCACTGCCTTTGCTATTGTGTCTAGGTGTACATGTCCTGGTACTGCTTCATTTTGTGAATTAACTATACCTATCAAGGGCTTATCCAGATCTTCCGGCAAGAAGCCCATTGAATAATAAAGAGCTCTATGCGTTGCTCTTTCTAAACCTTTAGTTGTTCCATGGCTTTTCATATGTTTCCTCCTGTTCTATATTACCTGTTCTATATTAAAAGGTACTAACTCAGTAAGCTTGGCAGCCACATAATTATTGCTGGGAAATATGTGATCAAGAGAAGTATAGCTATCTCTGCCAAAAGGAAAGGCATTATTCTCCTACTTATCTGGCCTATGGATATGTCTGCCAGGTTACCTGCAACAAACAGGTTTATGGCCATAGGTGGTGTTATCATTCCTATTGAGGTGTTTATTACCATTATTATCCCCAGTGCTACCGGATCTAGACCCAATATCTGAGCCAATGGCAACAGCATCGGAGTCATCAGTAATATGATTGATTGTGTCTCAAGGAACATTCCAAGGAACAACAATATTACGTTAATAAGCAATAAGACAACGTACTTGCTGCTGAAGGCCCCCAAAATCGCTCCAGCTATTGTAGTTGGTATATTTGCACTTGTCATCAGCCATGAGAATGGTGCTGACATCGCAACTGTAAACAACACGATAGCAGTG
>Ga0334895_1002465_pt1 | contig 15675 bp, 18 predicted proteins | sample GraSluR3_MG_7_FD_207229 | JGI IMG/M metagenome (GOLD analysis project Ga0334895, IMG submission 207229) | Sludge microbial communities from methane-producing bioreactor in Wageningen University, Netherlands - Granular Sludge_31_05-R3 | ecosystem: Engineered > Bioreactor > Anaerobic >... | reverse complement strand
GTGATGAATAAAAACAGGAGGTAAATGGCATGAAGAAGCTACTTGTAATTCTTGCGGTAGTGGCTACGCTGCTATTCGCAGGCTGTGTTGTAAAAGACTTCCCTGATATTAGCGGCAATTGGGAAGTCAACGCTATTGCTGAAGGTAAGTTGATTGACTTTGAGATGCTGATAGTTCCTGATGGATACACTTTTGATGCAACCGCAACTGCTGGCGCAACAATAACTAATGGGAGACTATCAAAATCAGGAAATATCAACTTCTTGCTAGAGGCTGATGGAAGAGAATACGGTTTCTATGGCACTGTTTCAGAGGACTACATGACTGGCTTTATTAGATTAGGCGTTGCTGGTGATGTTATCGGCAACTGGTCGGCAGAGAAGTAGATATGGATGCGCAGATAAAAGAGTTAATGCGTGAGAATGAATGGCTCAGGCTTGCTTTGAAGGCTATTCGTGTTTATTCGATACAAAGACGGCATCAGATGAAGATGCCTATTACTCAGATAGAAGAAATAGAGAGAATAGCAGCAAACGGTTTAGATGAGCCTGATTATTCTTTCGTAGAATCAGGTTTTATTGAAAAACTCTATGACATGGCAGAATCAAAGAACATCATTGACGATGATTGAGTAAAGCTATCTGACCTTATATTCATGGATTAAAGGTCATTGACCTTATATACTTACGAGTAACTTACTTACGAGTATATAAAACAGACAGACAGGAGGAAAACAGATGATTTTGATGGTATTGAATCACCCTGAAGAGTTTGTGCTTGACAACTTGAGAGAAGTCAAGATTATTGACGGAATGTACTTCGTAAACAGAAAGGCAGAAGTGTTCAAGTCTGAAGAGCCGTTTGGTGCTGTTAGCAAACACTATGGGGTAGCACGCTTGTTTATGCCTGCTCACGACTGCGTGTCAGCATACGAAAAGGTTGAGGCTAAGAACTGTGTTGAGAAGGAGCAGGAAGTAATCAACGTAAAAGCGGTATGGTGCTTGAGAAACGGTGAAGAAGAAGTCATAGTTATTCACCCTCTTTGTGAAGCCTATCTCTGCAACGACAACGGAAAGACAATCAAGAAGCTAGTTTAATTTAATAGGCTAGGCACGTAGCTCAATTGGTCAGAGCGTCTATCTGATACGTAGAAGGTTGATAGTTCGAGTCTATCCGTGCCTACCATTATCGGCAATTTATTGTGAAATTTGACGGAAATCATAGATAATGAAATTTCTTGCAAACAGCTATTTCGTAATTGTTTTTCTGAAAAGAAATGGATCGAGGTTTCTCGGTCGGCGGGGCATCAATGCAAGTGCCCCGTTTTTCGTAGCGGGCAGCGGCGGACGCAGATCGCTCTCATAAGGCGATTGTCGAGATTCGACTTCTCGGCCCGCTCCCAGCCATTTCTGGCACCTCCCTTCGAGAGGGCGTACTTTGTTGCGCCCTCTTTTCTATTAACAATCTGAATCAGGCTTAAATAAAAAATCACAGCGATTGCGTTGCATGAATCATCTGTTTGCTTGGAGGCGAAACAGCAAAAGGAGGTTTGCATGGGCAGGTTTTACAGTTATGAGGAAATGTCTTACATGGGTATAAGAAACCCTGGCAAGAATGTGCAGATAAGCAGAACAGCGATAATAACGAATCCAGAACTGCTATCTATCGGGAACAATGTGCGAATAGACGATTATGTGCTTATGACTGGTGCTATATGGCTTCGGTCGCACATACACATTTCGTCTTTTTGTTCTCTTGGTGGTAGGGCTGGTATTGTTATGGAAAATTTTTCTGGATTATCGGCTGGTGTAAGGATATTCTCGGCTTCAGACGATTATTCTGGTGAATTTATGACCAACCCGACAGTTCCAGAAGAGTACACAAACGTTCAAGAAGGCGTTGTTTATCTCAGAGAACACGCAATTGTAGGAGCTAACAGCGTTATTTTGCCTGGTATAGAGATAGGCAAAGGAGCTGCTGTTGGTGCAATAAGCCTAATTACTAAGAATGTGCCTGAATTTGAAATATGGGCTGGCATACCCGCTAAGAAGATTGCGGATAGAAAGCAAAATATGTTGCAACTTGGAGATGCCTTGCTCAAATGAAAATCCTGATAATAGGTAACTCAAGTTCTGTTTATGTAAGTGATTTTGTTGAACATATGCAGAAAGCCACAGATGCAGAAGTTAATGTGATTTCGCCTGTAAATGGTAGATTAGTGCCTGATAAAAGGGTAGTTGAGACTGTTTTTGCTGCGAACAAGCACTTTTCAAGGCGAAGATTCGTTAAAAAGTCTGATATTTACGATATTTGCCACGTGCATTATGTGAACAATATAGCAGTGAATTTAGCCGATATATTGCCGAAAAAGTGCCGAAAAATCATAGTTTCTGTATGGGGAAGCGACTTTTATCGTACAACTGACGATATAAAAGCAAAGCAAAAGTCGTTATTCGATGTTGCTGACTATATAACTCTTGCAAACAAGCAGACATTAGACGCTTTCGACTCTTATTTCAACCACAAATACCATGAAAAGCTGAGACTTTGTGTATATGGGCTTCCTGCTTTGAGAATTATCAGGCGTTTTATGCTTTCAAAGCAAAAATGCAGAGAATGGCTATGCTTGCCTACCGATACAAAGATAGTTACTATCGGGCATAACGCTTCAAAGATTCAGCAGCACCTAGAAGTGATAGAAAGCATACGCAAGGCTGGATTGCCAGAGCTTGTACACTTCATAGTGCCTATGACTTACGGCTCGAACAACGAATACAGCATAGAAACGGTGGCTGATAGACTCAGAAAAGCTGGCTTCAGCTTCACTATACTAAAAGACTTCATGAATCCAACGGAGATTGCAACATTGAGAAGCGCTTCCGACATCATGATTCAAGTGCAAACAACAGACGTTTTGTCAGGCTCTATGCTTGAACACCTATATGCAGACAACATTGTGATAACTGGCGACTGGCTGCCATACAAAGTGTTAGACGATAACGGCATATTTATGCTGAAAGTTAGCTATGTTTCGCAAGTAGGAGAAATGTTGACTTTCGCAATCAATAACTATGAGGAACTATGCAAGGAAAACAAGGACAGCAAAGAGTTTATTTGGGGATTGGCTAGTTGGGAGGCAAACCTTGAATCCTGGATAAACCTATATAAAGGAGGGTAATAAGTGAAAAGAGAGTATGTGGTGCTGAAACTTGACAGAATCGATGCAGAAACACTTATGAATGTGCTTGGAAGGCAGATGATTGAGAACAAAGTAGCTACTGACACTTATCTGAACATCAGAAAGCAGTTGAATGAAGATTTAGGTGTCAGAGAAGATGATGTAGTCAATTACATCTACTCAATTTTGTATTCGAGAAGTGAAGCTACCGTGCCAGACTATACGGTATTGAGAGATACGGCAGAAATGATTGCAGAAGGATTGAAAACTGCTAAATTAGCTCAATTTCTGATCGAATAACGCCTCGTTTACATAGAGAACAACCACCTTTTCACACCTCCTAACCAGCGAAAGAAACAAACAACCGCCTCCTTTTGCCCCATGATCGCTGGCATGGGGCTTTGTTATTGGCAAAGGAGTATGTGAAAAAGACAAATGGAGGTATAGATTGTCTGAGATAATTCACGGAAATTGTTTAGAAGTTCTCAAGAGTCTTGACGAGAACAGTATAGATTGCTGTGTAACATCCCCTCCATATTGGGGATTGAGAGATTATGGCGTTGATGGTCAATTAGGGCTTGAAAGAACGCCAGAGGAATATACAGAAAAACTTGTATCTGTTTTTCATGAAGTAAAGCGAGTTTTGAAGGATGAAGGCACTCTTTGGCTAAATCTTGGAGATTCTTATGCTGGTAGCAATTCCGCTGGGATAGAGGATAACAAAGCAGCAAATAGGGGAAGCAGAAAGACTGTTGTAAAAGAAAGACCAAACAAGGTCGTCAAAGGGCTAAAGCCGAAAGACCTTGTTGGTATTCCGTGGCGTGTAGCCTTTGCTTTGCAAGCAGATGGTTGGTATCTGCGTTCAGACATCATATGGCACAAGCCTAATCCTATGCCTGAAAGTGTTAGAGACAGACCCACAAAGGCTCATGAGTACATTTTTCTGATGAGCAAATCTCCTAGATACTATTATGATTCGGATTCAATTAAAGAGCCGCTATCAGAAAAGTCGCTAGAGAGATACAACTATGCTTTTGGTGGCACAAAAAACGAGCATCTTAAAGCAACAGACAATCCTAGAGCTGTTGTTGGTGTAAGAAAGGCTACAACAGGTAGAAATAAGCGCACGGTCTGGACTGTAACAACCAAGCCTTTTTCAGAAGCTCACTTTGCAACCTTCCCACCAGACCTCATAGAGCCTTGCATACTTGCTGGTTGCCCTAGTGGCGGTGTTGTCTTAGACCCCTTCTTTGGAGCTGGCACTACTGGATTAGTTGCAATTAGAAATGGGAGACAATATATCGGCATTGAACTAAATGAAGAGTACATAGAGATTGCCGAAAAGAGGCTGAAATCAGAACAACCTTTGTTTGAGTATAGCGAAGGCGCACAAGTTAAGTAATAACAACTTTGGAGGTATAAATGCACAACACAGAGGACAAACTGTGGTGGTGCAGGCTTGGAGAGCAGAAGGAACTGGAATTTGTCAAGAAATACCCTGATTTAGGCTTCAAAATAGACAAGAAAGACAAGTATGACATCGATTTAATAGCTTACAACGGTTTGAAAACAGACCTCAAATACAGGGCAAAACCATTCTTCAAAAGCGGTAACTACGGATTCGACCCTCAGTACACAGTAACCATCAATACTTACGACATATCAAGATACATGAATAAGAGCGATAAAGACGTTCTCATAGTGTTTTGGGTGAGTTGGGAGGCTCAAACATAATACGGAGTAAGCGTCAAGCCTCTTAAAGGTGTCTGGATAACTTCTGTTGCCTGCATACACCGAAGGATTTTGAGAGAAGAGCTTCCTATTCATACTTACGCAAGACGAGACGGTAGCGACAAGAACAAGACTGACAGCTATTTATACGACATCAGGTGGTGTAGAAAGATAGCATGAGAGGAGTGAAAGATGAGAATATGCGTTGTGGGCTTCTCACACCCTAAGAACGACAAAAGGGTAATCAGGACAGTGAAGGCTCTTGCAGAACAGCATCATGTTGAGTACATCTACTGGACTGAGAACATAAAAGAGAAGCCAATTAGCGAGGCAAACATTGATTATATTCCCATGTATTACAAGCATGGGCATAAGATAAGCGAAAGAAGGGAGTTTGAGCTTTTCGTAGCCGATTATTTGAGAACTGTCGATTGTGATTTAGCTTACTTCCATCATTATCAGGTTACTGTGCCTTTTAAGCCTTACAAAGCATTTACAAGCAGGGGAATACCAGTAATAACCGATATTCACGAATATATCCCTGACGATTACCTCGCTTCAGTCGGCAGGATACCGAAAAAGCTGCGTGTTGCTGCTGGCAAACACATATTCAATGGCATATGCAAGCTGTCTAGCGGTCTTGTTATGACCAGAGAGCTTACAAAAGAGAAGGCTGAAAAGTACAACGATAAGACTTTCCTGTTTGAGAATCTAGGCAATAAGCTGATTACGCCACTAAGCAAAGACAAGAGAAACAAAGAAATAGTGCTTGTCGGTGCTACTCCTAGAAACTTTGACAGAGAAAAGCAGTTGTTCAAGCGACTAGACAAGGCTGGATTCGATATAGTGATGATCGGCTCTAAGAAGAAGCCCGAACAAGACTTCATAAAGTATGAGCCTTTCATCGAGAACTCGAAACTGTTAGACAGAATATCCAGAGCTGCCTTTTCTTTCTGCTCATTTGACCCTAGAGACGAGAAAGGCAATATCAGGACTAATTACCTGTATTCTTCTGCAAACAAGCTGTATGACTCAATATGCGCTGGAACTCCTGTGATTGTAGAGGATGACTTTGTAGAGATGAAAAGACATTTGGTAGATGACGGCGTTGGTGTACTTATATCACCTAGCAATTCGATTATTCCAGCCATGCAGATAAAAGAATACTGGAAATATGGCAACTATCAGAGTTTATTGACCAGTATAAAAGACAGTCAGTACAAATATGTGTTCAGCGAAGCAAGAAAAGCCACTTTCCTTGATTTTGTAAGGAGTGTGAAAGCATGATTTTGGTAGGTTACGGTTTTGTTGGGCAGGAAACTTACAGATTATTGAAAAGGTATGGAGATCCAGAGATTATCGATCCAGCAAAGGGCTATGAAGAGTGCTACAAAGACAACGAGATTTATTATGTTGCTATCAATCCTGGATTAGACTTTTATGGATTGTACAACGTGCTGGATAAAATAAACAATACCTCAAACTCAGTTGCAGTAATAGAAAGCACATTGTCCTTAGAAGCGTTAGACAAGATAGAGCAAAAATACAGCTTTCCTATAATTTATGTGCCTGAGAGAGTGCAGCCCGCTGGAAAGAAGGCTACTGCAAGGCTTTATTCGGTAGTTACCAGTTCAATAGACAGGAAAGATATTGAAGAGGCTCTGAAACCTTTTATGAACGAGTATGACCTCATAAAAGTGCCTAATCCTGCCGATGCGGTAGTTAGCAAACTTGTTGAAAACGCTTATAGATACTTTCAAATAGCCTTTTCAAACCTCGTAGCAAACAGTTTTGACTCAAAAATAATAGATTACGTCAACACACATCAAAACGTCAGCATGATGCAGCCTGGCATCGGAATAGGCGGTTTATGCCTTGAGAAAGATACACAGTTCTTGCTGGATGCTTTGCATGGTGACGCTAGACGCTCTCTAGGGGCTTTGCTTGACTATGGCAAGAGCATTCCTGAGCAGATAGCAAACGAAATACATTGCGCAGTCCTTGATATTGCGGAGGCAAACAGTATTTCAGAAATAGCAAGGAAGTTCAGGCTAAGTATTTTTGGCAAGGCTTACAAAGCGGATACAAACATAACTACAAACTCGAAAGCCCTAGAAATAGCTGAGATATTGAGGAAAAGGGGCATAGAGGTATTGCATTACGACCCTCTTGTAGATTCTGCAATGCCGAAGGAATTTCTTGATAGCGACTGCCTTGTAATACTTGTGCCTCATAAGGGCTGGCAGCATTACAAGAATGTTTTTCACAACTACATGGTGATAGACGCCAAAGAATTATTTTGAGGTGAGCGGATGAAGATAGTTAAGAAACGATTGTGGGATGTAAAGATGGCAGAATACAATCCACGAATCATGAGTGCTGAGGAAAGAAAGAAGCTGAGAAACAGTATTGTCAACTTTGGTTATGTTGACCCTATTATCTACAATGTGAGACACGAAAACAGAGTGGTGGGAGGGCATCAGAGGCTAGACGTTCTCAGAGAGCTGGCTAAAGAAGATCCTTCTAAGTGGGATATTGAATACGACATGGCAGAAGTTGACCTAGACCTTGAGCAGGAAAAGGCTCTAAACCTTGCCCTAAACAGAATCAGCGGTGATTGGGATAAGTCAAAGCTGGCATCTCTATTGCAGGAGTTTGACTGTGCAAAGATTGACGTTTCTCTCACAGGCTTTGACATGAAAGAGGTCGAAAAACTGTTGAAAGTGCCTCCTTTGAAGGGCATAGAAGGCTATGAGATGAAGTGGGAGAAAGACAACTACTACCGAATGAGCCTTGAGTTTGACAGGAAAGATGAGCCTATGCTCAAGCAGTACATCAAACAGTACGGCAAGAAACGCCTTGCCGAAATAATTGTTGAACACGTTAAAGAAGAGGCTGGTGACTCATAATGGGTAGCTATTACAGACCAGAGATAGTTGATAAGGCGAAAGCCATGTATCTCAGAGGGCATACCATTTATGACATAATCAAGGAACTCGGAATAGGCTCTTACAACACCGTCAGAAAGTGGATTGAGGACGGTGGATGGGATGCTATAAGAGAAGAGATAACGGTAGAGAAAACCAAAGAGGTAATCGAGAGCTTCGAGAAAGATATTGAAACCTACAACAAGTCAAAGATAAACTTTCATCTCAACCTCTATTCGCTTCTGGTTAAGGCTTTTGCGGATTATCAGAACAATGATGGCGAAAAGCCTATCGATTTCAACACGTTGAAGAGTATCAAGATAACGACCGAGATTATGGCTAATCTCGACAACAACCTTTCCAAGATAGTCAACATGAACACTGAAGGAAACGAGTTCATTGAAGACTTCATATCCAAGCTAAACCCCACTGACGAAGAACTAGCGGAACTGTATGCCTCTGGGAAGGAGTAAGCCCTTCAAGTTCTACCCATTCTCTAAGAAGCAGAAACAGCTTCTTTACTGGTGGGATGAGAGATCGCCATATACAGACAGAGACGTAGTTGTAGCGCATGGGGCTATACGTTCGGGCAAGACTATCTCGATGCTCGCTTCATTCCTTCTTTGGGGGCAGAGAAACTTCAGTGACGAGGCTTTTATTGTAGCTGGAAAGTCTGTCGGCTCATTGAAGAGGAACGTAATACGCCCCATGACACAAATTCTCGAAACGTGGGGCTGGCAATACAGATGGAACAGGGCTGAGAACTATCTTGTGATAGGCGACAACACTTATTACCTTTTTGGGGCAAACAACGAAGCGTCTCAAGACTTAGTTCAGGGATTGACTTCAGCGGGTTTCTACGGAGACGAGGTTACTTTATTTCCAAAATCATTCACAGATCAGGCAATGAGCAGATGTTCGGTCAAAAACTCTCGTATATTTCTCAACTGTAACCCTTCAAGCCCTCATCACTACATAAAGACAGAATACATAGATGATTGCATTGAAAAGCACGTCTTTCCTCTGCATTTCAGAATGGAAGATAACCTCTCGCTTGCCAAGAGCATCATTGAAAGATACGAGAGGCTTTATTCTGGCGTTTTCTACAAGCGGTATGTGTTGGGCGAATGGGTAATGGCAGAGGGAATCATCTACGATATGTTCGACCATTCTGTAAATACCTACACGAAGCTGCCACAAGGCAAATTCAAGAGAGTGATAGGTGTTGACTACGGCTCTACTAACCCGACATCGTTTGTGGATATAAGGGTAGAGGATAGGCAGGACAGAGTTAGATTCTATATTGAGAACGTTTACTACTTCGATGCGAGGGAAGAGGGCTGGACTAAGACTGACTCTCAATATGCTGATGACTTTGAAGAATTTGTAGGCAGCACAAGACCGAACAAGATATTTGTTGACCCTTCGGCAACTTCTTTCATAACCGAGCTTAGATTCAGAGGCTTCAATGCGCTGCAAGGCAATAATGACGTTTTAGACGGCATAAGGAGCATTGCAACGCTAATGTACAACAGGGATTTGAAGGTAAATACAAAGTGCACGCCTTTACTTGACGAAATATCAGAGTATTCGTGGGATGACAAGGCACAAGAAAAGGGGATTGACCAACCTCTTAAAGTCGATGACCACGCCTGTGACGCTATGAGATACGGCATATACAGCTACTTGAAAGGCAGGTCAGTAATCCTCTCGAACAAAGACGACATTCCAAGCATAGTTCCCGATTGATAGGAGGCAGTTTTGAACTATAAGACGGACAGGTTTCGTGTAACTCTTACCAGAACTGATTTTGATGCGCTTCTGAATATGCTGAAACAAATGCCGTGTAATGATTATGCGGAGCTGTATTTGAAGTTGCGCAGACACATGATAAATGCAGACCGCAACAGGGTGATGAAGTCATGTGCAGGTATAAAGTAATTGCTACTCCTGATGGTTTCTACATTGTTGAAGAGGACTGCAACGAAAGCAACGAACTACCTTATTTCTTTCTAAGCCCTGTCGAGGCTTTGAACTATCTTGCGAAAAGCTGTTATTCATAGGAGGTAAAAAAGTGGAGAGGGAATTTAATCTTTCCAGCTACAAGAGGCTGGTAAGCTCGATGCTGCTTTGCGTAATACTGTCTCTTGTCGCTGTTGCAATACCAAAGGACTGGCTGTTGCACTATCAGGCTGCTTTGTTCATAGTCACAGTTCTTTGCATAACGCTTGCACACGATAAATCAGCATGGCTGCCTTTTGCCGTAACTAAAACTGAGTTTGGCAGTGCGCTTGCTATACCTATGCTTCTATCTATGTTCCTAAACGGATACGCTTACTTGCCTGGATTTGAAGTACAACTGTTGCTTGTCATATGGTTTGGCATAAACATTGCAAACACTGTATTCAGCAAAAGTCCTTTCGTAAGCTATTTTGGAAACACAGACAGAAACATGGGGCTTGCTTTCAGAATGTTGATACCAGTCTTGATGCTTTCAGGCTTTCAGTTGAACACAGTATTTGGAGATAAGCTGATTCCTTTTACCCTTCTAATTGCTGGAATAGTAGAAGCTGGCTTAGTCTGGCTTCAATATCTTTCAGACAAGTTCAAGCTGAAAATCAAATGGTGGTACAAGACAAATATGAGCGGAAGGTATCTCGGAACTATCCTCAATCCGCTGCAATGTGCAAATTTCCTGCTTGTACTGATGCCTGTTGCGTTTCTGGTAATTGACAATGCAATCCTATCATCGATTGCCTTTGTGTTCATAGGCTCTGCATTGCTGTTGACGGCTGGAAGGGCAACGCTTGTCGCTGGTTTTGTGGAAGTGCTGATGCTGACGTTCTTCACAATTGCAAACGGTATGTTCATTCAGGCTCTAGTAATTATTTGGGCTTCTGTCATCTTCATGTGCACACCTTATTTCAGAAACATTATAGGCAGATTGAAGAAGGCAAAAGCAAAGATAATGGAGGGCGTTGACAGCAGGCAACTATTGTGGAAAGACGCTTGGAAACTTGTAAAGGCTAATCCTTTTGGAACTGGCGTTGACAACATATCAAATCCGTTCAGGAAGATTGCATCGGTAGAGACCGCTGACAGATACCCCCACAGCATAGTCGATAGAACGCATAACCACTACATAGATATGCTGGTAGAAGGCGGCATTGTTCGTCTTGTATCTTATATGACGCTGCTTGTATTCGCATTGGTAATGGCTTTCACAACAAACAACTGGATAATAGGCACGGCAATAATAGTCTATACGATCGATGTATTCTTCTCGTTCCCATTGCAGCCTAACCACATGGTGTTCATGCTGTTGTTCACGGCTCTGCTTGTACCTGATGTGATTATTCTAAATCCGTATGCGCTGCTGATTTTGATACCGTTCATAGCCTTTAATCTGATTACCGCTGCATTGACTAACAGGGCTATGAGATATATGAGCATGGCTATCAGCTTCGTAAATGACAAACACGACTTTGACAGCGGAATAAACGCAATGTACACCGCAATAGACACAGCTCCGTGGGAAGAATCCTTTTTCAATGTCGCTGGAAACCTTATATACGCTCAGGTAACTTCCAAACAGACAAACAACATAGTCTTGAAAGGCTTCGAGAAGAGATTTAACGAAGCGCTTCCTTTCATACAGAAAAATTGCAGAGCGCCCGACAATCCTATAAGCGCAATGGCAGCTATCTTTGGCATAGTCGGCGCTGCACATAAGAAAGATGAATTGTTTGACGTTTCTATACAGTTATCGGCGCTCGCTTTGAAATACAATCCTACATCTATGAAGGCAAGAAGAAATCTGCTGATGGTTTTCTGGCACAAGAATATGTACAAAGAATATGTTGAGCTTGCTAAATCGATTCTGAAAGAATGTTTGCTCGGATACCACAAGAAAGACGTAAACGAGAAAACGTTATACGAGGCTTGCGGATACTGCATGAGGACTGCTGGTATCAAAGACGAGGAACTTGATGCAATGTACAAGATGAGGTCAAAGTTATGGAAAGCGTGAAGAGGCAGAAATGCCTCTTTTCATTTGAGGTGATGTGATGGCTCTATTCAAATTCAACAAGAAAGAGAAACCGAAGCCTTCCCTCAAACAATTCGGCTCTACATACGATTCGGCTGCTTCCGCAATCGGAAGTGTTTTCTTTTCCAGTGCCGCGACTATAACAGACTCGGAACTTAGGTTGATTTCCGAAGACGAAACTGTATTCTCTGGTCTGAATTTCCTTGTGACTTCAATAAGCTCTAAGATCGGCGGATACACTAACCCAGACAGCGAGATAAAAGAGTTTGTCAATTCAAACCTAGAACAGATGGCAACTGCCTTGAAGAGAAGGATAGAAGGGCTGCTAACTAACGCCTTCATATTTGGATGGGGAGCCGCCGAAAAGGTCTGGTATCTGGTTGATGGGAAAATAGTGCTTGGTGATTTGGCTGTCTATCAATCGGATTCAATGTCAATCAAGCTGAACAACAAGACTAAGAACATCGAATTTATAGAACAGACTTCTTCAAACGGTCAGGTTGACATACCAATTGACAAGATGGTGCTGTTCAGGTTAGGGGAAGGGCTTTACGGCCAAAGCTACATCAGAAAGTGCTACAAGATGTGGAAGCTAAAGAAAGAGCTGTTTAAGATTTGGGGCGTTGGAATGGAAAAATTTGCGTTGCCTATCGTATGGGCTGCAACTGATGGCGATGCAACGGAAGTAAATGCCCTCTTGAAGAACATTTATTCAAAAACATCTCTAACAACGGATGCAAATACGAAGCTAACTCTATTACAGCAAACGCCTGGTACCGACTTCTCTGCTCAATTCAAGTCTGCCATTGAATACGCCAATTACCTTATGTACCGATCATTAAACCTGCCTCAGTTGCTATTAGGCTCTGAGAACGCTGGTGCTTATGCGCTAGGAAAGATTCATTACAAGATGTTCGATGATATTGCAAGAGCCTATGCGGGTCAGGTTGTTGACGTAATCATGGATCAGCTTATTTCACAGATGATTGACTACAACTTTCCTAACGCTGAAAGCTACGGTCAATTCGTTGTGCTGGATGAGCCTGACTTTGAAGAGAGAGAAAGGGTATCGAGATTCCTTGTAAAGATGGCTGAGTCTGGCGCAATCAACTTCAAAGACTATGACGATGTTTCCTTCGCAAGGCAACTAGCAGGAGTTCCAGACATAAGCGGTGGCGCCGCAAACTTCGATGAGTGGCTTAAAAAGGCTGGTGATTCAGAGAATGAAAACGTTCGAGATATTGACAGAGATAAAAAATCTATCTGAGGACGGCTTCTGGCATAACGTGCTGCCTTATGGAAAGTTCTATTACAAAGGCAGTAATGGCGTTGAGGTAATAAATATCGATGAGGAGTTCGCTGACAAGTTAATCAACAACTTCAAGGAAGGCAAGACTTATTACAAACCTTTCATGAATCTTGACCACAACGGTGAAAACTACGGCGATATTGAAAACATCGAAAAGAGGGAAGACGGCATCTACACGTATGTTAAGCCCACAAACAAAGGTCAGGAGCTTATCAAAGAAAAGATATACAGATATTTCAGTGCCGAATTTTTTGACAACTACATGGATAAGAAAACAGGGAAAGCTATCGAGGGGCCAGTTTTAAGAGCGCAGGCATTGACTAATACGCCAGCTCACCCAGGTGTGCCTATGATAACTCTTTCTGAGAAACCTATTGAGGAGGATTCCGACATGGATGAGTTGAAGAAACTGCAAGAACAGCTTGAAAGCAATACTAAGCTGCTCAGCGAAAAGGAAGAGACGATAAAGACCCTAACGGAAGCTAAGGAAACGGCTGAGAAGAAACTCTCTGAACTCACTACTGAACTTGAGGCAATTAAGACAGAAAACGAAGAGTTCAAGGCAAAGCTGTTTGCCGAGAAGAAAGCGTCTTGGAAGAAGAGCTGGACTGAGAAAGGCGTTCCGCCAGCAGTCGTTGATGAGCTTGACCCAATTGTGCTTTCAGAGAAGGATTTCGCAACCTTTGACAAGATTCTTGAGAAAGTTCCAAAAGTGAAGCTAAACGAAAAAATGGGTAGCGACAATGAGAAACCGCTAGATGACGAGAAGCGCTATGAAACACTAGGCAAGGAGATTGCCGACAGTGTTAACCCTAAGAAAAAGGAGTGAAATTAAATGGCCGTTGGTTACAGACAAACAGATGAAAGCGAATTTGTAAAAATTTATTCCCTAGAACATCCGCCAGTTATAAGGTCTCTGGAAATACTAGCTGATACTGGTGATTCGGACGGCCTTATACCAGCAGGAACAGTTGTCGGCAAGACCACTGCCACTGGTGTATTCAGGCCAGTTCCATATACCACAGTATCGGAAGAGGTAAGCCCCGCATCTAATACTATCCCTGTTGTGAGTGCCGACCCGTTTGTTGTTGGCGATAGCGTAAAGATTGCTGGCGGTAGTGCTTTGGAAGTTACCGCAGTTAACAAGACGCTAAATACCCTCACAGTAACGCCAGCCTCTACCGCAAGTGAAGATGATGCCGTTGAAGGGCAGGACGGCTCCGCTACTGGTTACGCCATCACAGTGCAGCAGGTTGACGTTGAAGGTGAAGCTGATGCAGTTCCTTGCCTTATGCACGGTATAGCTTACAGAGACTATATACACAACATTACAGACGACCTCGAAGCCGATCTCATTGGTCGCATCTGGTTTAACAACGCTATCTAAGGAGGAATAATCAATGGCTGACAGACCGATACTTCCCGATGTATTTCATTATCGTTCTCTTACAGCGGGTATAACCGAAATATCGCTTAAACCGAGGCTGCTAACAGATCTTATCCTTAACAAGACTAGCCTGCCTACGGTTTTCTCTGATACAAAAAACGTTGAGTTTGATGTACAGACGATGAATCACGCACTCATACCATTCATGAAGAGAAGCGATCGTGCGCACCTTATGAAAACCGATAACTACAAGCACTACATAATCGAGCCACCTACAATGAAAGAATCCGATGATCTTACATATGATGAGATATTCACTCAGAGATGGGCGGACGAAGACCTTACTGGCGTTAACAGAAACCATGTTGTTAGCAGAATAGCAAGGTCACAGAAGCTAATCAAAGAGAGAATTGAGAACAACATCGAATGGATGCTTTCACAGATAGTCACCACTGGAAAGATAGATTACTCTGGCGACTATGACAGGTTTGAGTTCGACTTTGAAGTGCCAGCAGCTAATCTTGCGGAAACAGCTACTTGGAGTGATTCTTCAAGCACTGTTATCCTTAACGACTTGAGAAGTTGGCAGAAAGAAATATACAACGCTACTGGATTCAAGAATCTCGTTGCTCTTGCTACTCCTGATGTTGTTGACGCAATACTTTCAAACTCTGGTATTAAGACTCTTCTCGATAACAGAAGGCTCGTAATTGGTAACATCGACTACGGCTTCCCATATATCGGGAATCTCAATGGAGTGCCTATCTACGAATTTGATGAGAGCATACTTGCCGAAGACGGTAGTGAGACAGACCTGCATGGCGCAACTGATCTCTTTATTCTTGTTGCTCCTGATGCTTTCCAGAAGTTCTATGCGCCTTCGTTCAACAAGAATGGGCCTGTTAAGAGTGAAATTTACTCTTACGCAACTGAAACCGATGATCCAGAAGGCGTTAAGATATTTGCCGAATCCCACATGGTGCCTGTTCTCAGATACAGAAAAGGTCTTATCGTAGCCACAATCACGGTTTAACTTTGACATGAGAGGTGATGCCCTATGACAGTCGAAGAACTGATAAGAGGGCTGCCTCCTGC
>Ga0334895_1002457_pt1 | contig 15704 bp, 13 predicted proteins | sample GraSluR3_MG_7_FD_207229 | JGI IMG/M metagenome (GOLD analysis project Ga0334895, IMG submission 207229) | Sludge microbial communities from methane-producing bioreactor in Wageningen University, Netherlands - Granular Sludge_31_05-R3 | ecosystem: Engineered > Bioreactor > Anaerobic >... | reverse complement strand
AGCCTTAACGCCTGATCAGTGGAATGATAACTTGAATGGGAGCGGCGTTAAACCCCTATCGAATAACTGGGCAAGCACCGATAAGGATAAGGAGAGTTTCGCTGCCGCCGCCTGGTAGGTAATAGGAGAAATGAAAAGAGTCAGTGAAATCTGCAATTTAGGTCACCGAGTTTTGCAAATGCCAAAATAGATACACTTCCAATGTCATAAATAATAGCTTGCGAAATCCATATCGGTATATTGAGTATATCATTACGGATATTATGATCTTGATTTGAAGCTGAGTATAGTGTCAAGCACTTGGACAATATAGGGCCCGATTTGCAGGTTTTAGTGATCAAAACTATGAAGTTTACTGAAATTATGTCCAAGTGGTTTTCTGCAAGTGCTGATCAGATATTCTTTTCTCTCATTAACTTATCCATTTTGTCCAAGTGATCGCTATTTGCAGATTCAAGTGACTCATTATAGCAAAAAAGAGAGCCTCAATGATTGAGACTCTCTTTGGCTGCATGCCACTACTAAACGCAAGAAGGAGTATTTGCGTATGAGATCTTGATTATGGAATCGTCCAGCCCCCATCAATCACAAGTTCTGCACCGGTGATATAGGAACTTTCGCCGCTTGCCAGAAACAGGACAGAATAAGCCACCTCTTCAGAGCTGCCCATCCGTCCTTGGGGGATGAGGTTTATCACTTGCTTTTTGAGTTCTTCGGAACCTTCTCCAGCGTCAATGCCGGTATCAATGGCCCCGGGGAAAATGGTGTTGACACGGATCTTATCATGCGCAAATTCCATTGCCGCCGTCTTGCTGAGAGTGCGCATCGCTCCTTTTGAGGCATGATATGCTGCGGATGTGCCACTGCCGATGAGACCATAGATGCTGCCGATATTGACGATGGATCCACCGCCCGCTTTACGCATCAAGGGAACTATGTGTTTCATGCTGAGCCAGACCCCGGTCTGGTTGACTCCGATGATCCTGTCCCAGAGCTGCATTTCGGTAGCCTCAATGCCTGCCAGATTTACAATCCCGGCATTGTTTACCAAAATGTCCACTCTTCCAAATTCTTCCTCTGCCTGTTTGGCGAGATCTTGCCAAGCCTTTTCGTTTGCCACGTTTTGTATGACAGTCAGAATCTTGCTGCCTTCTTTGCTAAGCTCATCAGCAAGGTTCATAAGATTCTGCTCGTCTATATCAGTTAGGATCAAAGAGGCTCCCTCTTTTGCAAAAAGTCTGGCATCTGCCGCGCCCATACCGTTTGCGGCTCCTGTGATTATCGCTACCTTGTCTTTAAGTCGATTCATGTTCGTCTCCTTCAGATATCATCTAGGCCGGCATCTCCTACCGAAAGCATATGATATCTAAAGACAGTGTAAATGACTTTGGCGGGAAGCCAAGTTTAACTTCTGAGGAATATGATCCTTTCTAACACTAAAGCGCTGGCGAAAAAGGAAGCTAAGTGCTTGAAAAATATGGCGTGCTCATGCCCCCCTCACCGCACGCTCACCGGTCGAGCGTGCAAGCGGTGAGAGAATAAGGACTTAGCAAGCTTGGCAGAAAAAGTGTAAACCAAGCTTTTTGGAGCAGAAAAAGCTTGACGGGGAATGCGTGTTCAGTTATTTAGCTATATAACTAAACAACAGGAAGTCGATATGGTAGACAAAATCTTCAAGGCTATCGCTGATAAAAATCGGCGAAAGATTCTCATGCTGCTCAAGCATCATGTGAGCCTCACCGCCGGCGAACTGGCTAAGCACTTTGAGTTTAGCAAGGCCAGTCTGAGCGAACACCTCAAGATCCTGCGCCTCAGCGGGCTCATCTATGCCAAGAAAAAGGGAAAATACATCCATTATCGGCTCAATACAAGCGTCTTTGAGGAGATTCTTGCCTGGGTTTTGGAGCTATATCAAAAAAGAGAGGGAAAATAATGCAACGCATCAAGTTGTTTCGCAGCAGCATAATCATTTTGATCATCTACATCGCCATCGTGATCGCATTGGCAATGTTCATCGATTCGGGAGCACGCATTCCGATTCATTGGAATGCTGAGGGGGTAGTTGATGGTTGGGCAGCCAAGAGCACAGCCGTTGCTTTCGCTTTGGGGATCAATTTTGTTTTGTTTTTGATCTTGTATCTGATGCCTTGGTATTCACCCAAGTATCGGCAGGATCAAAAGAGGTTCGACGCTGTCTTGCCGAGGCTTACGAACATTCTGTTGATCTTACTCGGCCTTATCAATATCTATGGACTTTCTTGGCCTTTGGGCTCAGAGAAGCTTCCGGGGAATCCGATCCTAGTGATCATCGGCCTCATCTTCTTGCTTTTGGGGAATCTCCTTCCCAAGGTTCCGCGCAATTTCTTTGTCGGCATCCGCACTCCATGGACGATCTCAGATGAGGAAAATTGGCGCATGACCCATCGGCTTGGGGGATGGCTCTTTGTGATCGGCGGCGTGCTTATGCTTTTCAAAGGAGTGCTGAGGCTCAGCTCGGCTATGCAAATCATCAGCACTTGGGCTGTGATCCTAATGCTTCTTTCGCCTCTTGTTTATTCTTTCATTCTCTTCCGCAGACAAAGCCGCTAGCCGATGGATCTGCCCGGTTATGAGATTCCCGCTTGACAGCTCACAGGCATGCAGACATCGTGTTTTCAAGATAAAAGGAGAAAAGTTATGAAGATGTTTACTTTGCTTTTACTAATCACTTTTGCCCTATCGGCTTTCTTGTATGCAGATGAGGCCCAAACCGCGGCTCAACCCAGAGAAGAAAAGCTCGATGACATGATGATGGCAGGTGTGGTCATCATGGATCCTGCCAATAGTGAAGACTATTCAAAAGCTTGGGAGAAGTTCTTCCAAGTAAGCTATCTGATCCAGAACACCATTGGCGAAGAATTTTACGGAGTCACATATTACACAGAGGATTATTCTCCCGCCGAGGGAGTAGGCCAAGCCTATATGGTCTGCACACAGGTCAAAAGTCTTGATGATCTCCCGGAAGGGGTCTCAATCCGCAAGATTCCTGCCGCGAACTACCTGGTCTTTGAGCACCAAGGATCAATGGAAAAAGTGGGCGAGACCTACAACTACATCTACAACGTTTTCCTTGCAGACAGCGACTATACGGTGCTTTACAGGGATACTCTTGAGCGCTATGATCACCGATTTATGGCAGATCCGGATGAGGCTGTGTTTGAGATATGGATTCCCGTTCAAGGGAAGCAATAAGCATCTTTTTTGGGGAAAGCAAGCCCGGCTGTGAGTCGGGCTTTCTTTTTTAAGGTGGCTATTACGAGATTTGCTGGCAAGAGCTTGACACATAAATCGGGCATAAGAAGATTTCTCTTGACTCTTCAGGGAACTCGGCAATATTATGTAAGTATAGAGAATAACTATTTACTCCAAGGAGGAGAACATGTTTTTAAGCGGACTACAACTCAAAGAGGTATTTCTCAAAGCTAAGAAAAATCGCTTTGGTCTCATTGCATCAAATGTCGTCTTTGACACCCAGATCAGAGCTTTGATCCAAGGCTATGACAGCGTGGGCTCGGATGGTCTTTTGCAGATGAGCGCCGGAGCGTGTAAATATGCGTCGGGCGAAAGCCAGGATATGCAAGCCGGAGCGAAATTTATCTCAGCCATGATCCAGACCTATGCGTCGCAATTTCCCAAAAGCGGGATCGGGCTGCATATTGATCATGCCACTCCGAACTATTTTGATTTCATAGTGTTCTGCATCGAAAACAAACTGGTGACATCTGTGATGATCGATGCTTCCAAGGAAGATCTTGCCGAAAATATCCGCATCACCAAAGAAGTGGTGGATGTGGCGCACAAGAGCGGAATCTTGGTCGAAGGCGAGATCGGGCACATCAAGGGAACCGAGGATGAGATCGTCTCGGAAACTGAGCTATACACGCGTCCGGAAGAAGCGCTGGAGTTTGTCAAAAAGACCAATGTGGATCTCTTTGCAGCATCTGTGGGCACCAATCACGGTGTATCCAAAGGAGAAAACATCGTTTTGAGACTTGACTTGGTCAAGGAAATCGACGATCTATTGATCAAAAACGGTGTGGAGCGCGGACTCGTCTTGCATGGTGCCAGCGGCCTTACCGATGATCAGCAGCGCGAAGCGATCAAAAATGGAGTCGTCAAGATCAACAAAGACACTCACTACCAAATGGATATGGCACAAGCCATCCAAGCATACTGGGAAAAAGAAAAGGCAGCAATCGTGTGCCCCGAAGGTGTGGATCCCAAGGATTACATCCCAAACAAGAGCAAGTTTGATCCGCGGAAGTGGCTCATTCAAGGCGAAAACAAGATGCACCAAACGGTTAGAGATTTCTGCCAGGTTACAGGCAGTGCCCAAAATAGCATTTTGCGATAAGGAGCAGTGATTATGACAAGAGTAGCAATCAATGGTTTTGGCCGCATCGGACGCTTGGTCCTGCGAGCCTTTCTTAGGAATCACCCTGATATACAGGTCGTGGCGATCAATGACCTCACAGACGCCAAGACTTTGGCATATCTCTTTAAATACGACAGTGTGCACAAGATTTTTGATGGAGACGTGAGCCACGATGAGAAGCATCTCATCATCAATAGTAATGCCATCCCGATCTTCTCTCAGAAAGATCCTGAGAGCCTTCCTTGGAAAGATCTGGAGGTGCACTATGTTGTCGAAGCTACGGGCATCTTTCGCAGTAGAGAACTAGCGGGTAAGCATCTCAAAGCGGGCGCTCAAAAAGTGGTGCTCACTGTTCCTGCCAAAGACGATGTCGATGCCACGGTCGTGATGGGGGTCAATCACCACGATCTCAAAGCGGAGGATAGAATCGTCTCAAATGCTTCTTGTACTACAAATTGCCTTGCGCCGGTTGCTAAGGTTTTGCACGATAATTTTGGGATTGAGCAAGGGCTTATGACTACCATCCATTCATATACAAACGACCAAAACATCCTGGATCTGCCACACAGTGATCTGCGTCGCGCACGCGCTGCGGCGATGAACATGATCCCGACCACCACCGGCGCTGCCAAGGCGATCGGGCTCGTGATCCCACAGCTCAATGGCGTCCTGGATGGCTTGGCGGTGCGTGTGCCCACTCCGGATGGATCATTGGTGGATCTAAGCGTAAACTTGGCTCGCGAGGCCAGCAAAGAAGAGATCAACCTCGCCATGAAAGAAGCTGCAGATACATATCTGAAGGGCTTTTTGATGTATGCGGATGAGCCCATAGTATCCATCGATATCGTGGGGAATCCATATTCCTCGATCTTTGATGCCGGATGCACCTATACCAAAGGCAAAATGGCAAAGATCCTCAGCTGGTATGACAATGAATGGGGCTATTCAAACCGCGTGACAGATCTTGTGAAGTATATGAGCGAGCTCTGATTTATCCTGCCATAGATTAGTAATGCCCGGGGGATTTCTCCCGGGCTTTCTTTTTTCTGGGATAGTTTTTGGCGATGTGGAATCGAAATTGCACATAAGGTAGCTTAGTAAAGAAGAATAATGAATGGAGAAATATATGCGGATATATCTAATTGCTATCCTATTGATCAGCCTGATGCCTTGGGCGTTGAGCGCTGATCTGCCTGAATGCTATCATACTTACGACGAGATCACGACGATCATGTTTGATCTGGAAGCTCAATATCCAAATCTTGCCAAAGTGCATGTGATTGGCTATTCTCAGGAAGATAATCTTCCTATCTACGCCATGCAGATTTCGAACGACGTGGAGGGAGATTGGGATCGTCCCGCTCTGCTTTTTGTGGGGCAGGTGCATGCCGAAGAAGTCTTGGGAGTGGAGATCACTTTGAGCAATATCGAGGAGATCCTCAGCAGCCACAATCATGTGCCTTATTCCATGTGGGTCAATCAATTGGACTCCTGGTGGATTCCCACTTTGAACCCCGAGGGGCACAATGTGGTCACAGCAAACATGGATACATCATACCGTAAGAACAAACGGGATAACAACGGCAATGGCATCTTCGACTTTTCGCCCTTGGTTGGCTATGATATCGACGGTGTGGATATAAATCGCAACTTCGACTTTAACTGGGTGCATGGGGATACCTTGATGCAGCCGGGCGGCACGGAAGTCTATGACTACTATCGCGGGCCCTATCCCAATAGCGAGAGTGAGATCCAAGCTATCATTCAGCTTTCCGATGAGAAGAAATTCATCTATAGCATCTGTTGGCACTCATCCCGGAGCGGAAACTTCTCTGAGAAAGTCTATTATTCCTTCAATTGGAAAGACGTGCGTCCATCTCCGGATTTGGCGTTTGCTCAGAGCATAGCCCAGGGAGTGGCAAATGAGATTTTGAAAGAAAACGGCACGCCCTATGAATTCTATCCCAACGCAAGCCGTAGAGGGGCTTTTCACGACTGGATGTATCAGCAATATGGCACGATCCAGCTGCTCATCGAAGTGGGAACACGGAATCTGCAACCCGAAGAAGCCTTGATGCTGGACACCATTGATCGTGCTACAAACGGTGTGTGGTGGATGATGAACCGCGCTCTGCTCTTTTCCGCTAATGTGCCTTCAAATTCACTCTTGACGGGGCATACTACTGATGCCGTCACCGGGGAGCCGATCTCTGCTGAGATCATCATTCCCCAGCGTCATGCACCTTGGTTTCACCCTCGCACAAGCTTTGAAAACAACGGACGTTTCTACAAACCCCTGCCCATGGGAGCGTACACCATTCACGCTCGCAAAAAGGGATATTGGGATCGCATCATTGAAGCAGTGAGCGTAAACAATGGCAGCTGGACCACCGTTCCGGTCGAGCTGGAACCAAAAGCAGAAGCTACCTTGCACGGTATGGTCCGAAGTGGATCAGAGCCGATCCCCGCGCGCATCATCATCCATGATGTCACACCGGACACCTTGATCGTGGATGGCGAATATATCTTCCATGGCTATGAGGGAGAATATGAGATCGAAATCCACTCCGAAGGATATTATCCATATCTGGGCTCCATCACCCTACAACCCGGGGCTCAACACAGCTATATTAATCTCAGCCCGGCAAACTTGGTCTTCTCAGAGGACTGGGAATCCGGCACCGACGCTTGGGAGATCAATGGGCCGTGGGTCCTGCAAAGTGAGCTAGCCGTATCCGGCAATGCCATCACAGATAGCTGGGGCGGACGTGGACACTATGCCCAAAATTGCGATGTCTGGATCCAAACCGTGGATCCGATCCAGCTTCCCGAAGGAAGCAGTGCCATGCTCTATTTTGACTCCCATCTCTATACAGAATGGACCTTCGACCCGGTGACCGTAGAGGTCTCCACCGATGGCGAAAACTTCACGGAGATCTTCCGTAAGTCCGGGCGCCATGATTGGTGGCAGAAGGAATATGTGTCAATGGCGGATTATGGCGGCCAAAGCGTGTATCTGCGCTTCCGCTTGCAGGACGATAGCATCGCTGACGAATTGACCGATCCGGGCTGGACAATCGACAATATCCGCTTGGTGACGGGAACTGCTACTGAGAACATGGACCATGTGCATGAAGCCGTGCATCCTGTGGCGCTGTATCCAAACTTCCCTAATCCCTTCAATCCGGAGACCACCATTCGCTATAGCTTGGGCAGCCCACAAGAAGTAAGCCTTGAGATCTTCAACATCAAGGGACAGAAAGTGGCTACCTACAATCCCGGAATGCAAAGCGCTGGCACACATAGCTTTGTCTGGCAAGGCAAGGACGATTCCGGACGCAATGTCTCCAGCGGCGTATATTATTATCGTCTGAGCTCAGATGATTTCCACAAGACCCGCAAGATGGTCTTGATGAAGTAGTATCTGTCTGAGAATCATTACGAGCTTTGGTGCCCTTCGCGGTGCCAAAGCTTTTTTTTATGGCGGCGACATGGAACTCGCTAGGGCATCCCAAGAGCAGGATCAGAGCGTTGAGGCGAGGGATCAGAGGCAGGCTCTGCAAGGTTTTTTGTGGGTGATCTGCAGAAATGTCTTGACTGTGACAGTAAAGTATCACAAATTTGCTCTACGGATATAATGGAATGCTATTCATAGATATTAGGAGAATCGATGGGACCGATTACTGAGCATCATTTAATGCTATTTTTAATCCAGTTTGGCCTACTTTTGGGGCTTTGTAAGTTCACCGGATTCTTGTTTGAGAAGATGAAACAATCCAGTGTGACCGCAGAGCTCTTGGTCGGAATTATGTTGGGTCCGGCGATATTGGGCAAGCTTGCCCCAGAGGTGCATGCATACCTTTTCCCCGATGATATCGTTCAGAGGTCTATGCTCGAAGCTATTGCCTGGTTTGGTAATTTCTTCCTCCTCATGGAGACAGGGCTTGAGATCAATTTCTCTCGTGTCTGGCAGCAGCGCAAGGACGCCGTCAAGCTCTCAACGGTGGATCTCATCCTGCCGATATTGCTGTGCTTTGTTCCCATCTATTTTCTTCCGTCCCACTATCTGGTTGATCCTTCTCAAAGGGTTCTCTTTGGTCTGTTTATCGCAGCCATCATGACTATCAGCGCCCTGCCCGTTGCCATCCGAGGGCTTAGGGATCTGAATATCTTAAAGACGGATGTCGGCTTCTTGATCCTGTCGGCGTTAACAATAAATGACATCGCCGGATGGGTGATCTTCACCATCATCCTGGGGCTCTTCGCTCACGGCTCCTTGGAGATTGGCTTCGTCGCCAGATTGGTCTTGCTGACTTTGGCATTTACCTTCATCAGTCTCACCTTGTTACGGAAAGTGGTGGACAAAGCCATGACCTTCATCCATCACAAGACGGGCGAAAGCTCTGGGCTCAAAATCACCTTCATCATGGTGGTTGGTGCTATTTTCGGAGCAGTTACTCTGCAGATCGGAATCCACTCTTTGTTTGGCTTCTTCATAGCCGGAACGATCCTGGGGGAAGCTACACACATCAGCGAAAAAGACCGCTTTGTCGTTAACCGCCTTGTCTACTCGATCTTTGTTCCGATCTTTTTTGCCAATATTGGGCTCCATCTTGACTTTATAGCCAATTTTGATTGGTTCTTGGTGATGATTATCAGCCTTATCGGCATTACCGCCAGGTTTGTGGCAGCCTACATCGGTTCCAAGTGGTCCGGGCAAGATAAGTCCAATCTGCTCGTAATAGCGATCTCACACACACCGGGCGGACAGATGCATATCGTCGTGGGTATGTTGGCATACAGCAGCGGCCTTATCTCTGAGACGGTGCTGGTGAGCATCATCGCTTCCGCCATCATCTCGACCATCATCTTTGGCCCGTGGCTATCTCAGGCAGTGCGCAGACTCAGGAAGAGCATCTATGATATCATCTTCAGCGTCGATGATGTGTTTATCGACACCGCCGGGCGCACTCGCAATGAGATGCTGCATCACATGAGCAATATCGTGGCACAGAAGACCAAGATTTCAAGAGACACTATCTATCACGAGATCCAGCTTCGCGAAGAACAGATGAGCACAGCCATGGGGCGCGCCGTAGCGATTCCTCATGCACGCTTGGACGGTTTGGACAAGTCCTATGTCTTTGTCTTCCATACCAGACAGGGATTGGAATGGGATAGCCCGGATGGAAATCTGGTGCGCTTGGTGATCCTGGTGATCACGCCCAAGGAGTCTCCAAATGCTCAATTGCAGATCCTCCAGAGCATTGCCACGGCCATGCGTGATCGCAACAAGGCCAGGAACATGGTCACCAGCAGGGATAGCCGCTATATCTGGGCAGCGATCAAGAGTGAGCTAAATGCGTGTCAATTGTGTAATGTAGAATAAAGCGATTGGCAGCGCTCGGACTGAGGCTCCTTATCTTAGGAAGGCAGCCTCAGCGGCGAGCATGTATCTTTTTGTTCAAGCGCAAGATAGCCTTGCTCTCTTGGAGATAGTGCTATTTTTTCCTTGACAAAAAAGCGTCGACCAAATCTTATGATCAAACATAGAGATTTTCAGGTCCAGTAACTCAGCGGTAGAGTATCTGCCTTTTAAGCAGAGAGTCGATGGTTCGATCCCATCCTGGATCACCAGATGTTTTGCGACCCCTTCGTCTATCGGTTAGGACTCAAGATTTTCATTCTTGCAAGAGGGGTTCGATTCCCCTAGGGGTCGCCAAATACATTCTGAAGCAGTATCCGGGAGTTTGTTCTCCCAAATGATATGCGTCCCGTTCGTCTAGTGGCCTAGGACTCGTGATTCTCAGTCACGCAACAGGGGTTCGATTCCCCTACGGGATGCCATTTTTTTTGCCCTAATTAATCCCCACATTTACCACACTTTCACCCAATATCTCGCCCAAATAGTCAGTATTGTCGTGGAAAGCACGATCTTTCTCCTGGTCGCCTGCGAAGTCATTTGAAGGGATAGTTTCGCTCAGGACACGCATGCGAGTGCGCAGGCTATCGGGGCGCTCAGGCTCATCTCTGGTCACGCTAGTCTCCTGTTTTTCAGCATCTTTGGCAAAGAAATCCGGCGCTACCAAGAGTCCTTGTTTATAGGAATGTAGCAGGATGGAGCCTAAAATGGCAGCTATGACAAATATCCCCACCATCCACAAAAAGTTTGTGGAGAGCATGATCTTCTTTTCTTTGAGAGTTCTATGTGGGACAAAATCCTTCTTTGTCGTTTCCGGCATAAGTATCTTCAGCTCAGCCATCACCATGGCCAGATCCGCTTCCAGATAGCGGGCATAGTTATAGACCAAGACCTTCACCATGCCATAATTTCCCAGGTCATAGAACCGATTATCTTCGATGGCTTGGATCTTACCCTGAGGGATCATGATGTCGTCTAAGATCTTCTCATATGAGATTCCTCGCGTCTGACGAAGCTCCAGAAAGTATTTCCCTAGATTTTCCATGGATAGATTCCCGTAAAGACTTCAAAGACATCTCCGATGAGGTATAGATCACCTGAGCCTTGCTCATATCTGATGCGGACATTGCCGCCCGGAAGCTCAACTTCAACTGTGGGATCCAACAGGTTTTTCCCGATCCCGGCGAAAACTGAAGATGCGGCGCCTGTGCCGCAAGCCAAGGTCGCCCCAACTGCATTTTCCCAGATCTTCATGCGCATATGCTGGCGATCAAGGATTTTCACAAAGTGGACATTTACGCTTGCCGCAAAGCTGGGGTGGTTTTCGATCATTGCGCCATATCTCAGATGCGGATCACCCTCGAGATCAGCACAAAAGATGATGAAATGGGGATTGCCAATGTCCACCAGGTCACCAATAAAGCCTTCGACTTTGAGATCTTGGTGGAGGATGTTTGCTTTACCCAGATTGACTACTATGTCGCCAGCCTCCACTTCGGCAGTCTTGATGCCTGAATCCGTCTGGATGAGGAGCATATCTTTGTTACTCTTCCGAAACAGTAAGCTTGCCACACAGCGGAGGGCGGAGCCACACATCTCAGCGCGCGAGCCGTCGGAATTGAAGATGATCATGCGAGCGTCAGCTTCAGATGCGGGCTCGATCAAGACCAATCCATCCGCGCCTACGCCAAAGTGCCGAGCGCAGATCTCTTTTGCCAGTGCCTCCGGGTTCATTATCTCGAAAGGATCGGCAATGAGATCAATGAACACAAAGTCATTGCCTTGGGCGTGCATCTTGGTAAATGGTATCAACATAGGATCTCGGAAAGCATGTCTTGAAAGCTGTAAACACCCTGTTTTCCATGCAGCCACTTAGCCGCTAAAAGTGCGCCGACGGCAAAGGTCGCGCGGCTTCTGACCACGTGGCTCAGCTCGATTGTGTCCATCTCGCTATCAAATGCCAAAGCGTGGGTGCCGGGGATCTTGCCGCCGCGAATGCTGGCAAAGTGAAGCTCGCTTGCTTGAGGTCTCCGATCCAGCTTGTCCCAGACGACGCTGTCTTTGCGGCTGCTTTTTTGCAGGATGAGTTGCGCCAGCTCGATTGCAGTGCCGGATGGGCTATCCGCCTTTTGAGCGTGATGTTTTTCCCATGCCAGAAGGTCATAATCATCAAAGCTGTCAAAGATCTCGACGGCGCCGGCGACTAATCTGGAAAAAAGATTCATGCCCAAAGAGAAGTTTGATCCATAAAGCAAGCCCATGTCTTGCTTGCCAGCTTGGAGCTTGATATCTTGCAGATGCTCATGCCAACCCGTGGTGCCAATCACGGAGCTTTGCCCCTGCTTGATTAGCTTGTCAAGATTGCTCATCACCGCGGACGGATGGCTGAAATCAATGGCAATATCTGCCCCAGCCAGGCTCTGGCGAGTGATCTCCGCATGATGATCTTGCCCCTTAGGATCGATGATGCTGACGATCTCACATCCTTTCTCCGGGGCAAGCTGCTCGATCATCTTGCCCATTTTCCCATAACCGATCAGACAGATCTTGAGCATGTCAATTGCTGCTGTGGAGCCGGATCAGCTCAGTCACAAAATCAGCACCTCTGTGCAACTCGTCGATTCGGATGCGTTCATTCACGGTGTGCACTTGCTCCATTCCGGTGCCAACGATGATCATTGGGATCCCTCCGGCAAAGATGATATTTGCATCACTGCCGCCACCGCCACGTCCGACGGTGAAGGGAATGTCAAGATTGCGCAGCGCAGTCTTCGCCAATTGAACTACATCCGCCTCTTCCGGCACACTAAAAGCTTTGTACTCGGTGTTGCAGACAAAATCCAGCTTAGCGCCTTGATCGGCATATTTAGCGATGGTCGTCTCCAGGCTCTGACGAATCTCATTGGTCACTTTCTCAAGCTTTGCATGATCATGACTTCGCACCTCGCCATAAAGGCAGACCTTATTGGGCACGATATTAGTGGCTTCTCCGCCTTTGATCTCGCCGAGATTGCAGGTAGTCTCATGATCGATCCTGCCCATGGGCATGACACAGATTGCTTCAGATGCGATGCGAATGGCATTGAGCCCTTTCTCAGGGGCGACCCCGGCGTGCGATTCACGTCCGTGTACCACAGCTTCCCAACTGTTTTGCGAGGGCGCTCCGGTCACCAATTCTCCCACCACGTGGGTGTCAAAAGCATAACCGAAGGCAGACTTGATGCGAGATTTGTCAAAACCTTTTGCTCCCAAAAGACCGATCTCTTCGCTGACCGTGAAGAGGATCTCGATCGGAGCATGGTCGATCCCGCTGTCTTTGATGCGTTTGACCGCGGTCATAATCTCGGCAATTCCGGATTTATCATCGGCTCCGAGGATCGTAGTACCATCGGTGACGATACTATCGCCTTCAATCTTGGCTTTGACCCCATTGCCGGGCTTGACCGTATCGACATGAGCGCAGAGCAGGATTGGATCTTTGGCTATCTTACCTGGAATAAAAGCATATAGATTGCCTGCATTTCCTCCGGTCTTGGTGTGACAATCGTCTTCAAAGATCTCGGCGTCAAGATCCGCCAGGTCGGCTTTCAGAACGTCTATCATACCACGCTCGTTGAGGGATTCACTATCAATCGCCACTAGGCGCAGAAACTTGCTGATTACGTCATTTTGCATTGCGTACCTCTGTTTATGATATCTTTTTTTACAATATGTGTGATAATGCTTATTTTGTCAATTGCAATTATCATGCCATGCATCACATTATGAGATTTCCTTCGCGAAAACCCCATCTCAATCGCCGACAAACTCACCAAAAATGTTTCGGCAAAAAAAGCCGTCAGGCTGCCCTGCCTTTTCTAGTACTTGCCAGAAATGGGATATTGACTATTATAACAATATCTGTTACATACAGATTTATGACGTTCTGAGAGATTGGGATCCGCAAGTCACAAGTGGAGGACGCCAATGCAGATGCCTCAGCTCTCTTAGATCTATATAAAGGAGAAAAACTATGAAGAAGATCTTGATTCTCATCAGTCTCAGTCTATTGGCAATGGCTATCCATGCTGAAGGCTGGAAGCTCGAATCGGATGTCAACCTGTCACTCTCACAAAGCGCTTTTAGCGACAACTGGGCAGGAACAGAACTCAGCAACATCACCTGGCTGGCCACCTCAAATTCCAGCTTGGAAAAACAACTCAAAGAATGGCTGCTCAATAGCAATACCCTGCAGCTCGCTTTTGGGCAGACGCATCTTCAAAAGACCGATGCCAATGGTGACAAATATTGGGAAGCACCAGACAAAAGCACCGATAAGATCGACCTTGAAAGTCTCTGGCGCTTCACGCTCCAAACTTGGGTAGATCCATATGTAGCAGGCAGAATGCAGTCCCAATTTTTGGATCTCAGCCAAGAAGATATGGATAACACCAGATTTGTCAATCCCATGCTCTTTACAGAAAGTGCCGGCATAATGCGCAGCTTCATCGATGGGGAAGACACGCGCCTCTCCGCTCGACTGGGTGCCGCTTTCAGGCAAAATCTTAATCGGGATGAATATGTCTTTGATGGCACAGACTTCGTCAAAGAAAGCAACACCACAATGGATGGCGGTGCTGAGTTCATCGCTCAATTACGCAAAAACATCCATGCTCCCCTGCAGAGCACACTCAGAAGCAGACTGCACATCTATCAAGCGCTATTCAATTCCGAATCCGATGACTTGCCAAATGACGACTGGAAAGCCGCCGATCTGGTCTGGGAAAACAGTCTCACGACCAAGCTTTTTGGAATAGTAAATGCCAGCTTCATCCTAGAAGTTCGCTATGACAAAGAACAAGATGAAGATGTCCAGTGGAAGCAGATGCTGGGCTTGGGATTTAACTACAACCTATTTTAATCATTGATCACATTCTTCCTGGCGGAGCATTTCTCGCTCCGCCTTTTATTTTTTCCGCGCGATCCCTAAGCTTTCCAAAACAGATTTTAATCTTGATTCCAGCCAAAAACAGGCTCGTAAGTGCTTGCAAAATAGGGGCGGCTCATGCCCCCCTCACCCCTCGCTCACCGGTCGAGCGTGCAAGCGGTGAGAAAATAAGGACTTAGAGAGTTCTTAGTTCGTAGTTCTTAGTTCGTAGTTGGCGGCAAATCGAACGCACAATCAACGATTTACGATTTAGAAATATGGTGTCGATGCGCACGTATATGCCTTGTTATCACCAAGCCAAAACCAGTCATTCCGGAAAGTCGAACGGAGTGAGGCTTATCCGGAATCCATAGAAACTACCTAGCAGCCCACACTAGTCATTCCGGGCTTGACCCGGAATCCATAGAAACTACCTAGCAGCCCACACTAGTCATTCCGGGCTTGACCCGGAATCCATAGAAACTACCTAGCAGCCCACACTAGTCATTCCGGGCTTGACCCGGAATCCATAGAAACTACCTAGCAGCCCACACTAGTCATTCCGGGCTTGACCCGGAATCCATAATCTGTCCACGAATTTGCACTAATTATCACGAATTGGTTGAGAGGGATTAGAAGCTTAAGAAGCAGTTCCAGGCCTCCTGCCCGGTTGGGCGGCTAGAAGCCGCCCCTACACTAGTCATTCCGGAACACGTAGCGAAGCGATTCGGGGTCCCCGCAAAATTGCGCAGCAGTTTTGTGGGGTGATTTCGGGGTCCTCGCAAAATTGCACTGCAGTTTTGTGGGGTGATTTCGGGGTCCTCGCAAGATCGCACAGCAGTTTTGTGGGGTTAAGAAGTGTATCCGGAATCTCATCCTTCAAGAAAAGATTTGACAAGATTCGCCATATCTCGCACTATGGTTTTGGAGTTAATCGGAAGCCCTGATGAGCGAGGTCAAAA
>Ga0334895_1002455_pt1 | contig 15711 bp, 8 predicted proteins | sample GraSluR3_MG_7_FD_207229 | JGI IMG/M metagenome (GOLD analysis project Ga0334895, IMG submission 207229) | Sludge microbial communities from methane-producing bioreactor in Wageningen University, Netherlands - Granular Sludge_31_05-R3 | ecosystem: Engineered > Bioreactor > Anaerobic > Unclassified... | reverse complement strand
TGTCGATGGTCTCGCTGACAAACCGGACCGAACCGTCCATCAACGCAACCTGCACGCCCCCGGGGTGACGGCTCCGGGCCGACATGAGGCTGGCCCTCGACCTGTAGTCGCTATAGGTGTAGGTGCACGGCGCGTGGGGATGGTCCTCGGGTGGAGTAAAGGTCTGGCAGAAGTTGGTGCGCATCTGGTCGGGAATGCGCGTGTTCGGTGTGAAGTCATGCTGGTAGTGAGTCCCCTCGACATAGCTAAACGTTCCGCGGTAGTCGTACCCACCGCGCACTTTGATGATCTCGGAGATGCCGGCCGTATTCGATGTCCCGTCGCTGATGTCGCGCATCCGGAAGCACTTGCCCTGCTGAAACATGCCCGGCTTGTGGGAGGGCGGATAGATGTTCTCGACCGGGCCGAGCCCCGTGTTCGCGTTGTAGTTGTTACGGACGCGCGTCGGGTGTCCGAACTCGCTTTCCCCGTCCGAAGGACATTGGAAGACGGGAAAAGCCGTGGCCATAATCGGATCATTCCCACCCCCCCAGTTGCTGTACCAGCGGATTTGTGAGTGGGCATTGCCCAACTCGACATAGGGCAGGATGAAAGCGGTCCACGTGAAGGCGTCGTTGAGGCTTCCCTTCGCATAGACGGAAGTTGGCGTGATCTTCTGCGTGAAAGTCTGAAGCGGAGGGAAGCTCCCGAGCGAATCGTGGTAATTGTGCAGCCCCAGCGCGATCTGGCGGAGATTGTTGGAACACTGCCCTCGCCGCGCCGCCTCGCGGGCCGCCTGCACGGCGGGCAAGAGCAACGCGATCAAGATACCGATGATCGCGATGACCACCAGCAACTCCACGAGCGTGAAGCCCCGGCGCTGGCGTGGCGCGGGCTCGGCGCCCGTCGCCGAACCAGCATGTCCTGCGCATGGGCTGGGCCCACGCGTACCACCAAAGAGGGAAGCACGTCGGACCATCGTCACACCTCCTCAACGCGAAAGACTATGAAACGAAGAACGGTAACCGTTACGTCCAGTGCGTCTTCTCTTGGCCCGGGGTCGCCTCACTCCTCGCGAGGTCAACGGCGGCAGGGCGTAAGCCATCTGTTGCGTCTCGGTGCCACTTCTCCGGAGGCTGTGTTCGTGGTTCGCAACGCCGGTGGCCAATCGTCATGAGGTTGCCGGCCGAGCGTCGTGCCCGTGGCGCCCATCGCGCCAGTTTATTGGAATCCCTCCGTCCAGAAGATGTCAATTACACTTTCTTGTAAAGCGGTTGTGATTTTGCGTGAAGCGCGGGACAATAAACGGGCGCCGTGTGCCCGGTGAACCGAACGCCGTGGATACCTCTAACGAGGGGCTTCGTGTGGTGAAACAAGAGGAGCGTGGCGGTGCTGCTCGATTTGAGCCGGCCTTACGATCGGCAGACCGCCAAGGCGTTCCCCCATTTCAAGGGGGCGGTCGTGGGGATCGGCTCTCTGGCGCCCGACCTGCTGAAGAGGTTGCGCATCGCGACCGTCAGCGCGGATAACCGGATGATCGCCGAATGGGCCGCGGACCACCTCTTAAGAGGGGGCGCAAGCGCTTCGCCTATTGCGGCATGCGGACGCGCGGCCTGGATCGCTGGAGCGACATCCGCTGGAGCCCCCCCGACGGCGTGGCGTCCAAACACGCGCAGCCTACTGCCACAAATCGTTCAGAGTATTGACGGACCAGTCGACCAGTTTTTCGCCGCCTTCGGGGCCCACTTCCCGGCTTCCACTCGTCGCGCCGTAGCCGCCGCTTTGCATGGCCCGGGCCGAAGCAAGGTACGATCCGGGACCAGCGAGTTGTACGACAAAGGTTTGGATGGCCGGGCTTCGGCCCTTGATTTGAATCGCGTAGTCCAAGAACAGTTCGAAAGGGTTGGTTACCATCGCGACCTCGCCCAGGCGCAGCGCATGCACTTCGACCGGCAGGGTCGGGTTGTCGGGTTGCGGCTCGCGGCGCGGCAATTCCAGGATTTCGACACGGTGCGCAAAGGCGGGCCGCCAATCGATCTCGGACTCGATCAGCGGCAGCACCCGGCTCGCCGCATCGGCGATTCGTGTGGCGATTTCCTGCCGAACCGTGCGGCCCGCAAGCCGTGCCATTCGCCGCTGTGCCGCCCTCTCGAACGGCTCGTTGGTGTCCTGGTCGCCGGCCGCGCTGACTTGCGGCAGCACGAAGAGATCATCGCCGAACCGGCGGCGCAATTCCGCTCGGGTGTCGTGCCAGAAGTCGGCGCTCACCTGACGCCCGGAGGTCTCGGCCTGGGCGGGGCAGGCAAGATTGACGACCAGGCCCGACAACGTGCCGTCGGGCAGGTAAGTCGACAGGAAATGAACCGAATGGTCTTCATAGCCCTGGATATGGCTGAACTCGGGGGTATCGGTCCGGCCGTACATCCGGCCGTTGCCGTTGCGATCGACGGTCAGGCGGTTGCGCCCGACGACCGCGTGTCCCAACCCGAAGGCGATGCCGCCCAGGGCACGGTCGGTCCAGGCCGTTTTCACGGCATCGGCGATTCGCTTGGCGGCAAAGGCCACGTACTCCCGGCCGGTAAGCGGCGGCATGGCTTCCCGGGCGCGTTGGAATGCTTCGTCGTTATGCCTGCGCCAGATCCACGGCACGTCGGTCTGCTCGAAATCCGGCTGATAGCGCGGACGGGTGTAATGAAAGGGCGCCGTATGGGTGTGCGTGGCAAAGAAGAATACCGATTCGGGTGACAGTTCCGGCAACTCCTGACGCAGATGCTCCCTGACCCGGTCGCGGATGCATTCCGAAGCCGACAGCAGATCGAGACTGACCATCACCGCGCAGCCCGGCTGACCGGGTGCGAGCGACTCCATCGCCAGGACGGTGGCCTTGAGCGGGTCCTTGACCGCGTCGGTGATCCGAACCGCGCTTCCCAGGCCGGTCAGATGAACCGGGCCCTCGGGCGTGATATCGGCCTCGGCCCAGCCGATTCTGAGAGTGCGTGCCGTGCGTTGCCTCTCCCCTTGCGGTTCCGCGCACAGGACCGCTGGGATCAAGGCAAGCAATCCCATGCTCAACACAACGCTCCGAGTACCGACGCTGTTGCATCTTTTTGCGTACCGCATCGTAGCTCATCTCCCTGTCCACCTGCCCTTCGGCTGGTCGGAGTGCGTTGCCCGCAGGCATTCACTCGCGGGTTATCCGAGAAGTGTCGAGTGTCGGAGAGCGTTATCCCCGAAACGTGCGGCACGGTGTGGGGCCCGGCCCCTACTCGACAACGACAACCTCTTGTTGCCTGGTCAATCGGCCGTATTTGTTCTCCCCGATTAGCCACACCCGCACGGTGCCTGTATCCCGAATCACGCCGGCGGGCACCGCCACCTTCCCACGGCGGCGGTCTTGCTCGGTAAGCCACACGTTGTAGCGGCCGTAATTAGGGGGCTTTGGGCTCATGAGCTGCACCGTAATGACGCTCAGGTTGCGGGCGGTGAACTCGATTTCCCACGGCTTGTTCCGCGATGGCGTCTCGGCGGGCAGGCTGAAGTCGAGATCGCACACGGAAAACTCGCACGCCTGACTCAGCGAACCGTCGCTCATGACGCACTGCGCCGTGTAGTCGCCGCAGTCGGAAAACAAGCGTTCGACCACGCCCCTGCCGCGCAAGGCGATCCGCTCGACCACCGCATCGCCACGCTTGATGACGAGGGCTTGGACCCCTTGGGAGTCCCTGTCCATGACGTGGAACTTCACGGCCTGGTCTCTGTAATAGGGAACCCAGTCTCCGCGGTCGAGCAGCAGAACACGATTGATGGCGGGCGTCGCGGAATCCTCGCTGTAGTTCGGAAACAGGAACGATTCGGCCTTGTTGTGCTCGCGCCAGGAATCCAAGTCGGTGATCCGATACAGTCTTCTGTTTCGGGAGGAAATGTGGGAATCGAAGGCTGAGGCCTTGCGAAGGGTATTTCGGGTGGTTGGCGGCGCGCTCTCTTCGACGCGGACGGCAGTTACCCTTTCTCCGCTTCTTTCGACCGCCGTTACGATTTCCACGTGAGAACCCCCCCCGACCTTCGCGGGCGGCGTATAAATAATATCGCCGGGTTCGGCGGCCTGAGCCGATTGCGGGTCGACGAGAACGACACCGTTGCGGAACTCCGGGTCATGATGCGAGCTTCGGTAGGGAAGAGCGCACTGCAAAGCATAGCTGGTGAACGTCGAGCAGACCTTCCCGTAGTAGGTCGCGGCGTTGGACACCTTGCCGGAAAGGTTCTCGGTGTACAGGACGCTATGGGGATTCTCAACGGCGGCCAGGAACGTCTTCAGATAGATGTCGAAGCCGATGCATCGCCCTACGGCCTTGACGCTCGAATAGGGAACTCCCGTGTACTCGGCTCCTTCCTCGAAATAGCCGCCACGTCGGTTCGGCATTCCGCCGGTGACCGGCGTCCATTTCACTCGCGACATGATGCGGGCGTACTCGACTGCCTGCTCCTGCCACGCGCGCGAACTCTCTTGCGCCGGCTGGGCGAAAGAAGAGCCCTGAAGGCAAACGGTAATCGCCAGCGAAGCGAGTACCACACGAAAACGACACCTCTTCGTTTTCACCGGTAACACTCCTTTCGATCGTCAGACAGTCACTCGGGCTGCTTGAGCGCGTCGATGAGCTTTCGGGCTTGGGTATCGGACCATTGCTCGAGTCTCTCGACATGCGGCGCTTCTGGGTTGCCGGCCCCGATGCTCGACTCCAACTCCTCCTTCAGCCGCACCTTCTCGGCATACATCGCCTGCTCCATCGCCTCGCACCGCGGTGTCGAAGGGGAACTCTTCTTGCCCAACTCATAGGCCGTGCCATCGACGAGGCAGGCCGGCGTGTGGCTCTGGCCCATGAGCAGTGGGAACGCCACGGAGCGAACGGGAAGCGCAATCCACGCGCACGTGAACCACTCGGGGCGGTCCGGGTCGATCTCCACGGTCATGCCCGAAATCGACGAGCCGAAGCAAATGGAGCGGTCGCGCGAAACGCTGCGGAACAGGCTGAAGTCCACGGGTTCCGGCGATTCGCGCAGGCGCCGAGCCGCTTCACTCTTGTTCAGCCGGCTGAAGTACGCCTTCTGCGTGTGAATCTTCGACACGACGTGGCGCGGGTTGTTGCACACCTCGAGGATGGTGCCCTCGCGGTCGACGAACAGCCAGTGGCTGCCGCCGACTTTTCCGCCCGAGTACCAGCCCTTCGCCACGCAATCCTCAATAATCGCCAGTGCCTCGGCGCAGGTCGACGCCCGTTCCGCAATGTGTCGGAGGATCGTGCCGGCCATCATTCCGCGGAACTTGGGGGGGGCCGGCTCCAGACGCAGGGTGGACGAGTCCTTCTTGCGGTCGGCGGGATAGTCGCCCGAGCCGGCAAGGCCCTTGTCGTTGACCATCATCGAACATCGAATCGTGGTTGCATTCGACACGCAGATGAACTTGTTAATCCCCTCGCGTGAACTCTCGACGATGCACACGGCCTGCGCCACGTCGCGGTTATCGCGGGTCTTGTGAAACAGGATGGCGCCGTCACGGGCGTGGTCGCGCGAAACGGCGTATGACGTGCATTCCTCGGGTTCTTCGTCCAGAAATCGGCTCCGCGACGCGCCGTCCCAATAGGCAACGTACAGGTCTTCGTCCACTCCGACCGCACGCGCGGTCGCGCGCGCCTCATCGAGCCAGTGCGGAGCGATTTGCTCGGCAATCTCCACGAAGGCCGCCGAGCGTTCGATGAGCGCTTCCCGCGAGATCCCCGCCGCGGCCGCCCGCTTCACATACGAGGCGTCGAAATCGCGACGGATAATACCCTTGTTGATTTCGCCCCAGATCGTGCCGACCTGCTCCGGAGTACCGCCGAGACGGATCATCTCGGCCTCGTCCGCCCAGGAAAGCGATGTCGCCAGTACGATGGCGGTCAAGAGCCCGGCGTTTCGAATCATAAGTACTCCCCTTTTCGGCAGGCAAGGCACATCGTAACTCGTTTTGCGTTGTGTCGTGTTCTTCGCTTCCGCTTCGAGAAAGGACGTCGCAAAGCCGGCGGACGGCTCACATCAACGCGGCGTAGGCCGTTGTTCGATTCTCGATGCGGCAACCAAGCATCGTTACGGAAAGTCGCTTTACGGCGGATGCTTTCTCACCCGACCTGGTCGATGCTACTCCGACCCGGCAGCTTCCGTGTCCGGTGAAGCGGTTCTGAACCCCTCGATGGCTGTCGAGACAGCGCCGAGGATCGCGACGCAAGGCGTTGTGTCTTCCGACCTCTTGTCCTGTCACTCGATATTATCGAGTCTTGGCTGCTGCCCGGGTTTGCCCATGTACTCGTCGGGGACGTCAAGGTCAAAGTCGACGCCGGAGTTTGTGCCTGGCTCGACGGTGTATTCGAGTTCACTCTCCTCACCGTATTTGGGAGGAACGCGCAGCACGCTGTAGTCGGGCTTGCCGTCGAGGCTCATGGGTTGCAGGATCGTGACGCGGTTTTTCCCAATCGTTGCCCCTTTCTCCGTGCGCGTGTACATGAGGGTATAGTTGCCGTCCGCGTCGCAGATACCGGTGGACGGCCGCACCTTCTCCTTGTCCAACGGCGTGAACCTGATCTCGATGCCCTCCACGGGCTTGCCGTTGACCGTCAGACGACCGCTGACGGGGGCCAAGCCTTCCGTTCCACCGCATCCAAGCAACGAACTGAGCACAAGCAGACTAGCGCACATTGCGCCCATTCTGCACATGTTCCCGGCGAATAGTTGACTCATCGGACTGAATATCCTCTCTTTGGTCTGACAGGATTGCAGGAACTACCCCACACGTTCGTTCTTCAGATCCACAGGCACGCTCAATTGAATCTGGCGTCGCGACCTGCGGCGATCACAACCCGTAGACGCACCCAGGCGAGTGTGTGCTTGTGACGAGAATCGCGGCTTTCCTACTACGGCGCCGCGTTCCAGTCGGGGCTGTGGCGGTACCGCGGCAAGCTCGTCGAACTACTTACACGCCTCCTGGATTGCGAGGCCATCCGCCTACTTGAACCATCAGAACGAAGCAAGCGGCTGCTTGTCGTTACGGATTCCCAAATGCTGATAGACGCCCATGCCGGGCGCTCGATCCAACGTCAACTCTCTCGAGCCGCTCGCGTTTCCATTGTCACTTAAAGTCTGGGGACGTCCGTTCAGCGCAAACTCAATGGTCTCGCTGATGAACTGAACCGACCCGTCCGCCATGGCAAAGTTGGCCCCACCCGGGTGCAGGCTGCTGGCGCCACGCAATTGGTCATTGCTGCTCGCGCCGTTGATGGGGTAAGCCACGGTCCTCGCGTACTTTGGGCCGTGGCTTGTCGAATTCCCCCAGAACATCAGCCCGATCGCATACTTCGAGCCGCCGCCCTCGCAGAACAGTAAGGTGTTGCTGGTGCCGTCCCTGATACTGCTGAAGGATATGTCTGCCGCTCCTTCCGTAACGATCGTGCCGAGCCCATAACTGTTGCACGGGTATCCCTGGTGCCGACCGCCCTGCCAGTGAAATCCGAGGATGCCCATGTAGTTGTTCTTGGCGGCCTTATGCCGGACGCCGTCCGGCATTTTATACCCCTGATACGCGTCATCGTAGGCCGCGACAAGAGGCATGTCGTCGCTTGGGCAAATGAACGTGTTGAGGACGGTTTCCAAGTGGTTGACGGCCTGACCGGCATGCACGGCCTGACGGTATTCCTCCGGCGTGCGATCGCTGCAACCGAGATCGTCAAAGAGCGGTTGCTGCTCGACAAACGGATACAAAGACGTCGGCCAGCACCAACCGATGGTCTGGACACCCCCGGTAAGCGGGTCAAACTCCTTATAGGGGAACCTTTTGTGTATGTCGTGATGATTATGCACCGCAAGCGCTAACTGCTTGAGATTGTTGAGGCATTGCGACCGCCGCGCCGCCTCGCGCGCGGCCTGCACCGCGGGCAAGAGCAACGCGATCAAGATGCCGATGATCGCGATAACCACCAGCAACTCCACGAGCGTGAAGCCCCGGCGTCGCCGTGGCGCGGGCTGGGCACCCGTTTCCGAACCAGCATGTCCTGCGCATGGGCTGGGCCCACGCGTACCACCAAAGAGGGAAGCAGGTCGGACCATCGTCACACCTCCTCAACGCGAAAGACTATGAAACGAAGAACGGTAACCGTTACGTCCAGTGCGTCTTCTTCTGGCCCGGGTCGGCTCGCTTTGTGCGAGGTCAACGGCGGCAGGGCATCCGCCTTCGGTTGCGTCTTGGTGCCACTTCTCCGGCGGCTGTGTTCGTGGTTCGCAGCGCCCGTGGCGAATCGCATGACATTGCCGGCCAAGCGTCGCGCGCTCGGCGCTCATAACACGAGTTTATTAGAATCCCTCCGTCCAGAAGATGTCAATTACACTTTCTTGTAAAGCGGTTGTGATTTTGCGTGAAGCGCGGGACAATAAACGGGCGCCGTGTGCCCGGTGAACCGAACGCCGTGGATGCCTCTAGGGAGGGGTTGCATGTGGAGAAACAACAGGAGCGTGGCGGTGCTGCTCGATTTGAGCCGGCCGTACGATCGGCAGATCGTCCGCGGCATTGCCCGATACGTGCGCTTGCACGATCCTTGGCTGGTGTACGTGGAGGAGAATCCGGCGGACAAAATCCCCTCGTTCGCCGAGTGGCGCGGCGACGGGATGATCGTCGACACCGACGACCGGCAGACCGCCAAGGCGATTCCGCAGTTCAAGGGGGCGGTCGTGGGGATCGGCTCTCTGGCGCCCGACGTGCTGAAGAGGCTGCGCATCGCGACGGTCAGCGCGGATAACCGGATGATCGCCGAGTGGGCCGCGGACCACCTCTTGAAGAGGGGGCACAAGCGCTTCGCCTATTGCGGCATGCGGACGCGCGGCCTGGATCGCTGGAGCGACATCCGCCGCGACGCGTTCGCACGGCGCGTTGCCGCGCGAGGTCATCCGTGCGAAGTCTTCACCGGGCGGGGGTATGCGCCGCGGCACTGGACGCTGATGCAGTCGGAGCTGATCCGTTGGCTGGGCCGTCTTCCCAAGCCCGTCGGCGTCATGGCCTGCAACGACCTGCAAGGGCGGCGCCTGCTCGAAGCCTGCCGCGAGTTGGAGCTTCGCGTGCCGGAGGACGTGGCCGTCGTGGGCGTGGACAACGACGAGCTGATGTGCGAGCTGTCGGTGCCGCCCCTATCGAGCATTGCCCCCGGCGCGCAACAGATCGGCTACCAGGCCGCCATGCTGCTCGATGCGTTGTTCCAGCGTCGCCGACGCACGAAACACCTCGTTGTGCCCCCCGCCTACCTCGTCCCGCGCCAATCGACCGACTTGATTGCCATCGACGATCCTCTCGTCTCCAAAGCGATCCGCTTTATTCGAGATCGCGCGGCGCAGCGAATCGGTGTGCCGGACGTTGTGCGCCACCTGGACGTGTCGCGGTCGACAATCGAGACGCGTTTCAAGCGGCACCTCCAACGGACGGTTCACGACGAGATCCAACGGGTGCGGCTGGAGATCGCGCGCCGCCTGTTGACCACGAGCAACGAGCCGCTTCACGTCGTTGCCGAGCGCGCCGGCTACCGCACCGTGCAGTACATGAGCGTCGTCTTCCGGCGAGAGCTCGGCTACACGCCGGGGTACTTTCGACGTGAAGCCGGACTCCGTTAGCCGACCGCAACGGCGCCGCCCCGTGTGCCCGGCCCGCCAGCTCACCCCAGGGCGTGGCGGGTGCGGGCAAGGAGCGGATTGTCGGCCCGCTCGGAACCCTGCAGAGCGAAGACCGAGCCGGCCAGATACGCGCCTCGCCAGTCGTCGGAGACGTAGCCCACGTCTTCGAGCACGGCGCCGCCGAACTTGTAGTCGTGCGCGTTGCGGCTCTTGTCGAGGACCAGCTCGCGAGCCCTTTCGATCCACGGCTCGAGGCCCTGACCGGCGCGCGCGTAGGCGAGCGTCTTGCGCGCGGCGGCCATCGGGCGGCCGCTCACGTCGGCGAAGATCTCATCCACCGCTTCGTTGCCCTCGGCCGACATGGGCTCCAAGGCATCGAGGGCGAATTCGCCGACCGCCCCGCGGCCCTGCATCGACTGGCGGAACATCGGCAGAAACGCGGCGTTCTGCAAAAGCAGCAGCTTGCGCGTGCGGTCGTCGCGGGCATGCCGGAAGGCGTAGTGCAAAGCGTTGGTCGTGGTCACCGCGTGCAGGGCGACGATGCCCGGCTGGCGCACGAGCAGCTCGACCCCGGCGAGGAACAAGGCGTCCCAGATCGACGAAGCGGCCACGCCGTCGCCGAGCAGCCCGGCCACGCGGTCGGAGGCGTCGTTCTCCGAACCGACGCGAATCGCGGCGAGAAGGTCGCGCGTGGCCTCGGCGCTCCCGTCGCCGGTCTGCCATCCGTCGCGAATCCGATCGGCGAGCGTCTGATTGCGCCGCCACGGGCGATCGGCCCAATCGTCGCGGTCGGCCGGGTTGCCGCCCTCGTGCATCAGCAGGGCATAGGCGAGCGAGCGGAGGATCGGCTCGGCCAAGGGCCAGCCGATCGCCTCCAGCACGCGGTGGCTGTTGGCCACGTCGATCGCCTTGTGGCCGATCGAGCGGTAGTCGCGCGCGCCCAGGGCGAAGAACGGCTCCCAGATCTCGGCCGGGTCGCCCGTGCGAGCCAGGCCCGCGACGGCCGCGTCGGCCCGGGGCTCATTCCAGCGCTCCATGGCCTCGACGAAGGCCGCTCGGGCTTGCCCGGCGGGCGGTACGGCCGATTCGTCGACCGGACCCAGGGTCCATCCCCGCTCGCGTTGGTTGCGGGCCTGGGAGTCTTTGAAGTAGTCCATGGCCCAGAAGATGGGCATCCAACGGTCCGCCTCGGGTGCCGCCTTGCTGGCCAGGTGGACCGACTGCACCACGAGCACGGCATGGAACTTGAAACCGACCGTCGGGCGCGGCTCCACGTTGCAGACGGCGGCCAGCATCAAGCCGGCCAGGGCGTCGCGGTATCCGAGCCCGGCCTGGACCCGCTCGGCGACCGCCTCGACGAGCCGTTCGCGAGGGGTGTCTTCGAGCAGGCGAACGACCGGCTCGATCGCGTCCGGCAAAGCGACCCGTTCGCCGGCCCGCGCCGGCGATCCCCACGCCGCCATCATGCCGCCACACCCGAGCGTGCCGGCGGTTGCCCTTTGAAGGAACGTCCTGCGATTCGAAGCATTCGACATCGGAATTGCCCCCTTTTGGATCGGATTTCGGGATGGTTCCGGCCCGACTGCTCGCGAGACCGTGGAACCCCGGTCCGTCATCGCTTGCTTGAATCATTGGCCGGCGCGGCTGCCCTGTCAAGGTTGCCAGACGCCGCGTGTTGTGCCATGATCGTGGCGCGGCCACCGCCCAGCGCCGAGGCAACCGGTTCGAGGAGAACGACGATGCGAGACTTTGCCGAGCAAGCGGCGCCCGAGCGGCCGGGCCTGACCCGTCGCGGCTTTCTCGCCCGCACGGCCGCCGGCGCGGCAGCGCTGGGCCTGGCGCCGGGCGCGCGGGGCCGGCCCGCGCCCGCCGACGAGGCCGCGACGAGGCCCGACGCTCCGCTGGCCATGTGGGCGCTGACCGGCATGCTCAAGTCGGACGACGTGTCGCGCCAGCTCGACACGTTCCGGCAAGTGGGCTGGGGCGTGATGCTCTACCCGAGGTGGGGGCTCGAGATCGAATATCTCGGCGGCGCCTGGTTCGAGCGAATCCGCTTTATCGTCGAACGGGCGGCCGAGCGGGAAATGGAGGTGTGGCTCTACGACGAGTTCTGCTGGCCGAGCGGCCACGCCAAGGGCCTGGTGACCGAGGGGCGCGAGGACCTCGAGGCCGAGCTTCTGCTCGTCGAGCCCGACGGCACGAGCCGCATCGAGCGCGTGCCCGGCAGTGCGAATCTCCTTTTGCCGCAGGCCACGCGGCGGTTTCTGGAAGTGACCCACGAGCGGTACGCCGAAGCGGTCGGCGAGTTTTTCGGCGGATGCGTGCGCGCGGTGTTCACCGATGAGCCGTCGCTGGCCATGCAGCACGGTGCGCGCGCTTCCGGCGGTCCGGCCTGGCAATTCACCTGGTCGCCGGCGCTCGACGCGGCCCTGGGCGGAGACTTCCGAGCGCGCCTGGCCGCGGCCGGCGACCCGTCGAACTGGCCGGGATGGCGCGACTACTGGTCCGCCTATTCGCGGGTTTTCCACGACGCCTGGGTCGCGCCGCTGGCCCGCTGGTGCCGGCAGCACGAGCTTGCCATGACCGGGCACTTCCTCGGCGAGGGCAGCTTCGGCTCCCAGGTGGCCTACAACGGCAGCCTTCGCCGGCAGTTGGGCGCGCTGGGCATCCCCGGCATCGACGAGATCCACACGCGCGTCGATCCGGCCCAGTGCGAAGCCATCACGTTGGCGGCCATCGCCGAGTTCCCGGGACGGGAGCGCATGGTCGAAGCCTATGCGCTCGGCCCGCCCCACATGAAGCTCGATACCATGCGCGGGATGGTCGACCTCTGCGCCGCTTGCGGCGTCGACCGGTACGTGCTGGCCATTTGTCCGCACGACTTGAAAGGTGGGGTGTTCAAGCGAGAGTATCTCGGCATCCACGGTCCGCAGCAGCCATGGTTCCGCGAGTTCGCGCCGATCTACACCGAGCACGTGGCCGAGGCGGCAGGCCGGGCCCGCCGGGCGCAACCGCTGGGCGTGCCCTGGCCGTCGGACGAGGATCTGTGGGCCGCCGCCGGCCCCGACCCACGACGCTCGATGGCGCTGCAGGCGATGACGCGGGAGTTCGTCGCCGCCGCGCGCGAGGTCATTGGCGCCCGGCTGCGCGATGCTGGGGGCTCGCTGCGCTCGACCCCAGCCACAGCTTCGATCTTGCCCGCGCCTTCGCTTGCCTGGTCGTTCGAGCCCCTTGGGTTGAACTCGCTGCGACTCGACGAGCCGACCGTCGACGTGGTCGAGGTGCCGTCGCGGGCCGAGTTGTCGATCCAATGCCCGTTGGTCCGGGGAGTGCGGATCAACGGAACCGCGGTCGATCTGGGCGCCGCGCCGGTCGACGAGCAGTTCGACTTGAGCTATGTGCGCGTGCCGATCGCTCATCGGCTTCGGGCGGGAAAGAATCATTTCACGGTCGAGATGGCCGAGCCGAAGCCGCTGAAGTTCTTGCCCGCGCTGATCCTCTGGGGCGATTTTGCCGTCGACGCGCAAGGCCGGCTCATTGCGCCACCGAAGTCGATCGAACTGGGCGATTGGCGTTCGCAGGGTTATCCGGCTTTGTGCGGCACGGGATGCTACCGCACGGTGGCCGACCTGGCCGCCGCGCCGACTTCTCTGACGCTCGACACGGGCGGTTACCCTGCCCGCGTGACCGTGAACGGCCGTGAGGTGGGCAAGCGGGCGTGGGCGCCCTTCCGTTTCGATCTGCAAGGCGCGGCCAGGGCCGGGCGCAACGAGATCGCCGTCGAGATCACGAGCACCGTGGGCCATCTGTTCGTTCCGGCCGAGTCGCCCCCGGTAGGGCTGCTGGCCGCAGGGTTTGAAGACTGACGCCGCCGACCGAAGCCCAAAGGAGTCGCAACCATGCACCTTTGCCGAAACCGCACGCTCTCTCTCATCGCGGGGCTGCTGGCGGCCCACGCTGCCGCGACGGGCGCGGCCCTCGACTTCCCCGGTCCGGCGCCCGGCCCGGCGACCGCGCGCCTCGAGCCGGGGCGAGTGGTGCTCGAAAACGCCGTCCTCACGGTGGCCTGGGACGTGGCGCCCGACCGGTTCGCCCTGGCGGAGGTCGTGAACCGGATGACGGGCGAAACCGGGCGTCCCCGGCCCGCCGAGCCCTTTGCGATCCGTCTGGCCGGCGGGCAGGCAATCAAGGCATCGGACCTAAAGCGCGAGGCCGAGCCGTCGCTCGAGCGGATCGAGCCCGACGCCGACTCGATCGCCCTGGCGCCGCGCGACGGCGGATGGCGCGCCCGGCTGCCCCTGGTAAGCCGGGACGGCCGAATCCGCGTGGACTGGCAGGCGAGCCTGCGCGACGGGGCCAACGCCGTCGACCAGCGGGTTACCGTGACGGCCGTCAAGTCGGACGTGCCCATCGAAGAGATGACGCTCATCGATCTCGACCTGCCGGAGGCCGAAGTCGTGGGAAGCGTCGACGGATCGCCCGTCGTGACGCCGAGCCTGTTCGTGGCGTGCGAGCATCCCATGGCGAGCCATCGGGTGGAGGGCGGCGCGGTTCGCGGCAGTGTTCCCAGGTATCGGCCCGTTCGCCCCGATCGGCCCTGGAGCGTCACCTCGGCGATCGGCGCGTTTCCGGCCGGGCAGCTCCGGCGCGCGTTCGTCTATGATCTCGAGCGCCGCCGGGCGCGGCCGCACTCGCCGCTGGTCTATTACATCTCGTGGTTCGACATCGCGGCCCCCGACCGGAAGATGACCGAGGCGCTCTGCCTCGACCGCATCCACCATGTCGGCCGCGAGCTCGCGAAGCGGGGCGTGAAGCTCGACGCCTTCGTGTTCGACGACGGATGGGACGACAACCGCACCTTGTGGGAGTTCCACGACGGGTTTCCCCGGGGCTTTGCGCCGTTGCGTACGGCAGCCGCCGAATACGGCGCCGTGCTCGGCACCTGGATTTCACCCTGGGGCGGGTACGGCCGGGCCAAGGCCGAACGCCTCGAGTTCGGCAAGAGCCAGGAGTTTGAAACCAATCCGCACGGGTTTTCGCTCGACGGACCCAACTACTATTCGCGGTTCGTGTCGGTGTGCGTCCGGCACGCCAAGGAGTTCGGCGTCGAGTATTTCAAGTTCGACGGCGTGGGGCCGGGCAACGTGTCGACCGGGGCCGGGGCCGAGTACGGGCCCGACATCGAGGCCCTGCTCACGCTCATCGGCGATCTTCGGGCGATCCAGCCCCGCCTGTTCGTCAACACGACCGTGGGCACCTGGCCTTCGCCCTATTGGCTCTGCTATGCCGACTCGATCTGGCGAAGCGGCCACGACGTGGGGTTCGAGGGCCCGGGCACCACGCGGCAGCAATGGCTCACCTATCGCGACATGATCGGATACCAGCTCCGAACGCGCCGGGGACCCTTGTACCCGCTCAACTCGCTCAAGTTCCAGAGCTTCATGTGCGCGCCGCTGAGCCTGGCGGGCAAGATCTCGAACGATCCGAGCGACCTGGTCGACGATCTGCGCATGGCGGCCGCCTCGGGCACGCAGATGCAGGAGTTCTTCATCACCCCCGACATGATCGCGCCCGAGATCTGGGACGCCATGGCCGCAACGATCCGCTGGACCCGGCAAAACGCCGACGTGCTGGTCGACACGCACGGGCTGGGCGGCGATCCCGGCGCCGGCGAGCCCTACGGCTACGCCTCGTGGTCGCCCCGCAAGGCGATCGTCGCGCTGCGCAACCCGAGCGACCGGCCCGCGTCGATCGACATCGACCTTCAAGCCGTCCTCGAGTTGCCCGAGGGCGCCGCGCGCTGTTACTCGCCCCGTAGCCCGTGGGAGCAGCCGATCGGCCGCCGTTTGCCCGATGCCATCGAAGCGGGCCGGCCGTGGAAGGTCGAGCTGGCCCCGTTCGAGGTCGCGGTCGTCGAGCTTCTGCCGGTCGAGAGCGCCGGCGAGTCGGCAGCCGCCGAGGCGATCCGGCGCGCCGCCGGCCGCGAGATCGACGCCGGCCTGTTCCCGGGCGCCGTGGTGCTCGTGGGCACGCCCGACAAAGTGCTCTACCACG
>Ga0334895_1002447_pt1 | contig 15798 bp, 9 predicted proteins | sample GraSluR3_MG_7_FD_207229 | JGI IMG/M metagenome (GOLD analysis project Ga0334895, IMG submission 207229) | Sludge microbial communities from methane-producing bioreactor in Wageningen University, Netherlands - Granular Sludge_31_05-R3 | ecosystem: Engineered > Bioreactor > Anaerobic > Unclassified... | reverse complement strand
GAGAACAAGACTGGTTCAGATGGAGCAGGACCTAACCAGCATTAATAGACAAATTGAAGTCCAATCCTCTAGTTGGTATAAGCTTGGAAAAAGTCTAGAGCCAATTGGTCAGTCTATGCAGGACATCGGTAAAAAGATGGAGAGCGTAGGAAAAGACCTCACTAAAAAAGTCACCCTACCGATTGTGGGGATTGGAGCTGCGGCAGTTAAAATCGGTTCAGATTTTCAAGCTGAAATGAGTAAAGTTCAGGCCATCTCGGGCGCCACAGGAGATGACCTACAAAAGCTTAGTGATAAAGCAAAAGAGATGGGATCAAGCACAAAGTTCAGTGCCAGCGAATCAGCTCAGGCTCTAAACTATATGGCCATGGCCGGTTGGGATACGGCTCAAATGATGGATGGTCTAAATGGTGTCATGATGCTTGCAGCTGCCAGTGGGGAAAGTTTAGCTTCCGTATCTGATATTGTCACCGATGCTCTCACCGCCTTTGGTATGCAGGCTTCAGATGCCGGGGACTTTGCAGATCTTTTAGCCAGTGCCTCAAGTAATGCCAATACCAATGTAGGGATGCTAGGAGAGTCCTTTAAATATGTAGCGCCACTCTTTGGTTCTCTAGGTTACAGTGCAGAAGATGCTGCATTAGCCCTTGGGCTTATGGCCAATGCGGGAATTAAGGGGTCGCAGGCTGGTACAACTTTAAGAGGTGCCATTACAAGGCTTACTCAACCCACATCGGAAGCGGCTAAGATTATTGATGAGCTAGGTTTAAATCTTACAGATGCTCAGGGGAATATGCTGCCCTTCAAAGATGTTATGGATCAACTTAGGGGATCCTTTGGAAATCTAACACAGGAGCAACAAGCCCAATATGCTGCCACCCTATTTGGTAAAGAAGCCATGAGCGGCATGCTTGCAGTTATTAACGCCACCGATGAGGATTATAAAAAGCTTACGGATGCTACCAGAGAATATAGCGGTGCTGCAGGTGAAATGGCAGATATTATGCAGGATAATCTTCAGGGGCAACTGACTATTTTAAAATCCCAGCTTGAAGGAGTAGCCATTGAGATCTTTGAAATTCTCGTTCCTCATCTGAAAACTTTAGTTGAAAATCTTCAAAGAGCGGTGGAGTGGTTTTCAAATCTTAGTCCAGCTACCCAAGAAACCATTGTAAAAGTTGCGGCTCTCGCTGCAGCAGTAGGACCTCTTTTAATCATCGGAGGAAAAATTGTAGCGGGAGCAGGAGCTATCATTGGTGCTTTCTCTAAGATTTCATTAGCTATCGCAGGTAAAACCGCCGCCGTAGGAGGAGCTTCTGCTGCTGCAGGTGGACTTGTTGCCATTAAAGGGGTGTTAGCCGCAGCATTTACAGCTTTAACAGGACCTATTGGAATTGCTGTTGCAGCCATTGTTGGAATTACTGCAGTTGGTGTGGCCCTCTATAAAAACTGGGACACCATTAAGGAAAAGGCAGGGGAACTGAAAGATGCCATCTCTGAAAGGTGGAACTCTATTAAAGAAAGCACAGCTGAAGCCTGGGAGAATGTAAAAACAGGAATCGGCGAAAGATGGAGTAGCATCAAGGAAAGTACCAGCGAAACTTTATCTTCCATGAGGGAGTCCGTCAGTGAAGGTTGGGATAACATTAGGGAGAATACAGCGGAGAGATGGGAATCCATTAGAGGAAGCATTTCAGAGAAGTGGGGAAATATCAAAGACAGCACTTCTCAGACTCTAGGAAACATTAGAGAAAATATAAGTTCTAGCTGGGACAACGTAAAGGGCAGAACGAATGAAACATGGGAGTTTTTAAAGAGCAACACAGCTTCAGCTTGGAGCAACATCAAAGGAAGAATCGAAGAAAATGGTGGTGGTATTAGAGGTGTTATTACCACCTACACTGAAGGCTATAAGTCCATTTGGGGTGCAGCACTAAACACCATGGATAGTGTAACCGGTGGAAAATTCTCTTCTATGGCAAGTAAAGTATCCGGTGCCTTTTCAAGGGTGAGAGATGCCATCCAAGGTGGCATTAGCCGTATCCGTGAATGGAATAACCAAAGAGTAGAAAACAAAGAAGCCACCTTCACCAATAGAATTAGAAACATTACAGAGAATGTGGTCAACACCGTAACCGCTCCCTTTAGGAAGAACTATGCAGGAACTTCCTTTTTCCAAGGAGGACTTACCATGGTAGGGGAACTTGGACCAGAGCTTGTGGAGCTCCCTCGTGGAAGTAAAATCTATAACGATTATCAGACCAATCAATTTATGCAAGGTGATAGTAATAAGGGTGGAGGGCTTACCCTTAACATAGATAAATTTGTGAACAACACTGAAAAAGATATAGAGCAACTGGCCTATGAGCTAGAGTTCTATAGGCAAAGAGTATCACTTGGAAGGGGGAGAGGCTAATGCTTAGTTTTACATTTGGTGGTAAGAACAGCTATGAAGATTACGGGATAGTTATTGCCAAAAGGCCTAACCTACCCTCTCCTAAAAGAAGAGTACATTATATGGATATTCCAGGAAGGCATGGAAGGGTTCAGTACGATGAAAACACCTATGAGGACATTACCATTGTTGTGGAATGCGGCCTAAAAGATACAGAGAATTTAGTAGAAAGACTAGATACCATAAAGGCTTGGCTTTTTAATGCTGGGGAAAGTGACCTTATTTTTAGTTTTTCTGAGGATAAGAAATATATCGCACAGGTGGTCAATGCCATTGATTTTACTTTAGGTTATAAATACACTTCAAGCTTTCCAGTTGTTTTTAACTGCCAGCCTTTTAAGTATGCAGTTCAAAACCAGTTAATAACTTTAAATACAAGCGGAGAGTTAATCAACAATCCAGGATCGCTAGAGAGTGAGCCTATTATTTATGTGTATGGAAATGGTGATATCCTATTAAATATTAACGATCAAACCATAGAATTAAGCGGGGTTGAAGGAAAAATCTTCTTAAATTCTGAAATCCAGGACTGCTATGATGACGCCATGAATAATCTTAACTCTAAAATGGCAGGAGAGTTTCCACTTCTAAAGACAGGAGAAAACATCATCACCTGGACTGGCAATGTGACAAAACTTGAAGTTCTTCCGAATTGGCGGTGGCTCTAATGATTACGGTTTATGATAAGAAAGAAACCAACTTCTCAACCAATGGGCTAGGTGTTTTAGATAAGTGCTCAGAGTGTAAAACCCTAGAAAAGCTAAACGGAATTTATGAAATCAAGCTTTCTTATCCTCTACATTTAGAGAAGAAAAAACATCTAAAACCTTTTAATATTATCAAAGCAGATGGACAGCTTTTTAGGATTTACCATGTGGAAAAAGACACGCCCAGTAATCTATTAAGGGTTAGTGGAAGGCATATCTTTTATGATCTTAATCATTATTTCATTGAAGATCGAAGGGCAGTAGATAAAAAGGCCATTGATGCCATGGAGATGGTTTTAGAAGAAGCAGGTCTCATTGGAACTTATACCGTAGAAAGTGATATTGAAACCTTTAACACTCAATACTTCATTAGAAGGTCTGCTTCTCAGGCTATGTTTATGGTGGCCAATAGGTGGAAGGGTGAACTCTTTAGAGATAATTTTCATATAAAGATTAATGGGAGACAGGCCAACGATAAAGGGGTTACTGTAGCCTATGGAAAAAACATCACCGGGATTAACGAAAAGCTCAGTGCTGATGAAGTGCTAACTGGGATTTATCCTGTAGGAGCAGAAGGATTGACCCTACCAGAAAAATATCTTATTAATGCCCAGTGGTCAGGAACAGATTATCCGGATTTTAAGCTCATCAAAAGAGTGGACTTTAAAGAAGCAAAGGATGAAGAAACCCTAAGACAAATGGCGGAGAACTACCTTTATGAACACGCAGCCTTTGCAGTTAACTATCAAGTGGATTTTATTCAGCTTGAACATACCAGGGAGTATGAAGCGTATAAACCTCTTTTAAAGGTTTCTATTGGAGATACGGTAACAGTAAAGCATAAGCTACTTGGAGTAGATTTTAAAATCAAAGTAATCTCCATAGAAAAAGATATCTTAAGGTCTCAAAATACGAAAGTTGAACTAGGAAAACCTCTTTATACACTGGACCAGTACATTGAGGAGTTTAAAAAAAATGTAGATGAGAACTTTCAGGAAGTGGATGAATCCATTGGTGGTATTAGGACGCAGCTAGATGACTTGGGAGTGTCCTATACCATTGTAAAAAACATCCGAATAGAAGAAAACATGATTCATGTCACCTATGAAGTAGAAAGAGGCAGTACCCATCAGTATCATGCAGATTATAGTTTTACCTTAGATGACTCAGGACGTATGACCAGTATCACCCTTGAAGGAATATTTTCAGAGCTTTTATTAAAAGAAGTATCCACACTCATAGTAGATATGACAAGTTTCGACATCGTTTACGCTGATGGGAAAAAATCAAGATACAACTACACCACAGACAGCAGTGGCAGAATTACAGCAATAGAAAAGGTATGGGAGGGGGAGTAAAGTGACCTATCATGAAAGATTTAATAATACACTGGCCATATGGACAGCCTTTGGCGGTAGGGGAAATCTTATCCTTCCTATTCCAACATTAAAATGGACAAAACGCTATTATCATGATTTTGGCTACCCTCAAACCGGCAGTGCTACAAGGATTGATGTCTTTGATAATGGCCAAGCCCAAATTGCTGTGTACCGGGCTTCAAATCCTAGGATGTCTTATTTTAACCATCAAACAAAGCAGTGGACCATCGTTGATGTGCCTTGGTGGAATCACGGGATACCAGAAATTCTATGGGCAGGAGATGGTGTGTTTTTAGCTAGAATCGTAGGGCTTGCTAACATCATCGCTTCCTTTGATGGTATCACTTGGCACAATGCAGGATTTTGTAGAGGTGCCCAAAACCATATGGAGACTGGAGCCTATGACATAACTAGAAATGTAGGAGTTGTAAGCTGGTGGTGGTATAAGTCTCCTGTCTATTACAGCTTTGATTCCCTTACGGAAAGAACAGAATGGACCCTTACAGGCTCTGACGGAAACTCTGTCCCCATTTTTAAATATTTGACAGCTCATAAAGGAACTTTTGTTGGAGTTGTTGGAGGAGATAAATCCATTGCTGTAGCAAGCTCTGCTTCTCCATGGGCTTGGACCACAACCATTCCAGAAGATCCACTGGATCATCGCTACATGTACATTCGGTCTGTTAATAATAAACTCTTTGTTCACCGCTTTAGATACCATGGATCGCCGGGGAATTTTAGTGTTAATCTGTGTGTCCTAAACGATAGCGCCACCCAGCTTATTGAGACCAATCTATCCCACTATGGAGATTTGGCAGATAACAGAGCACCAAACCCTCAAAACATTGTATGGATGAAGGACTGGGGGAAATATGCCCTCTTTACTCAAAATATGCTTTATGCTTCAGCAGACGGGATTTACTGGGAAGGAGTAGAGCAACCAGGATTTTCTCTTTCACTCCACGGTAATATGTTTGGTGGTGCCATTTATGTACCTGGAGATGGCTTCTACGTGAAAGGGAACGGGTTTGTCTATTACGCTCCTTACTAATTACAACAACTTAAGAAAATGATATGACGTCCTTCACCGGGCGTTTTTTAATAGATAAAACTTTTATGAAAGTGAGGGAAAAAACATGAGAGAGATTTGGAATGTTGTTCAGATAATATTTGCCGCCATCGGTGGATGGCTGGGCTGGTTTCTTGGAGGTTACGATGGGTTTTTATATGCTCTAATAGCTTTCGTTGTCATTGACTACATCTTAGGAGTCATGTGCGCCATCATTGAAAAACACCTGTCCAGCGATGTAGGTGCTAGAGGAATTTTTAAGAAAGTAGTGATTTTTTCTTTAGTAGGTGTGGCCCATATTATTGACCAGAACATCGTAGGCGATGGTAGCGCCATAAGAACCGCAGTTATTTTCTTTTACCTTTCTAATGAAGGAATCAGCATCATTGAAAATGCCACAAGGCTTGGACTACCTATACCTAAGAAACTGGTGGATGTCTTAGAACAACTTAAAAGTGGAGGGGATAAAGATGGGAATAGGTGAAAGGTGAATCATTAAGATATTTTGACTAAAAAAACTTATCATAGATGTCCTTTTCGTTAGTATATATACTGAAAATACGAACTAAAAAGACTGATTCTAATTTTGACATTTGTGCTAAATAAAAAAATAAAATTTGCACTAATGACAAAAAAGGAATTATAACAATACAGTATTTTAAAATTTAGATGTTACAAGATAGAGATTAGATGTGACTAGATGTTTGACATTTGTGCTAAAATAAATTATAATACTAGCATAAATGACAAAACGGAGGTGAGGTCATGTCTAGTATGGAGGAATTAAAAGAACTTATCAAAAAATATGATGGTGTTATCACCACAAAACTAGTAGAAAAAAATAATATTCACCGAGAGTATTTAAGAGGGCTAGTGCGGAACGGAGATTTAGAAAGAGTTGCTCATGGGGTTTATATCACGCCAGAGCTTTGGGAAGATCAGATGATGATTCTCCAGTTAAGAAAGAGTAAGATGATTTACTCCCATGAGACAGCACTTTATTTGCATGATTTGACAGATAGGGATCCAATCGATTATGTGGTCACTGTCCCGAACGGATACAACCCTACTCGACTGAAAAAAGAAGGCTTAAAGGTTCATACAGTTAAGAGAGAGCTATTTGAGTTAGGGATGTGTTATATAGAAACGACTTTTGGAAATAAGGTCAAGACCTACGATATGGAGAGGACTATCTGTGATATTTTACGTGATAGAAATAACCAAGATCCTTCTGTCGTTAATGATGCAATTAAAAGATATTTAAGTAGAAAAGGCAAAGATCTTAATAAGCTTATGAAATATGCAGGTCTTCTAAGGGTAGAGAATGTTCTCAGGCCTTACTTGGAGGTGCTGTTATGAAGACCTCTACACAGCTAAAAGCTTTAATTCGTAATTTATCAAGGGATAAAGATATAAAGGCTGAGATTTTGCTTAGAAATTTTATGCTTGAAAGGCTACTTGAGAGAATTGCACTATCAGAATACAGGAATCAATTTATCCTTAAAGGTGGTATGCTTATAGCAGCGGTTGTTGGAATAGACGCTCGGGCAACCATGGATATGGACGCAACAATCAAGGGGTTTAAGTTAACAGAAGAAGAACTTGAAAAAGTGATCAATCAAATATTGACTGTACCGGTTGATGATGGTGTATCAATGACCTTTGGCAAGCTTGAAAATATTCGTGATGAATCTGAATATCCAGGAATGAGAGTTTCAATTAATGCGGTATTAGATAAAACTAAGCAGACCATAAAAGTTGACATTACTACTGGTGATCGAATAACACCTCAAGCAATTGAATATCCATTTAAGTTGCTTTTGGAAGATAGAAGTATATCTGTCTTGGCATATAATCTTGAAACGGTGTTCGCTGAAAAATTGGAAACCATCTTATCAAGAGGTACTACAACAACCAGAATGCGTGACTATTATGATATTTATATTTTGATGAAGCTGCACGAGAGAGACTTAAACGAAGATATCCTAACAAAGGCTTTTGAAGAAACATGTCAGCATCGAAATAGTTATCATAACATTAAATCGAATGGACTCGAATACATTCAGATGATAGTTCAATCAGAAGTTCTAGCCAAGCTATGGGAACAGTATTGTTCAAAAAATGAATATGCATCGGATATACTGTGGTCAGAAGCATTAGAAAGCTTAAAGAAGGCATTTAAGAAAATTAAAATCTCTTGACAATTGAGCTAATATAAGTAACGATATTAGCACTAAAGACAAGAGTGTTTTTATATATGCTTTAGATGATTGAAATAAAATCAAAATGAAAAGAACAAATATTTTTAAGGCACTTCAATGGAGGTGTCTTTTTTTGTACCCAAAATTAAGAAAGAGAGGGATTAATGTGAATCTAAAAACCAAATTCATGACCAGAAATGACTGCTATACAGCGAATCGAAAGATTACACCTAAAGGGATTATGGTTCATTCCACAGCCACTCCAGGAGTGATGGCAGGTGCTTGGTTTAGTCGTTGGAATAAATCCTTTAGGGCAGGAGAGATTAACAGGCAAGTTTGTGTCCATGCCTTTTTAGATGATAAGGAAATCTGGCAGTACCTTCCCTGGAATCACAGGGGCTGGCATGCAGGAGGAGATGCGAATAATACCCACATCGGTTTTGAGATATGTGAACCGGGTGGGTTTTCTTATTCTGGCGGCGCTAATATGGTGGGATATGATGTGAAAAAGAATGAAGCCTACTTTAAAGCAGCATGGAAAAATGCAGTAGACTTATGTGTTTTTCTTTGTAAGGAATATGGTCTGACGGAGAAGGATATCATAGGTCACGCTGAAGGGCATAGACAGGGGATTGCCAGCAATCATGCGGATCCGATGCACTGGTTCCCAAAGCATGGAGAGAGTATGGATACCTTTAGGGCTGCAGTAAAGAAAGGTCTTACAGCAGGTAGTTCTACCGGTAATGAAGATGATCTAGAAGCTGGAGATATTGTAGAAATTAAAGGATCAGCTAAACGCTATTATCCAAATGGGCCTATCATTCCAAATTGGGTGAAATGGAATTATCATTTAATCACTCAAGATAAGTCCGGCAATAGACCGGTTATAAAAGGTGGAAAAGAATGTGTTCTTTTAGGTAGGACCATTCTTAAAAGTAACATGGATGAAAAAGATGGTATTATGACCTGGGCAGATAAAGACATTTTAGATTTAGTGAGTAAAGGTACAGAGGTCAAACTTGAGCCTGAATCAAAAACTACTCAAAAATTCTATCGGGTTCAGGTAGGTGCCTTTAGTAAAAAAGAGAATGCTAAGGCTTTAATGGATCGTCTTAAAAAGGCTGGATTTGATGCCTATATGAAATACGATTAAGAAAAAAATTTTAAATTTAGAGCCGGTGTTATCCCCTTAGCATCGGCTTATTTTTATCCCTATATATAGTAGAAATGACTTGCATTATCCTAGCAGATAAGTGATATATGTAATACGTAAAAAACTTGAAACCTTTGAAACAACAAGGTTTTGAGGATTATTATTTTTATCCTTTGCACTAAATAACTTGAAGAACATGACACGAGTTAAGGGATAAAAAGGGAAGGAGGAAAAAAGAATGAATCAGCAAAGAGTTAGAGAGATACCTCTGCAAAACTCAGCGGTATCAGTAATAAATGCAGGACTAGGATTAAATGATTTTAGACCCCAAAGAGAAGCAGTTAAACCAAAAGTGGCCTGTTACTGCAGAGTGAGTAGTGAAGAAGAAATTCGATTAGGCTCCCTTGAAAATCAAATTATTCATTACACCAACTATATCAGATCTAATCCTGAATGGATTTACGCAGGAGTTTATTCCGATAAAGGGAAATCTGGAACAGATATGACAAAACGAATTGGTTTTAATCGGATGATTAGAAAGGCACTGAATGGAGAAATAGACATCATTATTTGCAAGTCCATTTCAAGGTTTGCGAGAAATGTAGTAGACACATTGGATATTGTAAGACAGCTTACAGAAAAGGGTGTCCAGGTAATTTTTGAAAAAGAAAGGCTCAATACAAAAGATGTATCTAGTTCCTTGCTTATCAAGATATTAGCAACATTCGCTGAAGAAGAGAGCCGAGCTACATCTGAGAACATTGAATGGGCATTTAGAAAGAGATTTGAAAGAGGAGAAGTAGTTGCAGGTCAATTATTTGGGTATCAAATAAACAAGCAGAAAGAATGGATAATAGTAGAAAATGAAGCTAGAATAGTTAGGGAAGCCTATGCTCTTTTTCTTAAAGGAAATAATATGGCTCAGATTGCTAGACACTTTATCAGAAGAGGGTATAAGAAGCGCTCGGGTGAGATTGACTGGGATAACAACAACATAAGAAGTATGTTAACAAATGAAAGATACTGCGGTGATGCCCTTAGTAGAAAGACTTGCACCCTAGATTTTAGGACCCACAAGACTGTAGTAAATAAAGGGCATAAACCTCAGTATTATGTAGAAGATCATCATGAGGGAATTATTTCTAAAGAGGACTTTGAAAAGGTTCAAGAAAAAATCAAAGCAGATAATAAAGATGAATCACCTAAAGGGGCTTATCAGAAAACACCATTTTCTAGCCGAATTATATGCTCCAGCTGCGGAAAGAACTACCATAGATTTGGCAACAAAACAAAAGTCGTTAGATGGAGATGCTCATCAAATAATAAAAGCAATCTTCTCTGCGAAGCTAAACCAATAGAAGAATCAAATATTGAAAAACTTTTAATTGAAGGGTTTCAAAGAAGATATGATATAGACAAAAGAACTAATGATGGCCTCCTTATAAAGCAGCTAATAAAGGAGCTTTCAAATGCTGAAGCAGTTAGAGAAAGGGAGCAAAATTTACTAAGAGTAGAACTAGAGAAATGCCTAATTTCTGAAAACCAAGCCATTCTTAAAAACCTTGAAACAGAAGAAATTAAAAATAAAAGGCTAGAGATAGAAGAGAGGATTGCAAATAAAACAAAGCTATGGGAAGACTTCGATAAGGACCACTCCTTTAGAGAAGCTTCATTAAATAAGTTGAAATCCTTAAAAGGATCAGACAAAGCCATTAATCAAATACTAGATCTCTCTTTTATAAGAGCATGGGTGATACACATCAAAGTGGAGTCACCTTTTTTATTTACTATCAAATGGATCGATGGGGAAGAGACAACAGTAGGACAGTTTAGAGGAGGGGTTTATAATGGAACGAAATAGAAATAACACATTATTAAATCCTAAAGTAAGGATAATCCCAGCAAATATGAATGTTCGCATGAGAAGAGAAGGGGAAGAAGAACCCAAGAAAAAAGTAGCAGTTTATGCAAGGGTATCAACCCTAGAAGAAGAACAGCAATCAAGTTATCAACTGCAGGTTTCCTATTTTGAAGAGTATATTGAAAGGAAGCCAGATTGGGAACTTTACAAGGTTTACAGCGACGAGGGTGTAACAGGTACTAACACCAAACACAGAACTGGATTTAATGAGATGATTAAAGATGCAAAGGAAGGGAAATTTGATTACATCATAACGAAATCAATTAGCCGTTTTGCAAGGAATACTTTAGACTGCTTAACCTACGTCAGAATGCTTAAAAATTTAGACAAAAAAGTAGGAGTAATATTCGATAAAGAAGGCATAAACAGCTTGGATACTCAATCTGAGACCATAATGGTTGTTTTGGCATCTGTTATGGAGGAAGAAAGTAGGACCATTAGTGCCAATGTAAGCTGGGGTGTTCAGAAAAGATTTTCAAGAGGAATACCCCATATACCGACAACATATTTTCTTGGATATGATGAAGATGAAGAAGGAAATTTAGTTATTAATGAAGAGGAAGCAAAAATAGTAAGAAGGATATACCATGAATTTCTTGGAGGAAAAGGAACACCTTTAATTGCAAAAGGGCTAACCAAGGATAAAGTGAAGACTGCTAGAGGAAATACCAAATGGACCAGCGATTCAGTTCTTAAGCTTATTAAAAATGAAAAATATTGTGGCCATGCCCTTTGTCAAAAGTCTGTTACACTGGATCCTTTAAGCCACAAGAGAGTAAGGAATAAAAATCATAAACCTCAATACTTTATTAGGAACCATCATCCTCCAATTATTTCAGAAGAAGATTGGAATACGGCTCAAAAGGAACTGGAACGCCGAAGCAGAATGCGCCACGACCCTGATGGAAAATATCAAAGCTGTTATAGTAGCAAGGCTCCATTTTCTAATATGCTATTTTGTGGAGAGTGCGGGGTTCCCGTCCATCGAAGACGTCTTTCATCAAAAAAAGATGGAGTACCCTATAAGTTTACAGTTTGGCAGTGTAGAGTGTCAGCCATGAAAATAGAGGCAGATTATAAATGCCATACAAAATATATATGGGAAGAGGTTATCGAAAGGGCTTACAATGAAATGCTTATAAAAATGACAAAAGAAATCAATGTGATTACGTCTGAAGGTGAAGCTGCTATAAAGGAAGTAAGTCTTTCTAATGAAGAAAATGAAAGGCTTGAAGAAGTTGAAGAAATCATTGATAGAATAAGTAACCAGATTAGTGAACTCTCCATGAGAGAAAGCATTACGAACGATCCAATTTATGATTTAACACTTAGAAATCTTATTTATGAATCTCAAATCTACCAGCAAGAACATGAAAACCTACTCAAAAATAAAGAGGAAAGTATCTTCATGAAGAAAAATTTAGATGTCCTTTTAGCGTATTTACAGAATATCAGAGATTTTGAGACCTTTGATGGAAGGATGTTTAAAGAGATAGTTGATAGAGGACTGATTTATGCTGACTATGAAATGGAATTCATCTTTAAATGTGGCATAAAGAGAAAAGCCTACGGATGGAGGAGAGGAAAAGAGCCAGTGGAAAAACTGGGTTTAAACCTTAAAGAGTAAACAAAGAAGAAAGAAAATGAAGGAATAGCTACAAAAACTCCTAAACCTTTAGAGATAGTACTTGCAATAGTTTTGCAGCCATGCAAACATTACAACCAAGTACAATTTTTAAAAGGGAAAGGAGTTTTTTTATGGACCAAAAAGATAACGCCATGTGGGTTCACACATTATGGGACCCACTGGATGAAATACATCAAAGTCCTTTAAATGAGAATGAAAAAATCGTCAAAGTTGCAGCCTATTGCCGAATTAGTGAAGGTAAGACTAATGGACTTTCGCTTGAAAACCAGGTGAGCTACTACAGTAACTATATTTATAATAAGCCAAATTGGAAGTTTGTTGGAGTGTATATGGATGATCAAAAATCCGGTAGGACCATCCACCACCGCACAGGATTTAAGCGTATGCTTCGCCATACAGCTGAGGGAAAAATTGATTTGATCCTGACCAAAAATATCTCTCGATTTTCAAGGAACACAAAGGAATTGTTAGAAGTAATTCAAGCACTTAAAGAAACTGGAACTACCCTTTATTTTGAATCAGAAGGTCTAGAAATTTCAAAAGGGAACAACTCTTTATTATTAGAAACCCATGCTGCTATGGCTCAAGATTTTATAGAAAATATCTCAAACCTTATAAAGTTTTCCTATCAAAAACGACTACATGAAGGGCGACCATATTATGGAGATATTTATGGTTATGACCCAGTAGAACCATCAAATAAATCCATGGTAAAAATTAATGAGGAAGAAGCAGAAGTTGTCAGGTGGATTTTTGAATCATTTATAAATGGCATGTCTTATGCAGAAATCACGAGACAACTCATTTATCGGGGTGTTAAAACAAAAAAAGAGAAGGGTCCTTGGAATGGAAATTATGTTAGAAAAATTATAAAAGAAATTGCCTACACAGGTCATAAGGTAGCGATGAAAAGACAAAAGGATTTATTTACAAATAAAATCAAAGAGAATAGTCCTTACCAAGAGCGGTACATGATAACCAATAGCCATCCAGCAATTATTTCTATGGAGGTTTTTGAAAAAGCACAAGAACGAGCAGCAGAGGTCAAGAAAAAACATAGCCATTCTAAAGGCCCTGTAGTAAACCCGCTTAAGAATCGTATCATCTGTGGGAGGTGCGGTAATAAGATTAGAAAGAAAGGGCCATATGTTTATCGCTGTGCATATTCAGAAGCTTTTGTTAAATTATGTGATCTAGACAGCATTAAAAAGCAAGAACCTCTTAATATGGGACTCATAGCCATATTTAAGAGACTGATGGGTCTGGACATTAGTATTAGCAAATCCGGAAATATTGAAAGTTTAGGGGATCATAAAGATAGAAGTGAGGAGGAAATAAAACGAGGGTTTGAAGTGATGCTTAAAGACCTAAAGAAAATCCTTACAAAGGTTAATCAAAATGACCATTTTGAGTTTCATAGGCTAAAGTATTTTTCAGAAATTGAAATTGCTAAAGCTCTTGGAGATTGGGAAAAGGAAGACGCAATAAAGAAAGAATATAAGGCTTTTGAAGAAAAGATAAGCCGAATAGAAGATGACCGAACATATCGTAATGAAGCTCTTAGTTGGCTTAAAACCATAAGAAGTATGGAGCACTTCATAAGTGCTGCTACCATAGAGATCATAAGAGCTTGGGTGACAGAGATTACGGTTTATTCCTCTACGGCCTTTTGTGTCCACTGGATTGATGAGAAACAAACAGTTATTGGTGAAAAGGAAATCAATGCAATCATTGATAGAGTAAAACAAAATGAGATAGATAGGGGAGAGAGACTAAAAGAACAAGATGGACCTAATTTTCAAGTAGAGGGAAATATAAATGTAAATCTAAGCGAATGTATAAATGTCAATTTCTTAGAAGGAAAGGAGGAGACCCCATTGGAACCTGAACTTATAAATAAATCACAAAAAATATTAAAAGTAGAAGAACCTAAAAGCCAGCATCTGTTACCTGTAAAAGAAGTGGTAAAACTAGAGCAGGGTCTTACTATAAGAGATTTATCCAATCTGAAGAAGAATATCTTAAAGTTTCAAGTAGATAAGTTAAAACAGGAGGAGACAAAAAAGCTAAGAGTAGCGGCCTATTGTAGAGTATCCACCCATCTTGACGAGCAAAAACTATCCCTTCAGACGCAGCTTGCTTATTATAATTTCAAAGTGCTCTCAAATCCTCAATGGGAGCTTGTTGATATATATGCTGATGAGGGATTATCAGGTAAATCGACTGAAAAAAGAGATGAGTTTAACAGGATGATATCAGATGTGAGAAAAGGTCGAATAGACATGATTATAACAAAATCTGTATCTAGATTCAGTCGAAATGTTTTAGATGTATTAGAGACAGTGAACATGTTAAATGAATTAGAGCATAAGCCTTTTTGCTTCTTTGAGAAAGAAGGCATTAAAACCAACGATCCCCATTCATCCATCTTGCTATCTTTAATGGCCGTAGCAGCGGAAGAAGAATTAAATTCTCTTTCTAACAGTATTACTTGGGGGATCCAAAACTACGCCAAAAGAGGTATTATTACAAGAGTTACGGATATCTACGGTTATGAAATTGATAAGCATAGGGCCTGGAATATCGTTGAAGAGGAAGCAAAAGTAGTACGCTTGATATATAAAAGATACATTGAAGGAAAAATGATTTCCCACATAGTCGAAGAATTAAGTAAGATGAAAATTCAAAGTCCTAAAGGCAATCCTTACTGGGGCTATAACACCATAAGAGGTATTCTGCAGAGTGAAAAGTACATGGGAGACTATGAATATCAAAAATCTTTTGTTGACGGTGTTATAGATTCAAAGAGAAAGATAAACAGAGGAGACGTGCCAAGTATTTATATTGAAGATCATCATCCTCCAATCGTAGATAAAGAAACTTTTGAAAAGGCCCAGCATATTTTTGATGAGCGAAAAAGAGAGCTAGGAGAAGATCGAAAAGATGGTACCGCTGGGAGAAGTGTCTACTATAAAACATTTACCTGTAGTAATTGTGGTGCATTAATTACAAGATACAGAAGCAGTACCTATGATTCTAAAGAGGGCAGTGCTTGGAGATGTAAAGAATCATACAAAAGGATAGGGTCTACCTGTGAAATGAAAACCGCTGTTATAGAGAAGTTCATAGACTATAACTTTCTAAAGACTTTAGAAGAAATAAAGAAAAGTGATTTATTCAAATTGAAGGTAGAGAAGTATTTAAAAAAACTAGCTCTTACACCGAAGGAAGAAGAGGAGCAAAAGGGTATTAAGGAAAAAATGGA
>Ga0334895_1002440_pt1 | contig 15866 bp, 12 predicted proteins | sample GraSluR3_MG_7_FD_207229 | JGI IMG/M metagenome (GOLD analysis project Ga0334895, IMG submission 207229) | Sludge microbial communities from methane-producing bioreactor in Wageningen University, Netherlands - Granular Sludge_31_05-R3 | ecosystem: Engineered > Bioreactor > Anaerobic >... | reverse complement strand
GATTCATAAAGTTTGTAAGCGTCCTCGCACAAGTCCCATCTCTCTTCATTTAAATATATCCCATCCACTTTGTGCACTGACAGAATCACAAAATCAAGATTTATTGGATCGATCATTTGATTAAAGCGCGAAAGTTGATGCTCACCCGCGTCTAATTCCAGACCTGACAAAACCTCTATTCCTGTGTATTTTTTATTAACTCTTTGAATCTCTTTTTTGTACTCACTCAAATCAAACGTCATGTCTTCATTTTTTTGATTGTTAAGTTCAAAATGATCAGCAAAATAAATCAATCGCATTTTCTTTTCGATTGCATGTTTGGTCATCTTTTCAATGGAATAACGACAATTTGGAGAATAGATTGAGTGTATATGAAAATCGTACATCTGTTTTACCGCCTAACAAAACCCGCTCTGCCGTAGTCCAACTAATTCATACCCGCCTCAAAGCAGGTGGGTGCTCTGCTCCATACTTCTGACATCCTGACTCAGCAGGTTCGTCATCCACACAAAGACCGCAAGCTCCCGTAAATTCTATGTCGGTTGAATTAAATGGATCTTCGAACATCGCAGGTTCTTTCTTAATCTCATTATAATCTATCTACCCTATTAAATCAAATCAATAGAGTTGTTCCTTTTTCTCTCAAAGCATTTTAATGGATTGTCCATGTGAAATCAAATATAGATAAGACTCTTTGACTGGTTTTCCCGTCAATGTTTCTAATGCCTCCTTATAGATTTCAATCTGTTTCTTATAATGCGAAGCCAACCAATCTACCCTATTAGAAATACTATCCGTCTTATAATCAACTAAAATGATCTCTTCCCCTTCGACAAAAAAACAATCAATTATCCCTTGAATTAAAACATCCCCTGCTTGATCTGATTTTGAGTTTGATAGTATCTGAGAGGCGGACTTTTTTATTATAAAAGGTTGTTCTCTTTTTATGTATTCTGCCGAAATCATTCGTCTACCAATTCCCGATAGATAGAATCCAAGAATCTTTGAAGCATCCACTACTTTTGCTTCCTCTTCAGTCAGAAGTTTCTTATCGACCATTTTCCCGATAGCATCTTTAATGAGTTGCAAAGTCATTTCATCTCTTAAAGGCATTAATTGCAGTACGGCATGATGAATCGTTCCTATTTCCGCTGCTGAAAAACCCACCTCTTTTCCCATGTATGTTGGAATGTCTTTTAGACTTGGTGTCTTGAATCGAATGCTTTCAACTTTATCCACTGACATATTTTGTATATCCGTAACCGATAGTTTCCCCGGCAGATTGTTTTCAGTCTTGTATTCATATCTCCAATTATATTTTCTTTGAAATTCTTTTTGCATCGCTTCATCCACTGGCAAATTCATCAGATTATGAATTAAGTTTTGATGGTTTTTTTTAGCTCTTGAAGTATCCTCATACAAATCCGAGAGGGTTATTCTATTGATTGCATATTGGTTATGAGAATTCTGGTTTAAAACAATACCAATCCAATCCAGATATGACCGTTTGCCTTTGATTGCGAACTCACCAATTATTGATTGTCTGCATTTTTCAACCCAATTTTCATACTTTGGAATCGTTCCTACTAATATTAATCGATCGATCGCTCTTGTAAACGCTACATAAAGAATTCGCATTTCTTCTGCAATATTCTCTTTTTTTATCTGTATTTTAGCTGCGTATTGAGGCAATGTCATTTTCCTTGTTCTTTTTTCAATGTTCACATATGTTGGCGCAACACGACATATTTTATTGGTAATAATCGGATCATTTAAGTCTGATAAATTGAATGTTCTTCCCAAACCACAACAAAAAACAATTGGAAATTCAAGTCCTTTGCTTTTGTGAATGGTCATCATTCTTACAACATTATCATTTTCTCCCAAGATCTTTGCTGTAGAAAAATCTCCTCCTCCTCTACTCTTAACCCGCTCTAAATATTGAATGAAATCAACAATGCTTGTATTCCCATTCTGCTCATACTGAGAAGCACGTTCTATTAACAATCTCAAATTACCTTGTCTGATCAAACCATTAGGCAACATTCCTGCAAAATAAAAATAGTCGGTTTTCATCAAGATATCCCAAAGAAGATCACTAATTCTTGAATTCTTTGATTGTTCTTTCCAACCATTCAAACGCGAAATAAACTGGTTGATCTTGAAAGCTAGGTGATCATTCTTATTCTCCTTATAAGAGCATAATGCATTGAAAAAACTTGTGTTTCGACTTTGTAAACGGATTTTCACCATATCGTCTATGCTAAATTTGCCAATTTGCGATCTCATGACACTTAGAAGCGGAATGTCTTGCCTTTTGTTATCTAATAATTTTAATAAATTGACAGTCACCTCTATCTCTGTGCTCTCAAAATAATTATTATTCGCCTCTGAGTAAAATGGAATGCCTTTCTCATTGAAAACCTCTTCGAAAATGCTCCCCCATCTAGCAGACGACCTAACCAATACGACCATATCACTATAGCTGATTTGTTTTCTATTCGCCTCTGCAGGATCGTATGTTGTTTGGCCAATCAATGTCTCAATTCTATTAGCTACATGCTTCGCTTCAAGTTGTGCCGCCTTCATTTCCTTAATATCAATTTCAATGCCTTCATCTGGTTTGCTTTCAATGATATCTATCTCAACCGCTCCATCATCGGCAGGAAAATGAGTGCCTGATATGAGGCGCGCCCGATTATCATAGTCTATTTCAGCGGTGCCTTTCCTCATTAATATACCAAACAGGTTATTAATGAATTCTAGAATTTCTTTTCTGCTCCTAAAATTCTTGTTGAGTAAAATCAATTTATTTTTATTGTCACCCTGACCATAGTTCTCATATTTCTCAATAAATATGGTTGGGTCAGCTTGTCTGAATCTATAAATGCTCTGTTTAATATCACCCACCATAAATAGATTGTCTCCTTTTGACAAGTGATTAATCAACCCTTCTTGAACACCATTCGTATCTTGGTATTCATCTATAAAAATAAACTGGAATCGTTTTTTGTAATACTCTCTTACTTCATCAAACTCCAGTATTTTCATTGCCATATGCTCTGCATCACTGAAGTCCAATGATTTTTTCATTCCTTTAGCTTCTTGGTACTTATGATGTACTGCTTCTAACAAGTTGCTAAGTGCTTTCATAACAGGGTAGGTTTGTCTCATCTCAATTCCTAAGACTTTTGTATCGCTGAACGGGAATGCCTTATTTGCTTTAACCACCGAGTCTTTATAACTCTCTCGATAAGCCTTTATCTCCTCTCCTAGCGCTTCTCCAAACTCTATCTTATGCTCTTTTTTAATGGGTTTCAACTTCATGTGATCAAGGTTTCTTAATCTGTTCAAGAATTCATCTATTCCTTGTGATAAACCGATATATAAATGATTGATATCTTCCAAGTCTTGTGAAATCGCCTCATAGTAAGGAAATTCCTGAGGACATATTGATATGGCCTTCTCTATCACCTCTTTGCAATAGCCCAACAACTCAATTGCTTCTTGTTTTAAAATCATTGCCCATTGGCTATTATCAAGTTCCTCTAATGGTTGATCCAGCGATTCTATGCTTTCTTTAAACCAAGCTACTCCATTTACATAGCTTAAAGTATCACGGTAAATCGACTTAACTAGATTTTTTATGGATTCATCCCCTCTCCTATCACTATAGGCATCCATAAATGCAATGAAATGATCATCCTCATTTTGAAAATAATGCTCCATTACTTCTTCAATCGCTTCCTCTAGCAAAATATCTCCATCATGTCCATTCATAATTTTAAAGTTGGGATCAATTTCTGCTATGTGAAAAAACCTTCTCAACATGTTAAAGCAAAACCCATGAATTGTTGATAGATTAGCAGTTGATAATTTGTTCAGTTGCTCACGCAAAAAAGGGATGTCCGCATTAGGTAAAGCTAGTGCTTGGATGATACCCTTTTGAATTTTTTCTTTCATATTGGAAGCGGCGGCATTTGTAAATGTGACAACCAACAGGCGATCGAGGCTGATTTTTTCAGAAATTATCATTGAAAGGATTCTTTCAACCAGTACGGCTGTCTTACCTGATCCAGCTGCTGCTGAGACTAATATATTGGCATGTTTAGATTCAATTGCTTCTTTTTGTTCGTTCGTCCAGTTCATATCATTTCCTTTTATCCTTTGAAATTCTCTCAATAATATCCTTGTCTTTTTCCTTCTTTATCCTTCGATATTGATTTTTAGCCAACGTGGTATCGAATTGACAAACACTTATAAATTCACAATATGTGCACGGTGTCGTTTCTCCATATTTGAATGGATTCAACTGAACATCTCCATCCAATATTCTGTTAATAGATTCTTTTATTCTCGTCTTAATCTGATCAGTTAGTTGGCGCATCGTCTCTTCATCTATCACGTTAGAGGAGGCTGTGAAGCTATTATCTTTTTTCAACTTTATCCCATTAAGAACTGTAGAGGCTTTTTCTTTCTCAATGTTTTGATCGTTTTTTTTGACTACATCAAGTTGGTTGTTCACATATCCTTTTAAAGCATAAAACTTCAAAACCTCTTCTTCAAAATCATTGTTGCTGCTTTCATCATTTAACACAGGCTCATCCACTGTGAAATAAAACATGCCTCCAAATGTAGTGTTTTGACCAAACAACTTATCAGAATGATTTAAAGTAAGATCCACGTAGACCATTAATTGTACTTCAAGACCGTTTATTGCTTTTGAAAGGTCGATGTTTTTTTTCGAAGACTTGTAATCAATTATATTTGTCAACAACCGTTCCCCATCATAACAAACATCTATCCTATCAATCCTTCCGATCACATATCCTATTAATTTGTCTTTTTCGATTATTTCTATGGGCTTAAGCAAATCATCCTCTAACCCAAAGGCTACTTCTGTCAGCACTGGTTTAAACTCGCTTCTTTGAGCTTGTCTAATCATGTTGTATCCAGCAACACATGCCGTCTTTTTTATTCTTTCTTTGTAATAACTATTCCTGGCGCTGTGCCCAAATACTTGTCTTCCATCATCCAATTCTTGTATTGAATCTTCTGCAAATTTGTCAATGTCGGTTTTCAAAACATTTTCTTGTTGGTTTTTGTAGTTAGGATCGTCAATCATTTTTTTTGTGACTCGTTCTAATGTCCTATGGTAGATATTGCCCGCATCCATAAAATCAACTTTATATTCTTTCCTTTGCTCAGGCTTTATTCCATTCCCAATAAAGTATTTAAATGCGCAACTATTAAAACTTTCTATTCCACTTGGGGATATTAATAATGGGGGATTATATAGCTGTTGCATCAGCGCTTTGTCTTTAATTGAAATTTCGTTCTTAAAAGTAATCCCTTGAACAATTAGTTCATGGATTTCTTTTCTATTTAGTGCAAACCACTGATAGAGTTGCGACCTATCTCCATTTTCATCAATAAAACCTTTTTTTTCCCGGATAGCAACCCCAAGCTGTCTTAAAGCAATTTTTTCTGACTCAGAGATTTCTTCTTCTTTTACCAATCCACCTATTATTCTTAAATTTGGGAACAATGCCTTTAATTGATCAACAAAAATAGAAGGACGCAAAGTTTTCCCCTCTAAATCACTCATTGAAAAAGACATGAAAATTTTCTCATTACACCTATGAAGCATGTGACAAAATTCTAGTTTTTCTTTCTCAATTTCGTAGGCATAGTGATGAATGTTTGCACCAAGAGATCTCAATGTTTGACGATCTTCATCAAGGAAAATTCCCTTGTCTGCATAATTTCTAGGCACAGATCCTTCATTTAGGCCTATAACAAAAATAAATGCTTTTTTTTCACTTACTCTTCCAGGTATGCTTGCAAAAACACAGTCCTCGACAGGTGGTATAATGCTCAACTTGTACGTTTCAAAACCGGTTCTCAATAGCTCTCGAAATCCTTCTAAACTAATCGGTCTATCTCCAGATATCTTTGAAGCTTGATCAAACACAGTCATCGTAGCATTCCATATTTGAGAATTCTCATATGCCTTCTCAAACTGTTGATTCTCTTTAAATATCAATGTTTGTTGGTTGATTTTATGAAAGCAATTCAGTTTTTGTAGTACTTTTGTTAAACACTCTATATTGTTTATTATTGAACTCTTGTATCTTATTCTTTCCAATCCAGATAGAATGGATACAATATAAATTCGAGTTCTTTCAAATCGATCCTCGTAATCTACCGTTGATCTAAGGGGCTTAAACCATTTAGACCCAGTTATTCCATATTTTCTTGCATAATTTTCAAATGTTTCGATGTCCTCATCTGACAAGTCTGTAAAACCACATTTCAAAAACTTAAAAACATCTTTCAGCTTATAATGAAACTGAACGATGTCAATCAAGGCCTCTATCATTTTGACTAAACTATGTGCTGTTATTGGCCTTTTTACATCTTGGAAAAAGGGTATATTGTATTCCTTGAACACCCTCTCAATAATTCCATTCTCTAGCATCTCGTGTCCAACCACAACTTGAAACTCTTTCCATCGACGTTTATCATCTCGGACATATTGAATAATTGTTTCTGCTACCGCTTCAACTTCTTCAACGGGGTTAATTGAATAATTCAGAAAAATATTTTCCGGGTATCCCTGGTAAGGTCTTCTGTCTATGGAGAAAAAATGCTCAGCTAGATAATTTCTATCATTATTATTGAACTCCGTTGATGCCATCTCTATCTCTTCAAGAATGCCACCTGTTTCCTCTACCATCCTTCTTATTTTCGAAACGACCTGAGTCACAATCTCAAATAACTGGTAAGGATCTTTTTCAAAAGAATTCATATTTAATGTGATATGTGTTTCTAATGTCTGCAGAGATAAAGCTTTGATAAAGTTGATTTCATTTTGGCTAAAATCCAAAAATTCATCTATATATACCCAAGTATTTTTGAAATAATTCGAGTTTTTCAACTGCGTAGACGCCAACTCTATCAGGTCGATTTCATCAAGATAAAGATTCTGAATATTATCTGTCAACACCTCATAAATTTTAGTAATATCATGTATTTTATTGTTAAGCGTGTCGTCCTGGATAACCTGAGAAGCTGATTTTAGAAACTCACTAGAAACCCCACTCTCTTTTAGTTCATCTACTAAACTCAAGATCTCAGAAACGATGCCGTTTCTGTTTTTGTTTCGATTATACACAACAAGTTCTTCTTCTAGTTCTTCTATGATTTTGCCCACCAACATGTGTTTTCCATAAGTGTCAAGCCTTTCCCGCTTTATTCCACCAATTTCTTCCAAAATCATGTATGAAAGACGCTTAAACGACATGACCTGAACATTAAGTAAGCCTTTTGTGCCGAGGTGTTCTATCAAATCTTTTTCTTTCTGGTAAGTCAGTTGTTCTGGGACAATAAGCAAGCAATTGTTGTTCAAATCTTTATATTGTTTCTTAATCTCATCATACATCGTTCTGGTTTTACCAGATCCATATGGCCCTAAAATCAATTTTACTTTCATTTCCCATCCGCTTCCAATTTCATTTGTAACTCATCTTGTTTTTTTATGCTAGACTGGTTGTTTTTTATATTGTTTGCTTCATGCCCTGCATTGTTTCCCCCAAGTATTGGACAGTATACATTCCGATTGTCTAAAACCCATACTCGATCAGAAAATTGGCCCGGTTGGACGCCTTCAAGCGCATTTTGAAAATCATATATTCTTGCATCTAAGATATCTAAATAGTGGAGTAATTCCGCTTCTAAAAACATCGGCTTCTTGGGACTTCCATACTCCGGGTGATAATGATGTGATAGAATCATGTGCTCAAGCAACACAACTGTCTCTCTTTCTATATCTAATCTTTCTGCCGTCTTTTCAATTTGTTTGATCCCCATTATGATGTGTCCTAGAAGTTTCCCTTCCATTGTGTAGTCTCCAACTACACCTTGTTCATCTGCATCCATCTCATCAAGTTTGCAGATGTCATGCAACAGTATCCCTGCATACAAATAATCCATATTTAAATTCTCATACACCTGACTAAGAGCTTCTGCGGATTTCAGCATTCTCAACATATGGAATAACAATCCGCTTTTTACCGCATGATGATTGGATTTAGCAGCAGGATAATACATCAGTTTGTCCTTGCTGATTTTATAAATTTCGATCACCAAGCTCTTGATGTCCTTGTCCTTTATCTTCTTTATAAAATTCTTTATCTCTTCTAACATTATATCTGGAGGAATAGGAGCTGCTGCTACAAAGTCGGTTGCTTCGAAATCCAGTTCTTCATGAGGCACTTCAATGGCAATCGCATTCAGATTTTTACTTCCATTATACTCTTTAACCATCCCTTTGATTCTGAGGATATTACCTGTGATAGCTCTTTCGATTTCTTCGTTGGTTGCTCTGAATTTCCTGCAAATCATATCTCCAGATTTGTCTCCAATCAACAAGTCTAAATAATAGTTGCCATTCTTATCTGTTTTTGCATCTGTGTTTTTCAGAATGAAAAAGTCGTCTACTTTATCGTTTTCTTTTAGTTCAGCTAAAAATACTTTCTTCATGGTTTCTCCTTTTCAGTAGAATGATCGTTCCATAATCATAAGCTGGCTTTTGAGTCAAATAAATGATTTCTTTGCCATGTTTTTTAATGAATTTAATAATCTCCGCCTTGTCTGGATGATTGTCTAAGTGACCAGTCAAAAACACTTGTTCATCCATGCATCCCGCCGCCCCACCAATAAAACCGTACTCATAACCATTAAGACCAATAAAACCAGGACGGATGAGCAAGCAATCTATTCCCTTGCTTGAAGCTTTAATACTGATATGCTTGTCGGCTGTTATCATTGCCTGATCGCCAATAGGTAGAATTGAACACTTTGAATAACCTTGCTTAACAGGCATTGTATGCCAACCGTCTTTGTTGATTTGTTGAATGATTCTTGAATCAGTTTTTTTAAGCAAGTGAATCAAATGTTGGTTGACCATCACCGCATTGTATAAAATATTATCAGGATAGATAGGTGATGGATTGTTGTCTCCTTTTATTACCTTTATCCCGTAAGGGGTCAATTCTGACTTAAGTAATAGATAAGCTTCGGGACATACTATCACTGTTTGCTCATCATATCGCATCATCTGCATATCCGGATGCCCATTAATTAGGCAACTCAAATTAACGCTTGGTCTCGTCATTATGACTTTATAACAGTGCTTTTTTAGGTTGTTCCTCAGCAACTCACTTGCTCTATAATCAATGATGGCAATGATGGCAATCACCTTGCCTTCTTATGTCATCCAACATGCTCCTCAGCTCATTTTCTCCAAATAAATACTTTTTGTTGCAGAAATGACATGAAATTTCTGCCTTGTTTTCCATTTTTAGAATCTCTTCCAATTCCTGTTCTCCCAGTGAAATCAATACCTCTTCCATTCTCTTTCTTGAACAGTCGCACTTGTATGCCACTGGGGTTTTTTCAGTGATGGTCAGTTCAAAGTCTGGCAATAATTGTTTTACAATTGTCTCAATGTCTTCTTCTTTTTCAAAATAGTTGGAGATCCCTTCTATTTGCCCAATTGTTCCTTCTATTTTCTTGATTTCATCGTCATTAAGGTTTGGCATTAATTGCAGCATAAAACCACCAGCACTTTTTACTGTTCTATCTTTATCCACCAACACACCTACTCCCACCACAGTTGGTTGTTGTTCAGAAAAGAAATAATAAGACGCCAAATCATCTCCAATCTCACCGGAAACAAGTGGTGAACTGCCTGAGTAGGGTTCTTTTAGGCCCATATCTTTTATCATTTGAAGCATTCCGTCTTGCCCAACAACTGAGCCCACATCCAATTTACCGTCTGATCTGATTGGCACTTCAGCTTTCGGGTTAGCCACATATCCTTTCACATGTCCTTCATTATTTGCTGTCACAATGAGGGTGCCAAGTGGTCCGCCACCATTTACTCTGAGTGTTACTTTATCTTCTTGATTTTTCAGTGTCGCTCCTACCATCAGTCCTGCTGTTAGCAATCGTCCCAATGCTGCCGTTGCCACAGGCGAACTTTGATGATATTCTCGCGCTTTTTCAACAACTTGAGTGGTGTCTACCGCAAAAAATCTAAAAGTGATATCTTTGTCTATTCCTCTAATTAAATAAGTCATCATTTCTCCTTTCTGCAAACAAATGTTGCGCGTTGAGTCTTTGGACCCGCCTGACGATCCGAATAATCATCAAATGCTTCAATCCTGTTAAAGCCTACATATTCGAGCAAAGAAACCACTTCGTTGATCGTATAGGGTCTTTGCGTTTGTTGCTCGTCAATTCTCTTATATAAGCCATTCTCTTCTTCTACAAAAAAGGTAAGGTTCATTTGGTACAATTTTGAGTTCACATCAAAACTATTTTCCCATACCATGAAAACAGAGCCTTCTTCACTTACAATTGTTTTATCCTGAAGCTCTTTTTCGAATTTATAGCGTGTGCTGAAATCAAATATAAGTGTCCCCTCATCATTCAGGTGTTCCCATGTTTTTCTGAAAAAGTCTTTCGCCTCTTTTTCTGTCAAGAGATAATTCAATCCATCACAACAACAGATGGCTACATCAAAAGTCTTATCCACCGCAAAATCAGTCATGTTCGATTTCAGTAACTCTACATGAGTTTTCCTTCCAACTTTTTCATATGCTTTTACAAGCATTTCTTCCGATAGGTCAAATGCTGTCACTTTATAATCATTTTTTGCTAATAGCTCAGTCACATTGCCTGTTCCGCAAGCTGCCTCAATGACACTTTTCATTGGACCGATTTTTTTCATGATATAGTCTGCCCAACGTTCATATGGCACATCTTGCATTAAGTCATCATACACCGTTGAAAACTCTGTATAACTCATCTTTGATCCTCATAGAACTGCTGAGCTGTTCTCAAACTCTTTTTCAAACTTCTCAGCTCTATCAAAATTTTGTTCAAAGTGAATTGTATGCTGACTATAATTGTGAAAAAAGCTGCTACTACCAATATTTCTGGATTCATTGCACTCCCTCCTCATAAATGTAGACTTGCTTATCGGGCCAGTCCAAAGGATTCAATAGATCTGACATGTCTTCAGGAACCGTTATGACATCTGGATAACCATCACTAACAAATCTGAAGTGCGGGTTTTTTTCAAAATATTCAAACCATTCTTCTGACTCCATATTGTCTTCTGTGCTACTTGCTCTTATGCGAGGGATTGATGTGTAATCAAATCTGTTGTCATAAACAGAAAATGAAGGATGAGACCCAACTTCGAGAACTGCTATGTTATGGTAGCTGACACCATCATACTCCCCTTCCATCAAGTACTGTCTCAAATCTCCTGGAGGGCTCTGCCCATACGGAATAGCAAATGTGTTAACTTCGTACTCTGGGAGGTGTTGATTGATAAATATTACCAATTCTGCCAATTCTTTCTGTACTTCATGAGCTGATTCGCTATTGATCAACCTTGCATGATTAAATGTATGATTGCCAATATCATAGTTGTTTTCTATGAGATAGTTTAATTTATATTCTACGTACTCTTGTTGTCTAAAAGGATTGAGTCCATACAAGTAAAAAGTAGCTGTTACATTGAAATCTTCATACTTTTCGTTAAACTCATTCATGATACCTACTGCGCTGTCAGGATCAATTATCATTTCTCCATTTTCTTCCCATACGTTGAAATTGTTTTGATTTCCATCATCAAAAGTTAGAATGACCGGTGTGTAACCTGCTGGGGTGTCGATTTTACCTTTTACAAATTTTTCAAGCGAAATAGGTCTGTAATCATTCTCGTACAAGTAGGTCAGATCCTTTCTAAAAGACTCTGGTGTTATTTCCCATGCACTATCCTGCTCTCCAATGCTATGATACATCAACACCATAACCCTTCCAACTTCATTAGGTTTCACAGTCAAGTCTACATAGTCTTCTGGCGTCAAAGCGTCTATTGGTTCTTCTTTAATTTCTTCAATCGGTGATTCTTCTGGGTCTTGCGCTTTTGGTCCTTCATCGGATTCCTGTTTTTCGGGAGACGTTTCTATTATTTCATTTTCCTTATCTGCGCTACATCCTAATAGTACAAATAGTGTCAGGAAGAGAATCAGTAAAATTCTTTTCATATTTTATGCCCTCGACTCCTTTTTTTATTGCTATGATACCATTTAATATACCATAAGAGATCCAATTTATCCATCTTCTTCCATAACAAACAATAGAAAATACAATGCATAAGTGTTATAATATCCTGCAGGTGATGAAATTATGCTTGAGAGTGGTAATCGATTAGCTCAAACTAAACTAAAAATTCTTTATATATTAGGATCCATGAATGTTCCAATCTCCAACATGGAATTGACAAGATTTGTTCTAGAAAAAAACATTTTGGATTATTTTACGTTGCAAGAAATCATTGTTGAATTGAACAAAGACTCATTTATCCGTAAAGAATTCAACCAAGGGAAAGAAACTTATGTCGCAACCGAAGAAGGATCTAACACTTTGGAAATGTTCATACATAAGATTCCGATCTCTTTTAGAGAAATAGTTGATGCTTCTTTGCATTCATTGCGAAAAAAAACTAAGAGGGATCAAGAAATTTTTTCACATTATTACCAAAGAAAAGATCAAGATTTTACCGTTATTTTGCAATCTATTGAAAATACAGTCACACTTTTTAACCTATCTCTAAACGTTCCAACTGAAGACTTGGCAAAAAAAATAGCGGCTAAGTGGAAGCAGCATCCTGAGAAAATATATTCCGAGATCATCAATATTTTAATGAGGTAACTTATGCAAAACAAAATTATCATTTATACCGACGGTGCTTGTTCGAACAATCAAGAAAATGAGAATATAGGTGGTTATGGTGCTGTCTTGCAATTTAATGATGCTACCAAAGAAATCTATGGTGGTAGCAAAAACACAACCAATAACATTATGGAAATGACCGCTGTAATAAAAGCCCTTTCTTTGGTTAAAAACAGAAGCCTCCCAACAATTGTTCACTCTGACTCAGCTTATATTGTTAATTGCATCAATCAGAAATGGTACAAAACCTGGAAGAAGAATAATTGGAAAACGTCAAAAAAAGAGCCTGTGAAAAACAAAACTCTTTGGATTGAACTTATTGACTTAATTGAAAGCTTTGATGATATTACCTTTGTAAAAGTCAAAGGCCATGCAGGTGTTCCTTTGAATGAAAAAGCTGATCAGCTTGCTAACAGAGGCATTGAAAGCGTTAAATAAGCACTTTTCCTTTTAATGCTTTTTTTGCATCCAGGTAACCTAATTGGATGTTTTTCTTTATCAAGCTCGATTCAAATTGCAACGTTCCTCCAAGAGATTCCTCTGGTTTAATCTCTATGATATTAACACCTTTGTAAGCCGAATAGTCAAACTCCTCAGGTCTTAGCCTGACTGAAATAATCGTTTTAAAGCCTTTTTCAACAAGCATATTAATCGGTAGATTATTAAAGTAGCCACCGTCCAAATAATACTTTCCCTCTATTTCAAACGCTTTAAAAACAATTAAAAATGAACTAGCCATTATATAACGATAAAGTCTTCCTTCTGGGATCTCTTCAATAAACAATTCTTCAAGTTTTTCATCCGTCAAATTATAGGTAGTTATTCCAAAGGCTTTGCCTGATTCTCGAATCTTTTTTTCATCAATGACTTTCTTTAGCAATTGTAGATTCTGTGAAGCATCAAGGCCATCTTTTTCAATGAAGTTTTTTTCCAGGGATGCCATGTCGTTAAAATCAACGGTTTCATTACTCAAATCTAGAGTTGTATCATTGTTTTTGTACATATCTGGCATGTTCAACCAGACCCTTTCTGCCATTTCATAATCATCCATAATTAAAGCAGCTCCATTACATGCTCCTATAGATGCGCCTACTACACCATCAAAATGAATCTCTCTTTCTTTAAGATATTTCCATACGCCTAGCTGATAAGCTCCTTTTGCGCCACCACCTTCTAAAACAATGCCTAACATGTCTCCTCCTAATTCAGTCGTTCTTTTTCCATAGAATCAATTGCTTCTCTTACTAACTCTTCAATTGCAAGTTTTCTTTCTGATGTTTCTATTCGGTCGATCTTGGGTTTTGTCAACGGATGATTAGGTGAAAAAACAGAACAACAATCCTCGTAAGGTTGTATAGCGATCTCATATGTATTAATCCCTTTAGCAATATTAATGATCTCGGTTTTGTCCATTCCTATTAATGGCCTGAGAACTAACTCATTTGTCGTTGCATCTACAACCTTCAAAGACTGGGCAGTTTGACTAGCCACCTGCCCCAAACTCTCGCCTGTAACGAGAAAGTCTATCTTTTCTGACTGGGCTACTTTTTCAGCAATCCGCATCATAAATCTTCTTGCTAAGATGGTCGCTTCTTCTTCCTTACAATTCATTCTAATGGCTTTATATACTTCAAGCAAATTGACAGAATACAAATTAATGTCTCCACAAAAAGTTGTCAGCTGCTGAGTGAGCTCTTTAACTTTGTCATTAGCCCGTTGGCTTGTGAAAGGATAGGCATGAAACGTGATACATGTCAATCTTACTCCTCTCTTTGCAACCATATATGCCGCCACAGGACTATCTATTCCTCCCGACAATAACACCAAGGCATGGCCATTACTTCCAATAGGAAGTCCTCCAGCTCCTTTTATTTTTTCGCTATATATGTAGGTGTGTGTACGAATATCTACATATACCATAAGCTCCGGATGATGAACATCAACTGTCAAATTATTTGTGTTTTTTAAAATCACTGCCCCTAGACGCTTACTCATTTCGGGTGACTTTATTGGAAAAGACTTATTTCCTCGATTGCATTGCACTTTGAATGTTTGATATGGTTTTTCTTTCATCTTTTCAACGACAAAATCAACCACTTTCTTTTCTATTTCATCCATATCCGTAACAATTTTCATACAAGGTGTCACATATACGATCCCAAATATTCGAGTCAGTTCTTGAACCACTGTTTCTGGATTGTTGGTGTCGACAAACACTTTTCCTCTGTCACGATATAGCTCCAATCCTTCTTTTGAGATCACTTTTTGTATTTGTCTATTCAGCTGTTGCTCAAAAACACCTCTGTTTTTTCCTTTTAAAACCATTTCTCCCAAACTCATCGCTATTGAATTATACATAGTTATTTACCTCTTATCACTCTACGGATTTCTTTTACATATTCCTTCATTTTTTTTGCTGCTATTTCAATTTCTTCTTCCCCATTTAGGATGCCAAAACTAATTCTAACTGTTCCATCAACATAAGATGGATCTTTAACCACATGTGATATCACTTTATGTCTTGAAGACAGCTTTGACGAACAAGCAGATCCAGTGGAAAGATAGATTTCTTCTTGCTCCATAAAGTGTACCAACACTTCTCCTTTGACATCTTTTATACTTATACTCATGATATACGGAGAAGATTTGCTGTCAAAGTTGAAGCGTATTCCATCTAGTTTCTCTAATTCTTTCTTAAATCTTTCCCTAAGTCTTTCAGCTCTATGCCATGCTTCGTTTTGATTTTTTTGAAAAAACTCCACCGCTTTCATCAAACCGGCCACTGCAGGCAAGTTTTCAGTGCCCGGCCGCAAACTGTTTTCTTGGTTCCCACCATAAAACAAGGGTGAGATGCGAACGTTTTTTCTTTTGTATAAAATGCCTATTCCTTTTGGTCCATGAATTTTATGGCCAGAGAAAGACAATGTATCTGCTTTTATTCGTCTTACATCCAGATTTAATTTCCCAAAAGACTGGACACAGTCTATATGTATCTTAATATTACGATTAAAAGATTTAACTAATTTCGAAATTTTTTCAATTGGCTGGAT
>Ga0334895_1002438_pt1 | contig 15881 bp, 15 predicted proteins | sample GraSluR3_MG_7_FD_207229 | JGI IMG/M metagenome (GOLD analysis project Ga0334895, IMG submission 207229) | Sludge microbial communities from methane-producing bioreactor in Wageningen University, Netherlands - Granular Sludge_31_05-R3 | ecosystem: Engineered > Bioreactor > Anaerobic >... | reverse complement strand
TTCTTCCCAGGGAACAGCTACTCTATAAAGTAACTGATCAAACATCTCGTGGGCATTTTTTTCGAAGCAGCGAATTACTTTGTGTGTATATCTATAAGAGAGAGGAAACTTTTTATAATAGCCCGCTTCATCCTTATCGTAGAAACACATGCGAAATACTTCTTCATAAAGCGGCTCATAATCTTTGAGACGATAAATAACGTCTTCACCGGACAGTGTACAGACTGCTTTCATCTCATTCTCCTGATTCTCTAAATCGTTAGCTACCATGGAAGTTGTCAAGTGAAACAACAGGTGCATTTCTCTTGATTCTCTCCCGGAGTCCTATTGTCACGTTTACCCTGAGAGAATCAAAAATAACTCTTCATATTCGAAGCCATAAAAGGATGTTTTTAACCATTTATCTTCAGAGATGATAAAAGAACCGGGTGGTTCTGTCGGCTAACCAGATATCAAGATTTATTTCTTTCAGGAGCAGTTTTTAACCACTGTATTATCGTCTGTGCCAATTCAGCCCTGGAATTCCTAAACGCATGATTGTCTTGAAAAGCCACAATTTTTATGTTTTTTACTTTCACTTTCTTAAGCGCTCGGTAAAGTGGTAAAATGATGTTGTCTATGGTCACATATTGGTCATCCCACCCAGCAATCAGCAATATATCTTTCTGCGCAAGTAGCGTGGCGCTGCTTTTCAAATCAATGGTGGGAACTGATTCAGTAATGCTTTCCAGGGTTGTCTCTTTTAATAGCGCTCCTTCTGCATATCTTATTGGTCCTGTTGGTGCTTTTAACTGCTCAAACTCAGCATCGATAAAAGCTGCCAATTCCTTGTTACGAAAATATTCTCTTATAAATTCACCATGATCGTTACCGGAGATAGAAAAAATAGATTCTATTTCAGGATGGTTTGCAGCGTAGGTTAAGGCCATTCCACCACCGAAACTCCAGCCGCCTAAGTAAATACGAGCGTTGTCAATTTTATACGTGCTAATGTTCTCTGGTTGATGAAGGAATTCAAATACTGCCTGAATGTCCTTTTGTGTATTTTCGAAACTCCACTGACCTTGACTTTTATGAGTACCACTATAGTTGAAGGTTATTGCATTAATGCCTGCTTGAGAAAGTTCACGTCCAATACTTAAAACATCTGTTTCGTTTCCAGGGAAACCCTGCAATAAAATTACGGTGGGGAAGTTTCCTGTTCCTTCTGAAATATAGAATTTACCTTTTAGAAGTACACCGTTACGATCGATGGTGATATCAACGGGAGTAGAGGTTTGGCTAAGAGCACCAACGTCAGAGGTAAAAAAGAACAGAGCCATCTTAAGAAATTTCGATATTTGTCTCATTCTGATTATCTCCATATTATAGATAAGTTGATTCAAGAATTATTCTGTTGATGGTTCTTACAAAAGAGCAGGTGTACTGCTGGAGATAGCAAATGTTGTTCCTGACTATCTAATCTTAACTGAAAGTTATCGGTTAATCGTTTATTATTTCTTAAGCTATACATTCTTTCCCCTTGAATATGTTGCTATTTTAGCAACCTAATCTAAACATCGGCAAGGTTTCTTACATAATTATCATATCAGTTAATCATATGCATAAATTGTCAACGCAAATATGAAATGCTTCCGTCTTGACATTCAAAAGTGCACCACTTTATTGCTTAATCAGCCCCTTGTTTTACAAGAACTTTCTTTGCTTTTGAAATTTACTGAGGGGGCTTTTGAGCGAGTGAAAAGGGTGGTTCAAAACTCCGTACAGGTGTTTCTATTTGTCCGAAGCATTCAGCTTCTCCCCCTAATCTCCTCCCCTCGCTCGTCTGACAATGAAAAGATTTAATTAGTTGTATCAGGATAAGATAAGTAGTATTATATTGAATAGTGGATATTTATCTGAAGGAAAATAAAGGAGGTTTATTATGTATCCGTTCTTTGGACACGGTTGGGGAATGGGCTTTGGCTGGATTCTGGGTATTGCTATTATCGTATTGGTTATCTGGATCATCGTCAAGGCTCTGAATCAAAGTACCGGTAATAAACAACTGAAAGATAATTCACCCCTCGATATATTGAAAGAACGATATGCCAGAGGTGAGATAGATAAGGAAGAATTCGATCAGAAAAAGAAAGATCTGATGGAAAAAACATAACATAAAGTTTGCAGGTTCAACTGCCAAAAGTGTACCAGAGTGTGCCGCCCTTTCCTGCGGTTCACACCGCAGGCTATTATCTGTCACTCTCTGGCGAGGGTTTTAATGTCAGCAGGTTCAGCTGCCAAAGAGTACCAATTGCAACTGCCAAACTGAACCAATTATAAATGCTATTATCATCTCTGAACAAAGGGTTTAATCTCATTTGTTCAGTTCGAGTTTATACTGTATAGTCCCTTCTTTTCAAATAATCATGCCGGGTATAACAAGATCAAAACTATAATAATCAATGTGTCTCATATCTTTCAAAGTCTCATCCCAAAATTCAGGATATGATAGTCCACCTCGTAAAAAACGCATCGAGGCATCTAACCGAATACCAAAACCAGGTATGCTGATCGCCGGTTTTGGATAAATTAGTTTCAATTGAGTAGAAATCTCAATCCTGTCATCATCTAATGTAAGCTGATGCGGTCCAAGAGGAATTTTTTTTACTTCAGTCTGGGATTTTCGTCCCCGATGCTCAGTGGTTAACAATATAATCTCTATTTCTTCATCTCCAACATAGGATGGATGATCTTTCATGTATTCAAATTTAATATCAACTATTATCTCATATTCTAGATCATTATCGTTGTCCATTAATGATCCTGAATATACAATTTTCAAAGGAATCTCTCGAAAATTATGCCCCAAAGTCCTTTCAACTATTTCACTTTCGTTGGCGATTAGACTGATGAAAACACATAACATAATCAAAATCAGGATTATATTTCTCATCTTTCTTCTCCTTGATTGATTAATGGTTGCTTACAATATCTACATTCATGAGTCAGTCATGTTTATTGTCGCGAATCTGAAAAGTGCACCATTTGCACAGAAAACCGGTAAATGTTAATTCCGAATCTAAAACTTGCCAATGAAGCATATACCGGATTCAACTTCTAACGATGTTTTTTATATTAGACAAGCAATCGGTATTAGCTATCGAGTTTTCGGCAGGTATTATTGCAATAGAAATCTACAGGCTCAAAGGGTTAACCTGCAAAAGACCCTTTCCGTAAAAAAGATTCTATTGCCTCAGCGCGTTTTAACCTGCCTCGCTTCCTGTTTACGTTGATCTGGAGATCAAGTGGTGGTACCTTTATCTGATAACCACACCAGTTGACCTCTTCAAGCCTTGCCAGGGCAGTGGGGCCACAGTCTCCCGGTTCGGGCAGATCAATCTTCGGTGAGGGATCAGAAGCGATATCAATTCTTGCTTTAAGGAAGATCACGCCAAAATCCTTTACTACCCATTCACTCGTGTCTCTCAGTGGTTCTATCAACTCATCGGCAAAGGTGTCCTCGATCAAAGCACAATGTCTGTTATCAATCATGATATCTACATCGTGGGGATTCAACTCTATCCCTCTAACAGCGGCTGCACAACTTCCCGTCAGCCACCATGAGATCCCACTATCCTTCACCCGCCGGCAAAAGCTTTCCAATGCTTCTTCCCAGGGAACAGCTACTCTATAAAGTAACTGATCAAACATCTCGTGGGCATTTTTTTCGAAGCAGCGAATTACTTTGTGTGTATATCTATAAGATAGAGGAAACTTTTTATAATAGCCCGCTTCATCCTTATCGTAGAAACACATGCGAAATGCTTCTTCATAAAGCGGCTCATAATCTTTGAGACGATAAATAACGTCTTCACCGGACAGTGTACAGACTGCTTTCATCTCATTCTCCTGATTCTCTAAAGCGTTAGCTACCATGGAAGTTGTCAAGTGAAACAACAGGATGATTCAAGCGAATACCTGGTTCTGGCGAACTATACAGAGTCAGGAAATCGACTATGTAGGGGAAATCGACGGAATATTCTCTGCCTATGAGATCAAGTGGAGCAGGAAGAAGACCACTAAACCTTCCAGATCTTTTATGGAGAACAATGGAGTTGACAAGATCAAGCTCATCAATCCACATAATAATGATGAGTTGCTCATCTAATCTTAGTGTGTCGCAGCTAAGAGAATTCACTTGATATTTTGAGCTAGGGTTGAAGGCCAGGAGAGTACAAGGAGTTTATCAGAAGATGATCGTTTACAACACCACACTGGATAATGTCCAGGCAGCAGATTTACAGGGATTCCTTGTGGGATGGGGCAAGCCTTTAACGCCGGAACAGCATTACAGAATATTGCAGAACAGCGAGTATCTCGTCATTGCTTCGGATCCGGAGAAAAAGAGGGTCGTCGGTTTCATCAATGCCCTGTCGGAAAGGGTGCACTTTGCCTTCATACCCATGCTGGAAGTTCTGCCGGAATATCAGGGAAAGGGTATCGGTACGGAATTGATGAAAAGGTTGCTGGAGCAGGTTACCCATTTAGGGTGTATCGACCTCTCCTGTGACGAGAACCTGCAACGATTCTATGAAAAGTTCGGGATGGTCAGGCACCATGCCATGCTTATCAGAAGATAATTCCTACCCGATCAGGAGCATCGATAGGAAGGCCAGCAGATTGGCGGCAAAGTGTCCTATGATTGCCGGTAGCAGGCTATTATACTTTTCCCTGTAATAGCCAAAAAGCAGGCCGTAGAAGAGGGCACTGAGCAGAACGGGCAGCCCGGCATATAGACCCATACTGCGGAGAACCATCGGTAGATGTGAGAGAGTAAAGAGAAGAGAGGCAAAGAGTACCGGATAACTGAAGAAAACTCTGAATACTCTGAACCCAGCCTGTTTGTAAGGTTTGAGATAACTCTGCACCAATCCCCGGAAAATTAGCTCTTCGGTAAGCGGAGCCAGGATCAAGGCCTGGGTTATGATATAGAAGAGCCCCTGTTCCTGCAATGGATGTTCTCCTTCATCGATACCGAAGATCCTCAAAGAAATCCTGAGCAAAATGTGAATGAGTAACACCCACAAAAACAGAACCGGATAGGATGCCGATCTTGCACCCCTGAATCCGTATTCTGCGAATTTTCCCCGGCTCAATATATAGATTGCAAGAAGGCAGATAACGATCTGCAGGAGACCGGTCAGCGCCGGTATGCCGATGATCTCAACGGCAATAATATCGGAGAGCAGGATGACCAGCAGGGCTATGACCGTAATCAGGAGCGATTTAAGAATCACTTTCATAATTTTCCTCCCTGGTTTATACTTTCACATCAATAGCGCATCTCTTCAGGATCTTTCCCACCATCCCGGCTCTATTACCGTCTGTTACTCCTTTTCAGTGAGAGCTTTTCCCGATCTGATGCTGCAGAGGAGAACATCGGAGCATTGAACCAAAACGTCAAAACGGAGCATAGAGCGACATCTCTATCGCTCTATAGCTCCATACTGTAATCGTTATCTCAATTTGTTTACTGCGTTGATAATGATTACCTCTCTTTATTTTCTCTATGGAAGAGGTAATATACCGAAGGTATGACATATAGAGTTAACAGAGCAGACACTATTAACCCTCCGATACTGACAATACCCATAGGTTGTCTCAATTCTTTACCGGAAGCACCTATCCCGAGAGCCATCGGCAGCATACCGAAGATGATAGCCAGTGTTGCCATCAATACAGGTTTTAACTTGATCGGGCATGCTTCCAATAATGATTCTCTCACACCTCTACCCTCCCGGACATATCTGTTAGTCTGATCCAGCAAGAGGATGGCGTTGTTGACCACAATACCGACCAGCATAATAATGGCCATCATAGCAACTATACTCAGCGTCTGGCCGGTTATTACAATTGCCAGGAATACCCCTATAAGCCCTAAGGGGAGGGTAGCGAGAATATAGAGAGGCTGGACGAAACTCTCCAGTATTGCTACCAGGAGCATGTAGGTAAGAAGCATTGCCAGGAAGAAAGTTCCGAGCATGTCGGATACAGTATCATCAAGGATTTCAACTTGAGCACCCCAGTCAATCCGATACCCTTCCGGAAGCTGTAAATCGTCCTGGAATATTTCACGAATTCGTCCTACAGCCTGCCCTGTAGTAACACCCTCAGTTACAGTTCCCGATATAGTAACTGCAGAGAATTTATCTTTTCTCAGTAACATAGTAGGTCCTGAAGTAAACTCAATGTCGGTCAGCTGGGAGAGTGTATAAATTCCCCCGGGAGTAACGACCGGTATATTGGCAATCTTAGCTTCGCTGTCAGTTGCAGAACTATCCAGTATTACCTTGAGATCATACTCTCTGTTCCTGTCACGATATTGGGTTGCGACAATACCTTCGACGGAGGCACGCAATGTCGTTGCCAATTCCTGTACAGTAACTCCGGCTTCGGCCATTCTCTCATATCTTGGCCGGAAAGTTAATTCCGGCCTGCCGGGCCTGTGAGAAGACACGATATTAGTCAATCCGGGGACATCAGCTATTTTATCCATTATGTCATATGATAATTCAACTATACGATCGTGATCCGGCCCGAGCAGAGAGAACTCAACGTCACCGCCTCCACCGGCAGCACCCATACCGGATTGCACTGACAGGGTTATTGTGGCATTGGGTATTCTGGCCAGTTCTTTCATATATGATTCGGCAATCTGTTGACTGGAAAGCTCTCTATCTCTGACATCTACCAGCTTGATATTCATCGCTGCCATATTCGTCCCCGAATCGAGGAAACCCATAGAACCGAGTGTTGTCAGAATACTTTCTACTTCAGGGCGAGCCAGAAGAATTTCTTCAATTCTTTCCACCACTTTCTCAGTTTCTGAGAGATCATAACCGACCGGTAGTTCAACTTCCAGATTCAGAAAACCCTGATCCATCGAAGGGACAAACTCAACCCCGGCACCGAGGCCGATAAAAGTAGTAATAATGAAAGCAATAATCGATACCACAAGCAGGGAGATAACCCGGATCTTTTTCTTTATCAATGAGGCGAGAGTTCTGCGATAAAACCGTTCGATCTTCCTGAACATATCGTCAAACTTCTTCGTTATCCTCCGCTCTTTCTGTTTTTCCGGCAAGATCAGCGAAGCGAGCATTGGTGTCAGGGTAAAGGAGACGATCAGTGAGAAGACCGTAGCAAAAGCTACAACCAGGCCGAATTCTTTAAAAACCTGTCCTGCCATGGAACTCATTGTGGCAATCGGGAGGAAGACCATAATATTGGTCATCGTAGAAGCAACAACAGCAACAGCGGTTTCGGCTGTTCCTGCATCGGCTGCCGTTACTCTATCATGCCCCATATTCTTGTGCCGGAAGATATTCTCCAGGACAATAACCGAATTGGTTACCAGAATACCCACAGCTGTCGATAATCCCATCAGAGTCATAATATTGATAGTGAAGCCGAAGAGTTGCATCATCAGGAAAGTTGAAATAATTGAGGTCGGCATTGCCAGGGCGACTATAAAGGTCGAACGAAGATCATTGAGGAAAAGAAAGAGAATCAGGCCGGTCAGGAGAATTCCGAGTATAATATTCATTAGAGTGTCGTTCACCGCATCCTGAATAAATTCACTACGATCAGATACGATCTCGATATTCATACCGGCAGGTAATTCCGCTCTAATCGCAGGTAATTCTTCCCGAATCCTCTGTGCTATTTCAACAAGATTCCCTTCAGGTGTAGGTATGATACTGAGATTGATCACATTATCCTGGCGAGTTTCTGTCCTGTTATCAAAAAAGATCGTTCTCTCACGGATCTCTGCTCCGGTATCCCGAATCTCAGCAATATCATTCAGCCGTTTCATTCCACCGGCAGTCGGTATTTCTATATTACCAAGATTCTCCAGATCCTCTACCTGACCCAGGAACCTCAGAACTGTCTCCTGACCCTTCTGCTGAAACTGTCCACCAGGCATATCAATATTATGTGCAGCAATGATCTGAGACAGATTTAAGAGAGAAATACCGTTCTGCCTTAATGTCCCGGGATCTAAGACTACGTGTATCTCTCTACTCTGTCCTCCGGTAACATTTATCCTGGCAACCCCATCGATCTGTGAGAACCTGTCCATCAGATACATATCGGCGTATTCATCGAGTTCTGCAAGAGAGAAATTGCCACCAAAGATCAGGTCCATAACCGGCATCTCATTTATATCCATCGATAATACAACAGGCCTATCAGAAGCATCTGGTAGACTGGCTAATACCATATCTACATTATCTTTCACTTCGCGTAAAGCTAAATCGTTGTCTTTTCCCAGTTCGAACATGATCGACACTATGGATACATTATCCATAGCGTAACTCTGAATGAAATCGACCTGGCTTATAGAAGAGACGGCATCTTCGATTCTTCTATTTATGAGTGTCTCTATCTCTTGCGGCCCGGCCCCGGGATAGGTTGTCATAATCATAACTACCGGTATGTCGAACTCCGGCATCAGATTCAGGGGGAGATCGATGAAAGCAAGGATACCGAAGACAACGAACACCAGGATGAACATAGTCGTCATCGCCGGTCTTTTAATTGATATTTTCGATAAAAACATATTCACTCCCCTACTGTGTGATTCTTACTACTGAGTTATCTGAAAGGAGGCTGGATCCCTCTTTTATCAGGGGATCTCCGAATGACAGACCACTTGTTATTTCGTAATTATATCCGTCAAATTCACCAGGTTCGACGTAACGTTTGTAAGCTCGATTGTCTCTTATTACATAGACAAATGAACCCCCTTCATCATTACCGATATATTGCCGGGGAACGATGATCGCTTCCGGATTTTCATATCTTACCAGTTCAATAGAGGTCATTACACCACTTAACAGGAGGCCGGCAGGATTGTCGAATTCCAGATCCACAGCAAAGGCCTGTCGGTGAGGATCTATAGACCGGGCAACCTGAACAATTCTACCTGGAAGTCTATGGTCCTGCCAGTGTGCAAAAGCCTCTAATCCCATTCTGATATGTAAGATATCTTTCTCTGTGACCCAGATTGTAGTCTTGTATTTATCTACCTGAGCCACTGTTACCAGGCTCTCTCCCGGATTGACTGAGTCGGTCTCTTTAATACTAATCTGAGTAACATACCCATCGAACGGGGCTCTGATTTGTATCATCTTCTCGGCGGCTTTATAATTCGCCTCATTGACCCTTTTTGCTGTCTCGAGTTGATCTATCTCCTGCTGGGAAATCCCCCCTGCTTCAAAGAGGGCCACCATTCTCTCATAAGTCTGCTCTGAATTTTCATAAGCTGCCCTGGCCTGACGATATTGTGCCGAGGGACTGTCCTCAGGAAAACTTATCAGCAGGTCATCCTTTGTAACCTGGTCACCAACCCGCACATGCACCTTTTCTACCCTGTCAGAGACAAGCGAGTTCATTGTAGTCTCCCTGATCCCCGTAAGATTGGCATTATACATCAAAGAGATAGTAAATCGTTCCGGTGACACTTCTTCCACAACGACAGGAATTCCTTCTGAGCGATGGATCTGCTCTATTGTTGCAGTATCGTCACTGTTATTTCTGCCACACCCGGTAATTATTAATCCGAATAATATAAGTACCAATATCTGTTGTCTCAATAACTTCATTTTATATCTCCTTTTCTTATTCATATAGTGGAATACCCATTGCCTTTTTCAGCCTGCTCTGAGCCATCAGAACCTCATAGGTCGACTGCAGATAGGCGAGATGTGCCCCTTTATAACCAATCTGGGCATCGAGCACTTCCAGATTGATCCCCACCTGGTTATCATAACGGGCATTGGCAATGTTAAGTGCCTGCGAGGCAACAGAGAGCCTTTTCTGATTGCTGTAATGATTAGCCATGACAAAATCTAACTGTTGCCAGGCATTCCTGATGTCTAATGCGATCTTATCTTCTGTATCGAAATATTCTAACTGTGCCTGTCTGTACTCATGTTTGGCTTTCGCCGTTTTTGCAGAGTTGCCGAAACCGGTAAAGAGGGGCATTTGCAAGCCAAGCATAACCTGATAAGAGGTTCCAAAGTCGTTAGGGCTCAAATCCAACTCGTCCCTTCTGGAAAAGGCATTCACCTCTGCCGATAGAAATACATTGGGTATGCTTCTACCTCGTTCTGCTTTCCAGCCGAGTTCTCTCATATCCCGATTTGCCCTGGCGAGTTTCAATTCTATCCGTTGTTCCAGGCCGGCTTCTAATGCATCATCTAAAAGAATCTCCAGTGGTTCTGGTTCGATTATATCCTCTGAGAGGTTACCAGCAAAGTTTTCAACACCAACGAACTGTCTGAATCTCTCGAGCCAGAGTCGAAAATTGTTTTCCGCTTGCTGGACTTCCGGCTCGAGTGACATCACCTCCAGTTCAGCCCTGATTTTGTCGAACTCGGAAACTAACCCCTGGTTATACATATTAACAACTCGGTCATAATGAGCTTCTGCCAGTAGCAAGGACTCTCGATTGATTTCTACTACTTCATGCAGTAATAATCCCTGATAATAGAGGTTCATCGTCTCGAGTATTGTCTCTTGACGTGAGAGTTCAAACCTGTCTCTCTCCAGTTGTTTATAAATCGATGCTGCCCTGATCCCGTTAAAGAGTTGCCCACCGAGAAACAGTGGTTGTTGCAGACTGATCTGCCCTACATACGAAGTCTCATCACTCGTCTTCTCCGGCAAGAAAGCACTGAATCCAGCATCTATTGTACCAGCAAGCATTTTATCATCTTCACTCGCTTCTTCTGACAGGTTACCTGTTACATCAAACGCAGGAGGGATATAGGAACCGGGTAATTTTGTCCTCTCTGCCATCAAACCACCTGAGAGATTTATCTGCGGAAATATTGACGATCTGGCTTCACGATAAGTTTGATCCGCAATGGCAATGTTCTCCTCATCGATCTGCAGGCCAAGATTATGCTCTAAAGCCAGGCGGATACTCTCATCAAGAGTCAGCGCTTCAACACAGCTGATTAAAGCTATCATCAGAATAAATATCAGTACCGTTTTAGTTCTCAACATATAATTACTCCTTAATTTTCTCGAAGAAGAAAGCTCAACAACCTGTCCACTTTTCTGGTAATTGTCCTCATATCATCATTATCAACTGTCCGATATACGGTTAATTTCATTGATATCGCCAGAACAAAGGACACAATAACATCTACTGAATCGACATATTCAGCACCTCGGTTGATTACAAAATCCTTCAATAACCGGTGCTCAAAAGACCTGGTATCCCTTTCCAGTTGCTTCATAAATGAACGCAAGTCTGGTGGTAATGCAGAATTCTGAAAGAACTCCCTGTAACGTTTGATAATATCCGTCTCCTCTGTTCTGGTTATCAGATATTTTTTCAAACCTTCTTTCAGATCACTTTCGCCCTTCAACGATGCTGTAAGTGCTGACTTGATACGCTCAAGATCGTGGACCAGCATCTGCTGTACCAGGTCATCTTTCGTTGTAAAATAGTAATAGAGACTCGATGTTTTAAAACCACTCTCTTTACCTATATCAGACATCTTTGTCTTATCTATACCATATCTCCGGAAGACTTCCGAAGCGGCATTCAATATTATCTCTTTTTTATCCACGTCACCTCCGTGCTTAACTTTTAAAATTTTAGTTACGTTTCTTTGAAAAATCGGAAGCCGGATGTGTCAAGATAAAACGTGATTTTTAGTGGGATGCTTATTCTTAAAGCAAGCAGGAAAGCCGAGTTATGAGAAATATAAAAGCAAAGAATCTTGTGAAACTGATGACGGGTTCTTCGTAATTCTAAAAGCAGAAGTTACATTTATACACTCCAGGTTTTCTGCTTAACTGTCAGGCAGGAGATAATCCAATACCTCCCCGATCTTTTCCCCTATTCTGGCCATTCCCTCTCTATCGAGTGACCTGGAGATTGTTAATTTCATAGATACACCTTGCAGAATAGTCACAATCACTGCAGCATTGTTTGCATATTTCTTACTGTTTTTGAGGACAAAGTTCTGCAGAATATCATGTTCAAAGGCTCTTAACTCCTTTTCGACATTGATCAGAAAGAGGCGTAAGGGTGGTGATATAACAGAGTTATGGAGAATCTCTTCATAGTGCTTGATGATATCCATCTCTTCAACTCTGGTTATCAGATATTTTTTCAGGCCTTCTTTCAGGTTGTTGCTATCCTCGAGCGACTCAACCAGAGATCTCTTGATCTTTTCCATATCGTATAACACCATCTGCTGTAAAAGATCCTCTTTGTTATCAAAATAGTAATAGAGACTGGAAGAGTTGTAACCGCTCTCCTTGCCTATATCGGTCAATTTAGTTTTATTCAGCCCGTATTTCCTGAATACTTTAGAGGCAGCGATTAATATCTTCTCTTTCTTATCCACGTATCCCCCATGATTAATTACTTCAGGGTCAAAATCCCTACATTAATCCTCTGGAGAGGAAACTGTTCAGAAGCCTACCCTGGTAACTCAAAGCGAAAAATTCGATCCCATTATGTATGGGAGTTATCTTCTACTATTCTTTATCAGCTTCCCTTATCTTCTTTTCAATACTTTTATCTATAGTATTCTGAAATGTTCCAAATTCGATGTATATCAGAACAAACATTATGAAGCATAATATCCCGGCAATGACTCGCAAATCAAACTGAGGGCTTAACAAGCTTCCTCCGATTACAAGAAATATACCTGCTACTCCATTGAATATTCTTCTCTTTAATTTTTTTGTCATTTCTTACTCCTTTTTGTCCTTTTATAGCGGTTTTCTCAGGTTGAATTGATCTTTGTGGCAAAATCCCTGATCTTCTCTTCGAAGAAATTTGACTGGTTCTCTTTGATACCCACGACGATGCGGACAATGATCTTTTCGAAGAAGTTGAGCTGGTCGTACCGGTATTCATAACCGAGATTATCACAGGCTATGGCACTGTCATACAATTCCTGCGAAAAATTAGTCTTTATCCAGATATCAATATTCTCTTGCTTATCATTTCCAGCACAGATAAAGATACCTATCCTCTTCTTCAGAAGTTCCATAGTATGAGTTTTGATGAATAGCCTCATCTCCTTCTGGATACGTCCTGCATAGACCGAACCTGCCAAAATAACAGTATCGTAAGCTGAGAAATCAGAAACGTTCTTGACGTTAGAGATCTCTACAAAACCCTGCAGGTGTTCTTTGAGTTTAAGGGCAGCTTTCTCCACACTGCCATATTTAGTTGAATAGATTATTATAGTTTTCATTACCACCCTATCTGTATTTTCAGGCCTTCAGATCAGAAAAAAGATCCGCCCTGCATAGCGAGACGGATCTTCTAATAATCGTCATTTCAGTCGTGAACAATTGTGGTGAGGATCTACCGTTGCTCTATTGCATCACCTCTTCTACCTCTTCAATTTCCTCTTCCATCATTTCAAGGATATCCTGTAGCTTGTCATCTGCACGATCATATAATCCTTCAAGGCTATCGCCCATATCGTTCATTTTCCTCTCGAATTCATTTACCGTGTAGCCATATTGAGCTACCAATTCTTCCAGACGGTTGTCTGCATATTCCTGAAATTCCTCGCTCATATCCTCGATACTCTCTCCGGTAGCTTCAGCATAAGCTGCCAATTCGTCGCTGTACTGCTCGGTGATCGTCTGATATTCATCATCAGTCATTCTCTTTGCACAACTCATTACAACCAGTAAAAGACATACAACGAATAATACTATGAACAGTTTTGTCCTGACCATTGTTCCTCCTTATTTAATGTTGTGTTTCTTCAACTAACCCCATATCTCATATTTACCGTTTAGTGCTCTGATACTTTTTGTCAAGTACTATATTTTCTAAGGAATTAGAAGAACAGAGAATTGTCTCTTCAGATACTTGAACTGTACTGAGAGTAAGCCTCCCCTTTTTATTCAAAGACGATTGTAAAGTGTTTTTTTACCAGATCCGGGTTTTTATACTTACCGAAGAGTGCCATCAATTTGATACGGGCTTTTGGCCCCTTCAGATCTTCACCGAGAATGACACCCATTTTATTGAGATGAAACCCCCCGCCCTCATAACCGTATTCCGGTAGGACTCTTCCCTTGAAAACACGGGAAGTGACGACTACCACCATATTCCGGGCCAACGCTTTTCTGATCGGTTCCACCATGGTGAGCGGAAGATTACCCCGGCCGAATGCTTCGATAACAAGCCCTCTGGCTTCCTTTTCTATTGATGCTTCGACATAACGCCCATCCATACCGGCAGAGGCCTTGATAAGGTCTATATTGTATTCCAGCTCGTCAGTCCAGACATTTTCCCGAAAAAGGAGTTTACGATGATAGACAACACGGTCGGAATCTACTATTCCCAGAATACCATAATTCGGTGAGACAAATGACTCAAGTTTGCCTGTGTCAGCCTTGACTACATCACGAGCAGTATGGATCTCATCGTTCATTACTATCAGAACACCCTTATCGATCGATTCATAATGAACGGCTACCCTGACGGCACCTACTATATTGCGGGGTCCGTCCAGTCCAAGCTCTGAGCCGCTTCTCATCGCCGCTGTAAATATGACCGGTTTCCTGGTAGTCAGGACCAGATCCAGCATATAGGCAGTCTCTTCCAGTGTATCGGTTCCGTGGGTGATGACAACGCCGTCATAATCCCTGACCGTTCTGTCAACTAATTTGGCGAGATTAAACATCATCTCCGGCGTAATATGCGGGCTCGGTATGTTGGAATACTCAAGAACATCAATCTCGGCTGCAGAAGTTAATTGCGGGAAATTGTTCAACAACTCTATGAGATTGTTATCTGGTATGACTCCCATTTCGTCGTCATACCGCATCGAGATCGTCCCACCAGTAGTGATAATCAATACTTTTTTCTTCATTCTGGCCTCATCTCGATAACTTTCTCACAAACGCTTTATGTCAAGAAAAGAGTCGGGAAAGGGATACTGGAGGAAGAGATGTGACGGAGTAACGAAGTAACGGGGTAACAGGTGAGGCAAGCTCCAGCCTGCCACCCCCCTTGTTTAACCCCCGGCAGCTTGCTTTTGCTCCCTCTGGTTTTCACCCTTTAACTTGTTAACCGTTAATCTGCTGATCACAGAAGTATTCTTCTCTACTTTTCCATCAAAGTACTTTCTTTTGAGTTGTCAAAAGAAAAGTACCAAAGAAAAACTCCCGGCGTACAATCTAACAGCTAAAAACTATTGTTGACTCACTAAAACTATTCGAATAATCGGGTTACTCTATACAACGTTAGTAATACGGATAGAGTAAATCAGTATTGTCGTCGAGCTCGGAAGCAGCCACGAGGAAGAGTTTTCCTCGGTGCTCGAACAGGCTTCTCTCGATAAACTCCTCGCTTCGCTCGTCAACCGAGGAGAAAGCTTCGAAGTGGCCGCTTCCGAGTTCGGCGAAGCCAAACAGTATCTTCGAAGCCCATTCTCGTACGGTTTTCTTCACGCTGCTAATTGTAATGCCGGATAAGAACCGGAGGGAGCAGAGCAGGGAGTGTGGTTGCTTGGTTGCCTGGTTGAGCCGTTAACCCGTTAATCTACGAATCTGCCAAACACCTTGCTTTTCTCCCGCTGGTGCACCATAATCATTCGTGATAATTTGTGTTAATTTGTGGATCCTAAGCCCTCCTTGCTTTGCTTCTGCTGGAGCGTCTTAATCCTCTTTTTTCTTCGTGCCTCCGTGGTTTTCATTTTTTCCTGCTTTTCCACCCGCCGGGGCATTCATTATTCATTGTTCATTATTCATTAATCCTGTTACCCCTACTTCACAAACGTACATCTTCCCGTTGCCACAGTCTCACCGTTAATCTGCAGCCTGTACATATAGAA
>Ga0334895_1002423_pt1 | contig 15969 bp, 11 predicted proteins | sample GraSluR3_MG_7_FD_207229 | JGI IMG/M metagenome (GOLD analysis project Ga0334895, IMG submission 207229) | Sludge microbial communities from methane-producing bioreactor in Wageningen University, Netherlands - Granular Sludge_31_05-R3 | ecosystem: Engineered > Bioreactor > Anaerobic >... | reverse complement strand
GATACCCTGAAACCCGCATTCCATGAAGTTTAACTCGAATCACACTTATTCGGCCTTTCGAATATCCTTGACATTCAACTGCAAATTGACTCGCCCCATATAGCTGTTCTCCTCAAACCGGTAGGCGATATCGATTCGCTCAGGCATCTCCCCCACCCAGTAACCTTGCTGAAAGGCGATCGCATCAAATATGGATGGGCCCGCCTGCAAAGTCAGCTTGAGGTGTTTTCCTTCTCGTCCGACCGCCCTGGCCTGGCGCACAGTAACATCCCTTGAAGCAAAAACGGGCTCAGGGTTGCCGCGTCCGGTCGGCTCCAACTGATGCAGATCTGCTATGATCCCGGCGATGTAACGACCGTTCAGTTTTTCTAAACGAATTTCGCGATCGATATCGATCACGGGGAGCAGGGTCACCTGGGCCAGCTCTCGGGCCGCAATCGCAGTCAGCCGTTCGATCAAGTCCGGCACATCCTGGTTGCGAACGGTGAAACCCGCTGCCGCTGAATGACCGCCGTGGCGCACCAGCAAATCAGCACATTCATCCAAAGCTTGGGTGATGTGAAACTCAGGGATTGAGCGGCAGGATGCCACCGTGTGCGCTTCACCCTGGTGTGCGATGATCGCTGGCCGATAATACACCTCCGTTAGACGTGAGGCAGCCAACCCGACTACACCTTCGCTGAAACTTGGGTCAGCCGCAAAAAACAGCAGTGCATCGGGGTCCTTTCCCAAAACTTGGGCTGCCGCCAGCTCGCGGATTTGGTAAGTCTCCTCCTGGCGCTGGTTGTTCTGGGAATCCAGGATTTGGGCCAGCTCACCCGCACGCTGGTAGTCCTGAGCGGTGAGCAGCTCAAAGGCTGTCATGGCGGTTTCCATCCGACCAGCGGCATTCAGTCGAGGCCCGATACTAAAGCCAATCGTGGCAGCATCACAGGCTGGTAGGTTCAGCCCAGCCACCTGCCCCAGGGCAAATAATCCCTGGCGCGGCGCCCGACGGATGCGCTCCAGGCCAGCCTTGACCAAAACCCGGTTCTCACCAACCAACGGCGCCAGGTCAGCCACGGTGCCGATCGCCACCAAGTCAAGCCATTCTTCGGGGTCAACCCCTTTTTTGGGGTAGGTTTCCAGGTAAGCCTGAGCAAACTTAAAAGCTAATCCCACCCCGGCCAGGTTCTTCTCCGGGTAGGTATCACCGGGCTGCTTGGGGTTGATCACCGCCACAGCCATCGGCAGGTCTTTGCCGGGCTGATGGTGGTCAGTGATGATCATCGCCATCCCCAGCTCGACCGCCAGGGCCGCTTCCCTTAGGGAGCGCACACCACAATCGACAGTGATCACCAGGTCAGTGCCCTCCTCAGCCAGCACCTGGATAGCCTCTTCATTCAACCCGTAGCCTTCATCATAGCGGTTGGGGATGTAAATGCGGGGAGTCACACCTAATTTTGAGAGGAACCCCATCATCAGCGCGGTGGCGGTCACACCGTCAGCATCATAGTCGCCATAGACCGCGATGCGCTCGCTGTTAATAACCGCATCGTGCAGCCGTTGGACAGCTACTTCCATACTCTTAAGCAAATTGGGTTTGGTGGGAAAATTAACTGTTCCCGCGATGAAGCCGGCAGCCGACCCCGAGTCCATAAATCCCCGGTTATAAAGCAGTTGGCGCATGAGGGGTGAAAAATCGCTCAGGGCAGCGTCAACATCACGGGGAATCTTAGGCTGGACGCGCCAGCGCCTGGCGATGGGTTGGAATTCGGAGGTTTCGGTCATAATCTCATTTCGATTGGTCAGATCATCATAAGCATTATAACCGATGGAAATTCCAAGGAATCCGCGGTTATTAATAAAAAGGATATACACCATTTCCCCCAAACCGATCCAAACCCATTACAATTAGCACAATATGCCCAAAAACACATCCACCCTGCCCCTGGACCAGGTACTGGTCGGGGATTGCCGCCAGCTCCTGGCTGGGTTACCCGAGAACTCGATCGACCTGGTTTTTGCTGACCCACCCTATAACCTCCAGCTGGCGGGTGAATTGCGCCGACCGGACCAATCTAAGGTCGATGCAGTAGACCCGGATTGGGATCAATTTGACAGCTTCGACCATTATGACAGCTTCACCCGAGCCTGGCTGACTGCCTGCCAGCGCGTCCTCAAGCCCACCGGTACTTTATGGGTGATCGGCTCCTACCACAATATTTTCCGTGTTGGCAAAATCTTACAGGACCTGCATTTCTGGATGCTCAACGATATTGCCTGGGTCAAAACCAACCCCATGCCGAACTTCCAGGGGATGCGCTTCACCAACGCGCATGAAACGCTGCTCTGGGCTCAAAAAGAGAAGGGCGCTAAGTACACTTTCAACTACCAGGCCATGAAGGGTTTGAATGACGACCTGCAGATGCGTAGCGACTGGCTGATCCCTATCTGCACCGGGGGAGAGCGCCTTAAAGACCCCAAAGGTGAAAAAGCCCACCCAACCCAAAAGCCAGAAGCACTGCTCTACCGGGTGATCCTCTCCAGCTCAAACCCGGGTGATGTTGTCCTGGATCCTTTCTTCGGAACAGGGACAACCGGCGCGGTCGCCCGACGGCTGCACCGCCATTTCATCGGGATCGAGATCGACCAAGACTATGCCCAGTTAGCCAGAACCCGAATCGGGGGCGTTCAGCAGCTTCCTTTCAATCTACAAATTTTCCAAACACCCAACCCGCGCCGTGAACCGCGCCTTCCCTTTGGTACCCTGATTGAAAACGGGTTGCTGGAGATCGGTCAATTGCTTTATTTCGGGCTCAAAGGTGAAATTACCGCCAAAATCGCGGCAGATGGTAAACTTATCTACGAAGGTCAGCGCGGTTCAATTCATCAGATCGCAAAATTGATCCGGGGTGGATCGAGCAACGGCTGGCAGCTATGGTATTACTGGAACGCGGACACACAAAAGCGTGAGCCGATTGACAACCTTCGCAAAATAGCTCGAGATCAAGCACAACAATAACATCCATCCGGTAAAGTCACACCGGAAACACACATTAAAGGACAGCATTCATGACCGAAACAAACACCTATTCACAATCCCCCTGGAGCCTTAAGGACCTCTATCAAGATTTCGATGATCCCGCCTACGAAGGGGCCTTCAAAGAGATCGAAAAAGGCGCTCAAAAGTTCCAGGCCTACCGGGAGAAGTTGGTCCCGGATATCAGTGAGGATCTTTTCATCAGCATCATCACCGAATACGAGCATTTCTACCGCATCTTGAGCCGGTTGCACGGCTTTTCTCAGCTGGCCTTTGCCGCCGACACGCAAGACCAGGCCTCACAGGCCCAGGTCGCCCGAGTAGACCAGTTCCAGGCCGAGATCAGCAACCAGTCTTTGTTCTTCAACCTGTGGTGGAAAGCCCTTGATGACGAAAACGCAGCGCGTTTATTGAAAGCAGCCGGTGACTATCACTATTGGCTGGTTGCCATGCGAAATTTCAAGGATTACACCCTCAGTGAGCCGGAAGAAAAGATCGTCAACATCAAGGACGTGACCGGTTTCAATGCCCTCAACATGCTCTACGACTCGATCACCAACCGATATACCTTCAAAATCGAGATTGATGGCGAGGTCAAAGAGCTGACCCGTGGCGAAGTCACTGCCTTGGTCAGGGAACCCGATCCCGACCTACGAAAACAAGCTTACCAAACCCTGTTTCAGGTCTATGAAGCCGACGCCCCCATCCTGGGACAGATCTATCAAACCATCGCCCGTGATTGGCGCAATGAGAACCTGAACCTGCGCGGCTTCAAGACACCCATTTCCGTGCGCAACCTGGTCAACGACATCCCTGACGAAGTGGTCGAGACCCTGCTGGCGGTCACCCGCCAGAACGCGGTTCACTTCCAACGCTTCTTCAGGCTAAAAGCCAAACGCCTTGGCATGGAAAAATTGCGTCGCTATGATATTTACGCACCGGTTGAAAAGTCAGACAAGAAATATGCTTATAACGAGGCTGCGGAGATCGTCCTGGAATCTTTCCATGAATTTGATCCTAAATTTGGTGAATTAGCCAAAGAGATCTTCGACGCCGGACATATCGACAGCGAGGTCCGCAAGGGTAAGATGAGCGGCGCCTTTTGTGCCACCATCACCCCCGACCTGACCCCCTGGGTACTGCTGAATTACCAGGGCAAACCCGATGACGTCGCTACCATGGCACACGAATTGGGTCACGGTATCCATTCATTGATGGCGCGTGAACACACCGCTTTCACTCAGCACGCCTGCCTCCCGCTGGCTGAGACGGCCTCCACCTTTGGCGAAATAATGCTGATCGACAAACTTCTTGCCCAAGAGACTGACCAAGCCGTCCGGCGGGATTTACTCTTCCGCCAGATGGATGATTCGTTTGCCACGATCCTGCGCCAAAACTACTTCTCGATGTTCGAGAAGACCGCCCACGATTTGATCGCCAAAGGCGCACAGGTCAATGACCTGGCCGATGCATACCTGGAAAACTTGCAGAGCGAATTCGGCGACTCTGTGGATCTTTCCGATGAATTTAGGTGGGAATGGGTCATGATCCCACACTTTTACGGCGTCCCCTTCTATGTGTACGCCTATGCCTTCGGGCAGCTGCTGGTGCTCTCACTCTACAAGCAATACCAGGCTGAGGGTGAAGCCTTCAAGCCGCGCTACATGGAGATCCTCGCTGCTGGCGGGTCAGTGGCACCAGTGGAATTGCTCGGCAAAGCCGGCATCGACATCACCCAGGCCAAATTCTGGCAGGGTGGGTATGATGTCATTGAAGAGATGGTCACCACGTTGGAAGGGTTGACATAGACCAATCGTCCTGATCAACAACCAAGCACCTGGCTGTGGATGGTGTCCAACCCCACCGCCAGGTTTTTTTATGTTGTCATGCCATTCCCTGCAGCATGCTAATTTCACCCTACATGACACCTAAAAAATGAATTACAATTTCAGATATCACTGCTCAGGTAGCCTTGCTGCAGAAGTGTGGGGAGTGTGGTATGGCGGCGAAATCGCCACACCACACTCCCCAATACTCTCGCCCGCTGAGTAGTTACTTTCAGATGATAATTCAACTGAGGAGAAAAGCTTAATGACTGATCTTTTAATTCGCGACCTGGGCGAAGGTCTCATCATCCGCCATTCCACAGCTGACGATGCCCTGGCGTTGGCAAAATTCAACAAAGAGATCCACAGCGAAGACGAATGGGATGCCAAAGGGTTGATCGACTGGACGCTGGATCTGATCAGCGGAGAAAGCCCAACCTTCAAAGAAGGTGATTTCACGATTGTCGAAGATACTCACACAGGTGAGATCGTGTCCTCCTGCTGCCTGATCTCCCAAACCTGGTCATACGAAGGCATCCCCTTCAAAGTCGGTCGCCCGGAACTGGTAGGAACCAAGCAGGCGTACCGACGGCGCGGCCTGGTGCGGGAACAATTTGAAATCCTCCACAAATGGAGTGCAGAGCGGGGTGAATTGGTGCAGGCCATCACTGGCATACCCTACTACTACCGCCAATTCGGCTATGAAATGACCCTCAACCTGGACGGCGGCCGTGGTGGTTATCAAACCCACATCCCTAAATTAGAGGATGGCGAGCAAGAGCCCTTCACCTTTCGCAAAGCATCCCATGCAGATATCCCCTTCCTGATGGCCACCTATAACCGCGGCTGTCAGCGTTACCCCATCTACTCGGTGTGGAGCAAACAACTCTGGCGATACGAGCTGAACGGAAAAAGAAAATTCAATATCAACCGCCGAAAAATCTATATCGTTGAGTCTCAAGATGGCCAACCAGCCGGATTTATCGGTATCCCACCTTATAAATGGGGTAACAAATCCGTTCTGACGGTCTACGAACTAGCCCCCAATTTTTCATGGTCTGCAGTCACACCCAGCGTGATCCGTTTCCTGTGGCAAAAAGGTGAAGAAATGGCAAGAAACCAGAAAGAAACCCAAGAGGTTTTCGGCTTTTGGCTGGGAGAATATCACCCCGTATATGAAGTGACTGCATCCAGGTTGCCCCTTATCAGTCCACCCTACGCTTACTATTTGCGCGTGCCTGACTTAACAGCCTTCCTGAATGAGATCACCCCAGCTTTGGAAACTCGCCTGGCAGGATCAGCCTTTGCCAACTACAGCGGTCAAGTAAAATTGAGCTTCTATCGGGATGGATTGACCTTGGTATTTAGAAATGGTCTCATAGAAGAAATTCAGAAAGTGGATTTAGAAGGGTTAAAAGACGCAACCGCGAGCTTTCCTGGCCTCAGTTTCTTGAAGCTTCTGTTCGATCATCGCAGTATGAATGAGCTCGATCACGCTTTTACGGATTGTTTTACTAAAAACGAGGAGAGCAAACACTTATTGAACGCACTATTCCCGAAGAAGCCGTCTGAGATCTGGCCGATCTCCTAAAGCTAATCTGCCAAAAATATAATGACCAGTTTTCTTAGGACCGGTCGTTTTTTCTTGTCAATGGGTCGAATTAGGATGGCTCTTTTCGCTTAAGCCACGGCCAGCGCTCTTCAGGGCTGAGCTCAGGTTCAACCTCCTGGATCGGCGCTGGATCGAGTTGGACCTCAAGCCGATCCCTTTGATCACGAGCACGCACCGATCCCCCCTCAATATTGCTGTTCACACCGGCCTGGAGGCGCTGGTATTCAGCCGTGCGGGTATATGTCTTGAGGGTATTGATCCGGCGGATAATCATGGGATGGCTCTGGAAGATCTCGGCGAAGCGGTTGGAGGCTGAATCGTCTTCGGCATCAATTAATGCCAGGGCGTTCTCAAAGTCACGCTGGTTGCGCACTTCCGGCGCGACCAGCTTCACCAGGGTGGAGATCGCTAGGCGCAGGTCACCGCACGCCAACAGCCCTGCCCGGTCTGCTGAGAACTCACACATGCGGCCCCACCAGCGGAAAGCAGTGTAAAGCAAGACCGCAGCCCCAAATGGTGCAGGGATGCCTGCCATGCCGCCCACAATTGTGTTCAACCAGGTATGGCCCAAGACCACATGCCCCATCTCATGCCCAATGATGAATTTTAATTCCCCGGGGCTCATCACCTTCAACAGTGGTGAATACAATACCAAGACTTTTGGGCTCCCAACACCAAAGGTGTATGCATTGATCTGCTTTTGGTTGACGAGGAAGACATCCACCTCACCTGGCTGCAGTTTCATCCCGCATTCAGCCACCAGGCCCGCCAGTTCGGGGGTCTGATTTTGATCAACACGGTAAGCACTGTTCATCAAGGATTGGTGATGGGACCGAATCATCAGCGCACTGAGCACAAACATCGTCACAATAAAGACGCCGCTCAAACAAAAGGTTACTGTGGAGGTGAGGACGATCACCACCAGCACCAGCATGAGCGTCAGGATCAGGACGATCTGTTCATTGTCATAACGGTAAGCGCGCGATTTGAACATGGTCTACCTCAGCCGTCGCTGCCCGTCTCTTGCAGGAATACACGCACGCTAGCAATTTGTTCAGCCGACAGCCGCTGTGTGGTTTCCCAGTAATCCAGGAGCTGTGTGAGGGTGAATAAGGCATGCAGTTGGTAGCCTTGAGCTGCGAGGGCACCCTTTGCACCAGATTCCCTGTCAATCAAAACCACAACATCCCGGATTTTCAAGCCGGCCTCTGTTAACTTTTCAATCGCTTCAAACTTGCTCCCACCGGTAGTCGCCAAATCGTCAATCACAACCACGGTTTCGCCAGGGTAATAAATGCCCTCTATCGCAGCAGCAGTTCCATAGTCCTTAGTGGCCTTGCGGGGATAAATCATCGGAACATTACCCTCCAAGCTGATCGCGGTGGCGATGGGCAGGGCTGCATAGGGTAATCCAGCAATGCGGTCAAATTCCAGGGATGACAGCTGGTCCAGATATAGGGCAGCCACCTGGGTCATCCAACCCGGGTAAGAAACCAAACGCCGCAGATCGATATAAATCGGCGAAACGATCCCGGATTTGAGAAGAAACTTACCAAACTGAATACAGCCCATCGAGAGCAAACCCTCCACCAGAGGCAGGGGGGCCACCAGTCGGGGTGTATCACCGTCTTTGGGAGGTAGACGGGACTCACGCTGTGCCTGGCGGAAGCTTTCCACCAAGACGCGCGCAGCCTCACCAGGGACCTCCGCACGGGAGATACTGCGGCTGACGTTGATCAGCAAGCCCAGCTTATCCTCACGCAAACCGGCCTGCATAGCGGCTGCCAGGTCTGCACCTTGTGCACCTAATCCTGGCGCCAGGAACCATTGCTCCGGCGCAAGTTGGCGCACACGCCGCAGCGCATCTGGGTAGGTCGCACCTACCACCAGACCCAGGTTGCCGCTTTCACCCCATTCGTTGGCCAGCCCAGCAACCTTTTCGTAGACTGTCATCAAGCGGTAATGCCCACCCAGGGGCAGGTCTTGCAAGTCAACTGACCCGGGATTGCTCGTCTTGCACAGTAAGAAAATACCTTTTTCCGGGTCAGCCATAAATGGTGTCAGTGAATCGTATCCCAGGTAAGGGTTGAGGGTGATCGCATCCGCACCCAAGCGCTCAAAGGCAGAGTGAGCATAAGCCTGGGCTGTCGAGGAGATGTCGCCGCGCTTTGCATCCAGAATAACGGGGATGCCCTCCGGCACCGCTTTAATCACAGCCTCAAGTGCTTTCCAACCCTCGGGCCCCAAGGCCTCAAAAAAGGCCGCATTTGGCTTAAAAGCCAGTGCATAGGGATGAGTGGCGTTGATCAACCGGGTGCAAAATGCCTTGGCAGCCTCAGCTGTGATCTCCGGCAGTTCCTCCGGGTGTGGGTCCAAACCAACGCACAGCAAGGAATTGATTGCCTTAGCGCGCTGGTCCAGTTTCTCAAAAAATGTTGGCATGGGTTCCTCCCATCAACTTTGGGTGCGATAACCCTATTGTAATATGAAACAAATCAAGATCATGACCAACTTGATGCGCATCCACCCTGATCCTGGCATTGGCGCCCTGATCAGGCTTTGCCCAGGACCATTGCCAATAAGGCCATTCGGATATACTGCCCATATGCCATTTGTCGGAAGTAAGCCGCTCGAGGGTCCTCATCCACAGCCATGTCGATCTCCCACACCCTCGGCAGGGGGTGCATGACAATCATTTTATCCTTAGCATGGTTCATCGTCTCCGTGGTGACATTATAGCTACCCTTCAAAACCTCATGCTGATTGGGATCCTCGAAGCGCTCTTTTTGGACACGGGTGACATACAGTACATCGCTCTCCGTTAACACATCCATCAGGTCAGTGGTTGCCGCTTGTGGGATGCCCTTCCCATCGATTTCATCCATAATTTCAGCCGGCATACTTAGGATATCCGGGGAAACATAATTGAGTTTGATGTCGTATAAGGTCAATAAGCGCGCCAAGGAATGCACCGTACGACCGTATTTCAGGTCGCCCATCATGGTGACCGTCAAGCCATCCACGCGGCCCAATTCCTCTTGGATGGTGAACAGGTCTAATAAAGCCTGGGTAGGGTGTTCGCCAATCCCATCCCCGGCATTGATGATCGGTTTATGGGCATACTTGGCAGCCAGCGCTGATGAACCCACCTCCGGGTGGCGCAGGACGATCACATCCGCATAAGCCTCCAGGGTGCGGACGGTGTCAGGCAGGGATTCACCCTTGGTAACCGAGGAGTAACTGACATTATTGATTGGAATGACGCTGCCGCCCAAGCGCTCCATGGCAGATGTGAAGGATGACGAAGTACGGGTTGAGGGTTCATAGAACAGGTTAGCTAAAATCTTGCCCTTCAATAAGTCAAAAGAACCCACCCGAGAGACCATCTCGTACATCTCGTGGGCAACATCAAAGATGTAGGTCAGCTGTTGGCGATCGAATTGATCGACCGAGATGATGTCTTTCCCATAAAAGGGTGAATCCTGCTTATCACCAAATGGCAGGTGTGGATTATTTTTATGCAATGGCGGTGTAAAATTTGTCATGGTTTACTCCTGTTTGTTGTATTTAAATTATTGGGCACCGGTTATGTTTTTCCTGTTAAAGGTACATAGCCTACATCCCGTTTACAATCTTTTTTTGTAGCGTGCGCAGGGGGTTTCTGCGCACCACCATTTAGGCATTGATTTTTCTCGCACAGGGAAAGTGTACACCCTTCCGTTCTCTGTCCTTATCAACCTTGTCGTAGCGTGCGCAGAGGTTTTCTGCGCACCCCCTTTTTGGCATTGATCTTGCCCGCACAAAGGATGTGCATACCCTACTTCTTTCATAATTTAATCCGATCGCCTGAACCAGGTGGGGCTAAAATCATGCCATCTTCAAAAGCTGTCTGGCCGCGCAACACCACCTTTCGTACCAGGCCGCGCACCACCCAACCCTCAAAGGGGGTCCAACCCGCCTTGCTGTGCATCCCCTGGCCGCTGAGGGTGTGTTTATGATCGAGATCAAGTTCTACCCAAGTCTCAGGTTGGGTTGGGACACCGAAGATCCGTCGGACGTTTTCACCCATACGGGTCAGCATATCCTCCAACGTCAGACGCCCTTCATGCACCGCAGTCAGCAAGAGCGGCAAAGCTGACTCAAGCCCCGGGAAACCGGGGGGTGGATTCGGACCTGCCTTTTCCAAAGCCGTATGGGGGGCATGATCGGTAGCAAAACAATCGATCACCGCCAGGTTCTCCCACAGCGCGTCCACATCCGCCCGGGTCCCCAACCGAGGGCGCACCTCACCCCAGCCGCCGTGTAAATCATCCTTTGTCAGAAACAAGTGATGGGGCGTGACCTCACAGGACACCCTAAAGCCGCGTTTCTTGGCCGCCCGAACCAGGGTGATCTCCTCGCGGGTGGCGACATGGGCCACGTGCAGCGGCCGGTCAGCCAGGGCTGCCACCAGGATGGCGGCCGCCAACGTGCGTCCCTCGGCATGCACCACCAGGGGGCGATCCTTCGGCCAAGCTTGCATGTGCAACTGCCATAAAGACATATCCTCCAGACGCAAGGGGCCGTAGGTCTGGTCCAGGTAAAGTTTTATCCCAGCGCTTTGACCAGCTAACTCGGCAGCTGTGGTAACGTTATCCGGCCCTGCCCCGATATAGAGCCCAAAATCGCAAAGCGCATTGGCGGCCGCCAATGCCCCAACATGCGCGAGGGAGGCCTTGTCCACCACAGGCGGGTCGGTATTGGGCATAGCCAGCACCTGGGTGAAACCGCCGGCTAAAGCTGCTGCGGTTCCACTGGACCAATCCTCTTTGTGTGTTGCTCCGGGCTCGCGCATGTGTACATGCGGGTCAATTAACCCAGGGATTCGCATGGGTTACCTCCTGGCACCAAAAAAAGAGAGCCATGAAAGGCTCTCTGAAAATGAATATTTAATCGCCACATGCGGCGCGGCACGTTGGTCAGTTACGTTGGGTATACAAGCAATTAATCGCATCACACTGGGACAATTCTAAACATTTTTATTTTTCTGTCAAGAAGAACTTGGGTTTTATAAGCCAAAGTCCTTATGTTGAATCCGGAACAAATGGAACCCCAATGTCGTTGCAGATATCCTTGATCACATCCCGGCCAGAACCGCAGGAAAGCTCCACATTGCCGGCCGGCTCCACCCATTGACCGATCATATAAAACCCCGTTAAGCCCAGCAGGGTCTTGGGCATGCCGATGCCCATCATATAGCTCAGTTTACGCCCGGTCAACGCCCAGCCAGCAAAAGCACCTCTCCAGTTACCGGTATAACGTTCGTAAGTGATCGGTGTGGCCACATCCACCACCTCAACCGCCTTCCTCAAGCCAAGATAACGCAGGTCTAACTGATCAATAATGATCTCAGCCACTTCTTTTTTATGCTGACCATAGCGTTTCTTATCACATCGCAGCCAACGCCAGTATTCATAATCCGCCCTGCACCACAGCGTCAGGGCAGATTTGCCCGGCAGCGCCATGTTTGGATCAAAACAATAATGCTTGAGGACCAATCGCTCATGGCGCAGGTTCCCCAGCCAGACTGGCTCTGACAATGGGAAATTGAACATCGGCGGCTGATCGGAAAAGTCCATATTAACCCCCAGAGATACTTGCAAAATGGATTGGCTGGGTGTCATCCCGCCCTGGTAGATATCGGTCAGTTTGCGGTCGGTATAATTCCCACCCAACAGTTCAAAAATTGTGCTGTGCCCATCTGCAGCCGAGATGACCAGATCACCGAAGATTTCTTGACCATCCTCCAAGATTAACCCCACCGCCCGGTCATCCTCCACCAGGACCTCAACCACCTTGCTGCGGTAGTTCACACGCCCACCCAGACTGAGGTAACGCGTTTCCAGCCCTTTGGCAATTGGGAGCGAGCCACCCAGCGGGTAACCGGCTTCATGATCGTTCATCATGGCCAGGGTTGACAGGCACAGCATCATCGGGAAATCATCTGGTGCAAATTGGAAGAAAAGGGGTAAACCTTCTCTGAGGAGCGGATCTTTGAAGCGTTGGGCAAAACCGACCAAGGTGGCATTGCGCCAGCGCAGGGTCGGCAATATAACTGGCAGCATCTCACGTCCCATATCTGCCAGCTCAAACATATCCCCTGCGGTCAGGTCCACAGGTAGGTCCAGGCGTTTGAAATCACGAATGCCGCCGGTGAACTCACGAATAACGGCAGCATCCCCTGGCGCCAGGTCGAGCAGGTGGGCTTCCAGACGATCTACATCGGTATAGATGTGCAGTTGGCGCCCGTCCTGCCCTTCGATGCACAGCAGTTCATCGTAAAAATGGATCGGCGTGTGATCTAAAACTCCCAACTCCGACCACAGCTGGTTGCCCTTGGTGTTGGGGCATAGGCTGGTCAGATAACGCACGGCACCGTCAAAGACATACCCACGCCTTCGCCAGGAAGTGCATAGCCCCCCAGGGATGCTGTGCATCTCATAAATGACCGAGTCAAACCCGTTCATCTGGGCATATATGCCAGCCGATAAGCCAGCTACCCCTGCTCCAATGATCAATATTTTTGGTTGTTCATCCATGGAAAAATGTGCCTTTCAACGGACAATATTCGTTTCGATTATACTAGAATTCTTTTACGACCCAACAAGACTTGCCAATATATGATGATAAAATAGGCAGTGGCACACCATTCCTCACCGCGCCTGTTTCTTGACCCTAAGACCCTTTAAACGAATTAATGTGCATCATCCCATAAAACACAGTTCATTGGTCAATATAAAGGCAATCAAGGTTAAGAAATTGGAAAGAGACCCTCAATTCCATTTTCATTGGAGATCATCGTCATGGCAAACAGCAAGGACTGGAAAAAACAAGCAGCCCTGGCAGGAAAAATCATCTTCCTGAACGGAACTTCCAGCTCTGGAAAAACCACCCTCATCCGAGGTCTCCAGGAGGCACTTGAGGAGCCCTTTTTGGAGATGGGTCTGGATAAATTCATCTATATGCTGCCAAAGCGCTATCATAATCCACCCCTGTGGGACGATATTCTGGGAAAAGCGGATGTGGCTGGTGCGTTCGGTCACCAATTGGTCTACGCCATGCACCATGCCATCCTCAACATGGCCAAATCGGGGATGAATATTCTGGCAGATCACGTCCTGGTAGAACCAGCGTGGATAGAGGATTGTGCGAAATTATTTTGTGACCAGGATGCCTATCTAATCGGATTGCGTTGTGAATTAGCCATTCTTGAACAGCGCGAAAGCGATCGTCAAGACCGCACTCTGGGACAAGCTCGCAAGCAATATGACAAAATTCATGCCCATGGGATCTATGATTTTCAAGTGGATACCGGAAAGTACCAACCAAAAGAGACCGTTAAGCAACTGATCGATTATCTCCGGTGGAGCCCCAAACCATATGCATTCAGAGCATTGAATCAAGCCAATTAATCATCGACGATTAAAACCCCTGCCTTCAGCCCAAGTTACAAAAGTATTTTTACACCGCTCACAGAAGCGACTATAATCTAATTAGAAACACACCACCAACAGGAGGAACCCCATGTCCAAACCTCGCCCCGTGCGTGCCCCTCGCGGAACCCAGCTGACCTGTAAATCTTGGCAGACCGAAGCCGCCTACCGCATGATCCAGAACAACCTCGACCCCGAGGTGGCCGAACGTCCGGATGATCTGGTGGTCTACGGCGGCCGCGGCCAGGCTGCTCGCTCATGGGAGGCATTTGACGCCATCCTGGCCACGCTACAAGACCTTGGAGTTGATGAGACCCTGCTGGTGCAATCCGGTAAACCGGTGGCGGTCTTTAAGACCCATCCGGATGCACCGCGTGTGTTGATTGCCAATTCCAACCTGGTGCCGCATTGGGCCACCCAGGAACACTTCGACGAACTGGCAGCCAAAGGCTTGATTATGTACGGCCAGATGACAGCTGGTTCTTGGATCTACATCGGCACCCAGGGTATCCTCCAGGGCACTTATGAGACACTCGGATCCCTGGCGCACTTACGGGGTTGGTCTTCTTTGAAGGGTAAGTTTGTGCTGACCGCCGGCTTGGGCGGCATGGGCGGGGCACAACCCTTGGCGATCACCATGAATGAGGGTATCGGATTGGTTGTGGAAGTTGATCCCGAGCGCGCCAAGCGCCGTTTGGAGATTGGTTACGTTGACGCCGTCGTCGATACCCTGGAAGAGGCTATGACCCTTGTGGAAGAAGCACTTGAATCTGAAACTCCTAAATCGATCGGTTTGATTGGCAACGCAGCAGAGATCTTCCCAGAATTGGTGATCCGCAATGTGATCCCGGATGTGGTCACTGATCAAACCCCCGCTCATGACCTGCTCAACTACGTCCCTAGTGGTTTATCAATCGCAGAAGCGAATGTCCTGCGCGAACATGACCCTGATGCTTACAGGGAGAAATCCCAAGCATCGATGGCTAAACACGTTCAAGCTATGCTGGCCTTTCAGAAAGCGGGTTCTGAGGTCTTTGATTACGGCAACAATCTGCGCCAGCGGGCTTTTGATTATGGCGTCAAGGATGCCTTTAATTTCCCGGGTTTCGTTCCCGCCTACATCCGCCCCCTGTTTTGCGAAGGCAAAGGACCCTTCCGCTGGGTAGCCCTCTCAGGTAACCCCGAGGATATCTATGAAACCGACCGTGCTATCAAAGAACTTTTTCCTGAAGACCAACATCTGCATCGCTGGCTGGAATTGGCCAAAGAAAAAGTGCCCTTCCAGGGACTGCCCTCACGCATTTGCTGGCTGGGTTACGGAGAGCGTGCCCAGGCCGGACTGGCATTCAATAATCTAGTGGCAGAGGGACTCGTGTCTGCACCGATTATGATCGGCCGCGACCACCTCGACTCGGGCTCGGTCGCCTCACCCAACCGCGAGACCGAGAGCATGAAGGATGGTACCGATGCGGTTAGCGACTGGCCCATCCTAAATGCGTTGATCAACGCAGTTAACGGCGCCACGTGGGTCTCATTCCACCACGGCGGCGGTGTCGGGATCGGCTTCAGCCAGCATGCCGGCCAGGTGATCGTGGCTGATGGCACCCAAGAAGCTGCCCGCCGCCTAGAACGCGTCCTGACGGTCGACCCCGGACTAGGGATCGTTCGGCATGTCGACGCCGGCTACGAGGAAGCCATCCAAGCCGCCAAACGCCACGGTATACAGATTCCAATGCTCAAGGAGGATTGAGGTGAAACGACGGGTCTGGCGATTCGTCTTGTTTGCCCTGGCGATCCTAGTCGGGTTTGCTGCTGGGCTTGGGTATGGCTGGGCAATCAACCCCGTCCGATACACTGCCGCCAGCCCTGACAGCCTGCGCATGGACTATCAAACCGATTTCGTCCTGATGACCGCAGAGCTGTATCAGGCCGATGGCGACCTTGCCTTAGCCTTGGCGCGGTTGGGCTTTTTGGGTAACACGCCCCCAATAACGCTGATAGACCAAGCGATAACCTATGCTGAAACCCACCTGTATG
>Ga0334895_1002419_pt1 | contig 15983 bp, 15 predicted proteins | sample GraSluR3_MG_7_FD_207229 | JGI IMG/M metagenome (GOLD analysis project Ga0334895, IMG submission 207229) | Sludge microbial communities from methane-producing bioreactor in Wageningen University, Netherlands - Granular Sludge_31_05-R3 | ecosystem: Engineered > Bioreactor > Anaerobic >... | reverse complement strand
TGCGGGCGAGCTTGGAAAGAGGAGCTTTCATGGTACCCATAAGTGAAGCAATCAGTTCCAACCGTGTCGGCAATTTGCTGTATGCTTCAATCTCTTCCTTATTAAAGAGCTTACCATTAAGATATGCACCCTTGATCTGCAAAGGAGATCCCTTTGCGAAATCATAAAGCACTTTCGATGCAGCACTTGAGGCGTCTTCTCCATTGGTAAGAGCCACTGCAGTAGGTCCGACGAAATTATCGTTGGTCCCCTCATGCTTCAAATCGCTCATAACGATCCTTGCAAACCGGTTCTTTACTACACGATATGCCGATTCCTTTGCACGAAGCTGATTTCTCAGTTCAGTAATCTGTTCAACGGTCATACCGCGATAATCAGTGAAAATGAATCCGTCATACTGTGAGAATTCGGAAGTCATCTCCTTGACTGCATCAACCTTGTACTGGGCTTTTCGCGTCTGATATTCTGCCATTTCCCAATCCTCCTAGTTCTCTTTCACGTCAACCATGACGCCAGGGCCCATGGTGGAACTGAGTGCGACACTCTTGAGAAAGTCGCCCTTTGCATCACTGGGCTTTCTGCGCATTACTTCGCTGAGGACCACCCGGGCATTCTCTGCAATCTTCTCAGCATCCATCGAAACCTTCCCGATTGCCAGGTGAACAACTCCGGTTTTGTCAGAGCGGAATTCAACACGTCCCTGCTTCAACTCGGCAAGAGCTCCCTTGATATCAAAAGTAACAGTCTGTGTCTTCGGGTTCGGCATCAGGCCTCTTCGACCAAGAATTGGTCCGAGACGACCGACATCCTTCATCATATCGGGAGTAGCAACCGCTACATCAAAATCCATCCAGCCGTCACGAATCTTTTCCACAAGGTCGGTATCACCAACATAGGTAGCTCCGGCATCCAGAGCTTCCTGGGCTTTATCACCTTTAGCGAAAACAAGAACTCGTTTTTCAGCTGCAAACTGATGGGGAAGAACCACCGTATCACGGACGGACTGACTCTTCTTCAGTGACAGATTCAATGAAAGTTCAACGGTCTCATCAAATTTAGCAAACGCAACCTTTTTTACGAGCTCAGCTGCATCAACAAATGTATACTGCTGAGTACGATCAACCTGCTTGAGTGCTTCCTGGTACTTCTTTCCGTGTTTCATTTCGCTGCCTCCACCTCTACGCCCATGCTTCTTGCAGTACCGGCAATAATCTTCTTGGCAGCCTCAATATCATTTGCATTGAGGTCAGGAAGTTTTGTGGTAGCAATTTCTGTGAGCTGAGCCTGGGTCAGTTTTGCAACCTTCTGGGTATGAGGAACCCCTGAACCACTCGCAATACCACAAGCCTTTTTAATCAGCACTGCCGCAGGCGGTGTCTTGAGAATAAAAGTGAACGAGCGGTCTGCATACACCGTGATGACCACAGGGATGATAAGTCCAGCTTCAAAGTTCTTTGTTTTATCATTGAACTGCTGAACAAACTGAGGGGCACTGACACCATGTGGGCCCAGAGCGGGTCCAATCGGTGGCGCAGGCGTAGCCTTCTGAGCTGGGCACTGCAGTTTAATGACAGCAGTAACCTTCTTCTTTGCCATACTAGTCTCTCCTTACACGGCAGCCGATAAGGCTCCGCGCTGGTATTGACGCCCCTTCAACGAAGAGGCTCCCACCTGCCGGCTTACAGAACCGACGGGGAGAATTGTGTAAAAATCAGCAGATGAGAAAATCAGATCTTCTCTACCTGCAGAAAATCAACTTCAACAGGGGTGGAACGGCCAAAAATGCCAACCAGCACACGCAGGCGGCCTTTTTCCATATTCACCTCTTCAATCGTACCGGTGAAGGACTCAAAAGGACCTTCAATTATTTTCACATGCTCGCCCTGACTGAAAGATTGCTTCGGTCTCAGTACCTTCTCGCTCTTAATCTCTCCGGTCTTCTGTAGAATTCCCTTCAGTTCTTCACTGGAAAGGGGAACCGGCTTACGACCGTCAAGTGAGCCAACGAATCCGGTAACTCCCTGTATTCTCTTGATCTGCGAACAATACAGTTCCCACTGGTAATCGGGAAGTTCCATCTGCACCAGAATATAGCTGGGAAGGATTTTTCGCTTCACGGTCTTCTTCACACCGTCCTTCACTTCAACTACATCTTCAGTAGGAACTTTGACATCAGAAACGACCTCGCTGAACTGCAGGTCGCTCTCCATCAGTTTCCGAATGGTTTTCTCTATCTTGTTCTCGTATCCTGAATACGTATGTACCACATACCAGCCTTTTGCCATGAACTCTCCCTAAAAAATCAGATCGACACCCTGAACCAGCAGGAAGTCAATCAAGCCGAGAACTAAGGCAAAAATGGCAGTGGATACCAATACCACTTTGGTTGAGGTGACTACTTCATCACGAGCAGGCCACACAACCTTCTTTAATTCCTGATGCGACTCTTTGAAATACCGAATAATTTTCTTCATCAACCAACTCCTTGCACGAGAAGCGGACAGGTCAGGTAGGACTCGAACCTACAACATCTGGTTTTGGAGACCAGCGCTCTAGCCATTGGAGCTACTGACCTGTTCACTTCTCGAATTGCCTCGGGAGGCTTATTTAATCTTCGTCTCGCGATGAAGTGTATGCTTGCGATCAAAAGGACAATACTTGTTAAACTCCAGTTTTCCCGGAGTATTTCGCCGATTTTTTTCAGTAGTGTAATTCTTCTGTTTGCACTCGGTGCACTGCAAGGCGATCTTCTCAACCGGCCCCTTCTTCTTACTGCTAGCCATAGTAAAAACTCCTTGCCGGAAGCTTTCCGGCGCCGCTCTCAACGAATAGTAGAGGACAACAGCCCTCGATCGGATTTGAACCGATGACCCCCACCTTACCATGGTGGTGCTCTGCCAGCTGAGCTACAAGGGCAAACTCATGTCGATGCAGAACCTATGGGAAATCCTCCCGTCTGCAGTCGAGCAGATGTCAACGTAGCAAACCACCTCTTTTTTGTCAATACCAAACACACAACATTTGAGAAAAGTCGAAGCAACGGCGGCTGAGGTTGATTCGGTATGCGTATTCATATACTATTACGGAAGATGCGGACAAGTAAAGCCGCAAAAGGAGTTATATGGGAACCACTGAAGAACATACCAGATTCTCACCTACAGCTGCAGCAATTTCGCTCGACTTTGCCGAGCATTTAAAATACTCGCTTGATGCAGACGAACATCATAATACTGATGTAAATCGTTATACCGCACTTGCCCTTGCAATCCGAGATCGCATTATCCATCAATGGCATCATTCCCGTGCTACCCAAAGAAAGGAACAATCCAAACGGGTCTATTACCTATCACTGGAATTCCTCATGGGGAGAGCTATGACCAATAACTGTATCAACCTCGGTCTGGAACAGGAGGTACGCAATGCATTGGAAGATCTTGGGTATACCTACGAAGAATTGATCGAAATTGAACCCGATGCCGGTTTGGGAAATGGTGGACTGGGACGACTCGCTGCCTGTTTCCTCGATTCACTGGCAACCCTGGATATTCCTTCGTATGGATATGGAATCCGCTATAATTACGGAATCTTCAAACAGAAGCTTCATAACGGCTGGCAAACCGAACAGCCCGACAACTGGTTGCGACACGGAAATCCCTGGGAGATTCCCCGAGAGGATCTGGTGTACCAGGTAGGCTTTGGTGGTGAAGTTCGTGTAATCCGTGAGGGCGGAAGAGATCAGTATAAGTGGATGAGCGCTCAACAGGTTCAAGGGGTTGCCTATGATATGCCCATAGTCGGATACGGTGGAAAGACCGTAAACACCCTTCGCCTATGGAGCGCAAAAGCCACCGATGAGTTTAATTTTCAGGAGTTCAATGAGGGAGACTATGTTGAAGCGGTAAGAGCAAAGATTCTCGCCGAAAATCTCAGCCAGGTACTCTACCCCAACGATACGTTGTACATGGGCAAAGAACTACGCCTCAAACAACAATACTTTTTCGTAGCGTGTTCACTTGCCGACATCATCCGCAGGTTCAGAAGACAGGAGGTCTCATGGGATCGGCTTCCCGATTTCGCAGCTGTTCAGCTCAATGACACGCACCCCTCTTTAGCCATTCCGGAACTGATGCGCATTCTGATAGACCAGGAAGGTCTGGAATGGGAAGATGCGTGGGATATCACGGTACGGACAATGGGGTACACCAATCATACCCTCATGCCTGAGGCACTTGAAAAATGGTCTCTCGATATGTTACAGCAGATTCTCCCCCGTCATGTGCAGATAATCTTTGAAATCAACCATCGTTTTCTGCAGCATGCAGTATCCTTCTTCCCGCTCCGCCCTCATGCGATTCAGCGACTAAGTATTGTAGAGGAGGGGCCGACAAAACAGATCCGTATGGCAAACCTCGCCATCGTCGGCTCGCATTCAACGAATGGAGTTGCTGCATTGCATTCACGCCTCCTCACCGAACGCATGTTCCCCGAATTCGCTGTGGTATTCCCCGACCGGTTTAATAATAAGACTAATGGTATCACGCAACGTCGCTGGCTTTTGAGTGCCAATCCACTGCTTGCGGCAAAAATCACCGAAGCCATCGGAGATGGATGGATTACCGATTATGAGCGAATCAGAGAACTCGAACCGTTTGCGAACGATGCAGCATTCAGATCCGACTTCCTTGCTATCAAGAAGAAGGCGAAAGAGCGGGCTGCCGAATTTATCAAGCAGGACTGTTCGGTCATTCTTGATCCGGACACTATGTTCGACGTGCAGGTGAAGCGAATTCATGAGTATAAGCGACAGTTGCTCAATGCCCTCCATATCATGCTCTTGTATCAACGGGTGAAGGAAGGCAGAGCCCAGGATCTTTCTCCGACCACGTTTATTTTTGGGGGTAAAGCAGCACCGGGTTATATTCAGGCAAAACTTATCATTAAACTGATCAACAACATTGCCCGGGTAATCAATGATGATCACTCGGTAAGAGAATTGATCAAAGTCCATTTCCTCCCGAATTACCGAGTCACCATGGCAGAACGCCTGATTCCGGCAACCGATCTCTCTGAACAGATTTCAACCGCAGGATTTGAAGCTTCAGGAACCGGAAATATGAAATTTATGTGCAATGGGGCTCTGACTATCGGAACCATGGATGGAGCTACCATCGAGATGGCGGAAGAGGTCGGACGGGAGCATATGTTCATCTTTGGCCATTCTGCAGACGAAATTGAGCGGATGCGAACAGCATACGATCCGTACGACTGGGTGAGTCGTGATCCAGAAATCCGTAAAGCGGTTGATCTGTTGATCTCCGGGTATTTCAATGTGATGGAACCGGGTATTTTTGAACCGCTGCGATCGGCATTGCTCGATGAAGATCGCTACTTCCACTTTGCCGATCTGCGTAGCTATGCTGAAGCCCATGATGAAGCTACGTTTCTCTACACAAATAACCGGGATGTCTGGGCTCAGAAGGCTATTCTCAATATTGCCGCATCGGGGAAATTTTCCAGTGACCGGACGATCATGGAATATACTCACGATATATGGAAAGCAAGACGGATACCCATAGAACGCGATCAGTCTGCCAGCTCTACGCTGAAGGCGGCAAGAAAGAAGTAACTACAGAAAAGGAATATATTCAGTGAGTACGGATCCTAATTTGCTGAATAGCGGAGCGACAATCAGGGCGGGAAGAAAATTTCCCGTCCTGAATTGTTTTACCTGAATCAGCCCGAAGGCAATCATGATCAGTAAAATACCCCCTGCAGCGGAGAGTTCGGCCAATCCTGCCGACCCCATCACCGGAGAGAGCCAAGAGCCCGCCAGGGTAAAGAATCCCTGGTATACGAGTACCACTGCAGCTGAAGCGATCACACCAGGCCCATAAGCGGCGGCAAATATGATAGCCATACTGCCATCCATCACCGACTTGATCAGGATGAGGGTGTAATCCCCCTGTGTTCCTGCAGCAATGGAACCGACTACAGCCATTGCCCCGCTGCAGAAGAGCACCGATGCATTGAGAAATCCATGAGCAAACTGAGACCCTGTAGAAGCCTGGGAAACGACCTGTCCCCGTGTAGTCCGCCGCTCCATCCATGCTCCTAGACGAAGAATTGCATTTTCAATACCGATAAGATAACCGAGGAGACCGCCGACCACGATGGAGAAGAGCAATACGAGATAACTCTGCGTCTGCAACGCCATCTGAACACCGATTACGATCGTGACTAGACCGGCAGAGGCAAAGATCACCTCTTTAAACTGCTCTTTCAAGCGTGAGCCCACGAGCAGACCAAGGAGAGAACCGATGATTACAGCGAGACTGTTGATGTAGGTGGCAATCATGCAGCGAGTATAAACATAATGGCAATATTTGTGCAATCATGTTAGGCTTACGCCCATGGTTACCGTTTTGCTGGCTGCGGGGAAAGCTTCTCGTATGGGAGCCCCAAAATTATTGCTTCCCTATCGGGGGAAAGCCCTGTTTCTTTATGCACTTGAGGCAGCCCTTGCGAGTTCAGATCGTGTCATTGTCGTTACAGGATATTATCAGGAGAATATTTCCGAGGTGCTGAAACCGTACACCGATGCAGTAGAAGTCATCCATAATCCTCATGCTGAACAAGGGCAGTTCTCCTCCACTCTTGCCGGCATTTCGGCAGTGCCTCACGGTGAATCCTTCATTATTGCCATGGGAGATGCCCCCCTGGTGACACCGAATCATTATCACCAGTTGTTTCCCTTGCTCGGCTCCTATGATGCGGTACGCCCCTGCTACCATGGTACCTACGGGCACCCGGTGCTGTTCGCAGAGCATCTCCGTGAGGTAATCCTCGCAAGCAGCGCCTCATCTACTATGCGAGGATTGTTATCTGATCGGAAGGTGTATCGATATGACAGCGAGGACTCTGCATGGATTACCGATATCGACACACCGCAGGCCTACGAAAAACTTATTCGCGAGCATTGATTTTTTCGAGCACTACCGAAGCATCTGCCGCTGCAGTGAGAGCAATAGTATCTCCTTCGACAAACTGACCGGCCATGATCTGTTTTGCCAAAGGATTTTCCACCAGCGTCTGAATACTTCGCTTCACCGGCCGCGCTCCGAACTCGGGGTGATATCCAACCTGCGCGATCGCATCAAGTGCCGCATCATCATAGGTGAGGACCATGTTCCGCTGAGCAAGACGCTTTGATAGCAGCTGCAACTGCAATTCCACAATCCTGCGTATATGTTCCCGTTCAAGACGGTGAAATACGATAATCTCATCAATCCGGTTGATAAATTCGGGTTTAAACGCTTTTGCAATAACGGTCTCCACTGAAGCACGGGCCTGCTCAAATGAGCTTTCTGCAAGCAACAATTCACTGCCGAGGTTACTGGTCATGATCACAATCGTATTGGTAAAATCAACCACCCTTCCCTGCCCGTCAGTCAAACGTCCGTCATCAAGCACTTGCAGGAGAATGTTAAACACGTCCGGATGTGCCTTCTCGATCTCATCGAACAGGATTACCGAATAGGGGCGACGACGTACAACCTCGGTAAGCTGTCCTCCCTGATCATAGCCGACATAGCCCGGAGGGGCTCCAATCAGACGGCTCACGGAGAATTTCTCCATATATTCACTCATGTCGATACGGGTGAGCGCCTTCTCATCATCAAAGAGAAATGCTGCAAGCACTTTAGCAAGTTCGGTCTTGCCGACTCCTGTCGGACCGGCGAACAAAAAGGTACCGAGCGGCCTCTGAGCATCTCCAATCCCTGCTTTGTTTCTGCGGATTGCATCACTGACCGCACGAATTGCTTCCTGCTGACCAATCACGCGTTCTCCGAGGATCGTTTCCAGCTTTACATACTTTTCCATCTCGGAAGAAAGCATTTTTGCCACAGGGATCCCCGTCCAGTTCGAGACAATACGGGCAATATCATCATCCGCTACTTCTTCACGCAATAGCCGGTTTGACTGGGTATGATCGTCCACACTCTCCGTCTGTTCGGCAATCTCTTTCATGAGCGCCGGAATAAGCCCATGCTTGATCTCCGCAGCCCGTGCAAGATTTCCCTCTCGTTCACTCTGTATCTCTTCATGCTTAAGCTGCTCAAGCTGTGCCTTTCGGTCTCGTATGGCAGCAATAGCCTCCTTTTCATTCGTCCACTGCAGCAGTAACGTATCCCGTGTACCTTGCAGTTCTGCAAGCTCAGCTTGAATTTTTTCCAGCCGCTTCCTGGCATTCTTGTCAGTCTCTCGCCCGAGTGCTTGAGATTCGATCGTAAGCTGAAGAATTTTCCGTTCTATCTGATCAAGCTGCACCGGCTGACTTTCAATTTCCATTTTCAACTGACTGGCAGCCTCATCCACTAAATCAATAGCCTTATCGGGAAGGAACCGCGCGGTGATGTATCGGTCACTGAGTACTGCCGCTGCAACGAGAGCTTCATCGGTAATGCGAACTCCGTGGTGCACCTCATACCGCTCTTTCAATCCCCGTAAAATGGCAATGGTATCCTCTACACTCGGTTCCTTGGTAAATACGGGCTGAAAACGACGTTCAAGGGCTTTATCTGATTCGATGTGCTTACGGTATTCATCAAGTGTAGTTGCCCCGACAGCACGCAGTTCTCCTCGTGCCAGAGCAGGTTTGAGCAAGTTTGAAGCATCAGTCGACCCCTCGGCAGCTCCCGCACCGACTAAGGTGTGCAGCTCATCAATAAAGAGAATAATCTCACCCTGAGAAGCTACCACTTCATTAATTACCGCTTTCAACCGCTCTTCAAACTCTCCACGGAACTTTGCCCCGGCAATCAATGAACCAAGATCTAAAGCAAGTAACCGCTTTGAAGCAAGCGACTCGGGAACATCCCGTGAAACAATTCTCTGGGCCAGACCTTCAACAATAGCCGTCTTGCCGACACCGGGTTCTCCAATGAGGACCGGATTGTTCTTGGTACGGCGAGAGAGCACCTGCATGACACGCCTGATTTCTTCATCACGCCCAATGACCGGATCAAGCTTCTGCTGTCGGGCAAGCGCCGTCATATCTTTACAATATTTCTCAAGTGATTGGTATCTATCTTCGGGATTTTCATCGGTGATCCGATTATTGCCACGTACTAACTGCAGAGCCTGCAGTAATTCATTACGACTGACCCCCTGAGTTTTCAGCATCTGCGATACAGAAGAATCATTTTCGAGTAATGCAAGCACGACATGTTCAGCACTGATGTACTCGTCTTTAAATTCTCCGGCTTGTTTCTCTGCAGAGTACAACAGTTCAGCCAGTTTCGGTGAAAGGGAACTTTGCCCGGTATCACCGTAGGATTTCGGCAATCGATTTACCAGATCAGTGGTCTCTTGCTCAAGTAATCGGGGTGATACTCCCAACCGCTCAAACAGCGGTATGAGCAACCCTTCCCGCTGCTGCAACAGCGCCAGAAAGAGATGTTCACACTCAATTACGGGATTACGGTATTCATGGGCAAGGGTACTCGCTGCCTGAATTGCTTCACGCAGTTTAACGGTCATCTTATCAATATTCATCTGTCACCTCTCAACATTGCAGGTACATCCACCCATAATATACTGAGGAGGTATCAGAGCGGCAAATTCAGATAATGAAATGCTGATCAGTTTGGGGTCGGAGCAGTTCGAGGTAGTTGGTGACCAGTTCCTTCGCTCCTGCTACATCGAAGGCATCAAGAAACGCAAGCTGGAAACAGAATGACTCAAGAAGAAGGACCAGATGCTGTGTAATACGATTTACATCGCACCAGACCACCGTCCCCTCTGCTATACCGAGCCGCAGCAGTCGTTTGAAGAGAATATGGAGCTTCGCAGTCCGTCTCAGAATGATATCGGAGAAGTCTGTCCCCTCCTTTTTCATCTGCAGCATGACATCCATGAGAGAAGTGAGTTCCCCCCGATGCTGAGTTGAAATATCAATAATATCACTGCAGATCGTTAAAATACGCTGAATAACTGCATCCTTGGTATTCCATGCATAGTCAGCGTATTTGGTGAACATTCTCCCTGTTACCAATTTAACGGCATAATAATAGATCTGTTCCTTATCCTTGAAATACTGGTAGATCGTGGGCCGGGAAATGCCGCATTCAGTCGCAATAAGAGAGAGGTTGGAGTCACGATACCCTTCCCGTGCAAATACTTTCAGCGCGGTCTGCAGTATTTTCTCCTTCCGTTCTTCATGATCGATCTTTTTTGGCATGCTAACAATCCTGCTACTGTATTTGGCAATTCTTGTGCTACACTATAGCACAATTCTGTAAAATACACCACGAAAAAGATGTAGGAAGAACAAAGGCTTTCAAAATATTCTCTTTCTGCCCGAAATCAGATCTTATCACTCATGGTAGCGACCATGACAGCCTTGATGGTATGCATCCGATTCTCAGCCTCATCAAACACAACGGAAGCAGGACTGCGGAAGACCTCATCGGTAACCTCCATCTCCTTCAATCCGAATTTTTCAAAGACTTCCTTCCCGATCGTTGTTTCCAAATCGTGAAATGAGGGGAGACAATGTTCAAAGATAACCTGATCATTCTGCGCAGCACGCATAAGATCCATAGTAACCCGATAGGGTTGTAGCAGGGCAATGCGACTCGACATCTTATCCTCTTCACCCATTGACACCCATACATCGGTATAAATGATATCGGCATCCTTCACGGCTACAAAAGGATCGGTCTCATAGGCAAAAGATCCTCCAGAGTGAATACGATCATCATGTAAAGAAGCAACAAGATCCTGTGAAGGGCTCAACTCCCGGGGAGAAGCAATGACATAATTCATGCCCACTTTGGCAGCTCCGATCATCAGTGCATTTGCCATATTGTTTCTTCCGTCGCCCACGTAGACAAATTTCATCTTATTCAACGGTTTGTCCACATGTTCACGAGCAGTCATGAAATCGGCTAACACCTGTGTGGGGTGATCATCATCCGTCAGACCATTCCAAACGGGGATCCCGGAAAAACGGGCTAGATCCTCAACAAGCTGTTGGCTGCTTCCACGATACTGCATGCCATCGTAGTAACGACCAAGCACTCGAGCGGTATCCTCAATAGATTCCTTCTTCCCCATCTGACTGTTGGTGAGAAACGTCACATGAGCACCTTCATCACAGGCTGCAACTTCAAAGGCGCATCGGGTACGGGTGGAAGGTTTATCGAACAACAATACGATATTCTTCCCGTCGAGCAGAAGATCGCGTTTCCCCTTTTGCTTTGCTTCCTTCAAAGATGCCGAAAGATCCAGCAGGTAGCTGATCTCTTCACCTGTATAATCTGCAAGGGTGAGAAAACTTCTTCCTTTCATATTCATACCGATTCCTCCTCAATTTCTTTCCCAATATCAGATGGTGACAATTCCACTGAAACGAGTTTCCGATGAATCCGTTCCGTACTGCGATAGGCACGGTCCAGATCTCCTGATGCCTGATTCAGCCGCTTCCTCGTTTTATCCAGGAGTTCACCGAATCGGGAGAACTCCGTTTTTACTCCGCCGAGGATCTGCCAGACTTCACTCGATCGTTTTTGAATCGCTAAGGTTCTGAATCCCATCTGCAGGCTGTTGAGCAAAGCTGTCAGTGTCGTCGGACCGGCAACGATCACCCGAAATGAGCGTTGCAGTTCATCAGTTAACCCGGCAGTATTCAGCACTTCAGCATACAATCCCTCGAGCGGGAGAAACAGGACGGCAAAATCCGTTGTTCCCGGCGGATCGATATACTTGGATGCGATATCTTTCGCCTCTCGTCGAAGCCGCGTCCGTAACGCTTTTCGCGCCTGTTCAGAAAGCTCTGCATCCCCCTCCTGTTGTGCCTGCACCAATCGTTCATAGTCCTCTTTCGGGAACTTGGCATCGATGGGCAACCACACGCCCGATGACTCGTCTGCAGCATCCTGCGGTCCGGGAAGACGTACCGCAAATTCAACCCGATCCGACGAGCCCTGTTTTGTTGCCACATTCACCGCATACTGTTCGGGTGATAAAATATCCTGAAGAATCGCCTGCAGCTGGAATTCGCCCATCATACCGCGGGATTTGACATTCGTCAGCACCCGCTTCAGATCTCCAACGCCATCAGCAAGTACCTGCATCTCTCCAAGCCCTTTACTGACTATATGCAGCTGGTCATTCACCAGTTTAAAAGACTCTCCCAACCGACGCTCAAGGGTTTCGTGAAGCTTCTCGTCTACGGTCAGCCGCATCTGTTCAAGTTTTTGCTCATTATCCTTGCGAATAGATTCAAGTCGGCTATCGAGGGCTTCCCGCATGGCAAGCAACTGCCGTTCCGTCCGTTCGCTCAGTACTTCCGTCTGTCTGCTGACATCTTCCAGGCGGCCTTGTGTCAAAGATGCAATATTCGTCAGAGTACTCATCGACTCCCGACGAGAGGACTGCAGCTCATCAGAGACGGTGCTCTTCAGATGCTGCAGTTCAGATCGTAATTTTCCCAGTGTAATCAAGAGCAGTATCACTATAACTGCAATACCTGCAGCGGTGAATATCATGGTATTCATGACTTTGCCTCTACAACATGTACACGATATTGATACGGCTCTACGATAAGATGCTTAAAAAACTGCAATTACCTCTCCGTTCGGATATGTTGCTGCAATATAATCCTTGACTTCCTTACTCTGCAGTGCCTTCACCAGAGCCTGTACGGCAGGATCATTTTCGCTTCCTTCCTTGACAGCAACAATATTCACATAGGGTGAATCGGAACCTTCAACAGCTAATCCATCCTGGTTAGCCTTCAGACCGGCAGGAATAGCATAGTTTCCATTAATGACTGCTGCATCAACATCATCAAGTACTCGAGGAAGGGATGCTGCTTCAATTTCATGGAAATTCAGATTCTTTGGATTAGCTACGATGTCATACGGAGTTGCAGCAATACCGGCATCATCGCTTAGCGTAATCAGGCCGGCAGCTTCCAGCAATAACAGGGCTCTCCCACCATTGGTAGGATCATTTGGAATAGCAATGGAAGCACTATTGGCAAAGCTGTCAATACTGTCATGTTTGCGGGAATACAGGGCGATGGGCTCAATGTGAACACCGCCTGCGTTTACTAAATGATACCCCTGTTCGTCATTGAATGACTCAAGGTACGGAATATGCTGGAAGAAATTGGCATCGATCTGGCCATCCTCCAGCGCCTTGTTCGGCGTCACATAATCGGTGAACTCGATGACTTTCAAGGTGATGCCTTCTTCAGCAAGATCATCTGCCACTAAGTTAAGCAGAACAGCATGTGGTTCAGGAGTAGCTCCGACTGTAAGGGTATTTACCTGTTCCTGTGATCCTGCGGCGAAGAGGACTGCTCCTGCGATCAGTAAAATTGATGCCAAAATAGCAAACTTTTTCATACGTTAATCTCCTTTCTCTCGTAATACTGCATTGAATATACTCTATTTTTATCGTCTCGCCATCATCCTGCCACTTACGGTGTTACCGATTACCTGGATGACTTCTACCAACACTAAAATAACAATAACCGACACTAACATCACATCAGGACGGAATCGCTGATAGCCATATCTGATTGCTAGGTCACCGAGACCACCACCACCGATTGCGCCAGCCATGGCTGAATACCCGATCAGGTTGATAATGGTAAGCGTTACTCCTGAAACAAGAGACGGCATTGCTTCAGGCAGCAATACTTTTATGATGACCTGCAACGTGGTGGATCCCATGGCGCGGGCGGCCTGAATGACCCCCGGATCCACCTCCTTTATCGCTGTTTCAATGATACGGGCAACAAACGGTGCAGCCGCAATCGACAATGGGACAATAGTTGCTCTGGTACCAATACTGGTTCCCACAATAATTCGAGATAGCGGGAACAGGAGAATCATAAGAATAATGAACGGGAAGGATCGAAGAATATTGACGATCCGACTCAGAACCGTATTCAAAAGCGGTTTCGGAATAATCCCTCCCTGAGATTCTGGAGCGGTGATGCACAGCAGAATCCCCAGTGGGAGTCCCAGGAGCAATGAGAAGAATGTGGAGGAGAACACCATCATGAGTGTCTCAGCGGTTGCATTCCAAACGAGATCAAATAACATATTCATTGTGGGACCTCCTCTTCTACGAGGACATGCGAAAGTTTCAGAGCAGCAACAGCCTTATCGACCTCATCCGGTTCTCCGATAATATCACAGATGAGGGTTCCTACATCCTGTCCTGATACTCGTTGCACCCCTCCTGCGCGAATATTGAACTCAACATCGAACCGTTTCTGAATTCTACTGAGGACCGGCTCTCCGGTGAGATCTCCACGGAACCGTAGGGTAAATCGGCCACCTTCATCCGACCAACGGACAAGATCATCCCGTTTCACCTCTTCCGATTCGGCAAGAGGCGTAAGATGTGCAAGGAAATCTTTTGTAACGCCAGATTGTGGCGCAGCAAAAACATCCAAGACTTTCCCTTCTTCCACCACGGACCCTTCATCCAGGACTGTGACGTAAGCACAGGCATCACGAACGACCTCCATCTGATGAGTAATCATCACTACAGACAGATTAAGATTTTTCTGAAGATCGTTGAGCAACGCAAGTATCGAACGGGTAGTTTGTGGGTCCAGTGCACTGGTGGCTTCGTCACAGAACAGTACATCAGGATGATTTGCCAAAGCTCGGGCAATCGCTACCCGTTGTTTCTGTCCGCCTGAGAGCGTACTGATAGGAGCTTTCCCTCTCCCGGTAAGTCCTACCAGTTCAAGCAGCTCTGCTACACGGTTATCAATGGCACTTTTATTCATGCCGGCAATTTCCAATGGATAGGCAATATTCTGTGCAGCATTACGGGAAGAAAACAGGTTGAAGTTCTGGAATATCATGCCTATTTTACGGCGTTGAGAAATCAACTCATGTTTCGGAAGGTTATCGACCCGATGATCATCATACCAGATCTCGCCGCTGTCTGGACGTTCAAGCAGACTGATCAGCCGCACCAAGGTGGATTTGCCTGCGCCACTTTTTCCGATGATGCCATAGATGGTATTTGAGGGGATGTCGAGACTAATGTGGTGTACAGCATGGAGGTCACCGTATGACCTATTCAACTGTCGCATGGAAATTCTCATAGAACCAGTACCTCTTCTCTTATGGCATCATGATCGAAAACGTACCACATCATAAAAGAATAGCGGAGGTTCTTCAAGCTGACTGAAGAGTATTTCATGAGAGTATGCAGATTTTTACATATTTTTACAAAAAAAATCCGGCAGCAACCTACTCTCCCGCGGAAAACGCAGTACCATTGGCGCAGGAGGGCTTGACTACCGTGTTCGAGATGGGAACGGGTATGACACCTCCGCTATGACTACCGGATTACATGATCTTCTTGGATATCGACTTACAAACTTAAGTTCGATATGCAACAAGGCAAAAAAAGAGGCCCGGCAGCAACCTACTCTCCCGCGGAAAACGCAGTACCATTGGCGCAGGAGGGCTTGACTACCGTGTTCGAGATGGGAACGGGTATGACACCTCCGCTATGGCCACCGGGCCAGAATCTCTCGTGTCACTTTCGCACGCAGCGCCAAGTGGACGGAGAGATTGGGATCGATACAACAATATGGTCAAGCCTCACGGCTGATTAGTACTGGTCGGCTGAACATGTTACCATGCGTAGACCTCCAGCCTATCGACCAGGTCTTCTCCCTGGTTCCTTCAGTGCCCTGATGGGCACGGGATGTCTCATCTTGAGGAGGGTTTCCCACTTAGATGCTTTCAGCGGTTATCCCTTCCGAACGTAGCTACCCAGCAACTGCCGTTGGCACGACAACTGGTACACCAGAGGTTCGTCCACCTCGGTCCTCTCGTACTAGAAGCAGAACCCCTCAAACATCCAACGCTTGTGGCAGATAGGGACCGAACTGTCTCACGACGTTCTGAACCCAGCTCGCGTACCGCTTTAATTGG
>Ga0334895_1002418_pt1 | contig 15986 bp, 15 predicted proteins | sample GraSluR3_MG_7_FD_207229 | JGI IMG/M metagenome (GOLD analysis project Ga0334895, IMG submission 207229) | Sludge microbial communities from methane-producing bioreactor in Wageningen University, Netherlands - Granular Sludge_31_05-R3 | ecosystem: Engineered > Bioreactor > Anaerobic >... | reverse complement strand
TGGCCATGTATCAGCGAGGCCATATTGTTAGCGAAATCGATTCGCTCGATTCCATCTATATCGGTTACAAAGCATCCCGATGCCCTCGCAGCATAGAAAGGATGAGGTTTATGAAAGACTGTATTGCGGCTTACACCCCCCGGAATAACTTCACACGCCTTTTCGTAGAGTTTTTCCTGCGAAGTCTTTTGTCCGGCTGATTTTTCGGAATTAGTTGACATAGTATGTTAGGGAAGGTTTATCTGTTAATAGAATTGTTGAATGGTTAATTGAATTTAAGCCCTGCAGCGGTATTCTCTGTCAGGTACTGAGAGGTTATGCCGGGTACCATCTTAATTACTTTGAGCCCTTCGGGAGTAACATCCATTACTGCATAATTGGTATAGATTCTTGTTACAACACCTTTGCCGGTGAGAGGATAGGTGCAGTTTTCAACAATCTTTGGCTCACCCGACTTGGTAGTGTGCTGCGTTATTACATAAATAGTGCTGACACCTTCAACAAGATCCATGGCGCCTCCAACTGCAGGTATGGCATCGGGTTCTCCTGTCGACCAGTTCGCCAGATCACCCTTCTCCGATACCTGAAATGCCCCCAGAACACAAATATCAATATGTCCGCCCCGAACCATTGCAAAACTGTCTGCATGGTGAAAGAAACTTGCGCCCTTAATTGCAGTTACAGGCCTCTTTCCGGCGTTGATGAGTTCGTCATCCTCCTGTCCCGCGGAAGGAGAGGGGCCTATGCCAAGCAAACCATTTTCTGTATGAAATATTGCCTCCCGGCCTTCGGGAATATAATTGGCGACGAGTTCGGGCATGCCTATGCCAAGGTTTACATACGCTCCGTCAGGGATATCTTCAGCAATCATGCGAGCCATCTCCTCACGGCTCCATTCCTTAATCTCATTACTCATGGGTACCTCCTCTGTTCCTTTAGAAGGATATTTTCACTAACCGGGTTTGGTATATGGACGACCTTGCTGACGAAAATACCGGGCGTGACAACTATTTCGGGATCAATATCTCCGGCCTCTGCAATCTCTGATGACTGTACAATTGCTGATTTAGAAGCCATACACATGACAGGACCGAAGTTTCTGGCTGTCTTGTTGTATAATAGATTGCCATACCGGTCAGCAGTTTTGCACTTCACCAGAGCAAAATCAGCTTTAAGACCATATTCCATAACATATTGCCTGCCTCCGAATTCCCTTACTTCTTTGCCTTCAGCCAAAGGAGTGTTTACAGATGTGGGAGTGTAAAAGGCCGGTATGCCTGCTCCTCCTGCCCTTATTCTCTCAGCAAGTGTGCCTTGTGGTACCAGCTCAAGTTCAATTTCTCCCTTGCAATAGATTTCCGGAAAAACTACCGATTGAGCTGTCCTGGGAAAAGAGCAGATCATCTTGCTGACCTGTCTGTTTTCGATGAGCGCAGCAAGTCCCACATGACCATTGCCTGTATTGTTGCTGACGACGGTGAGGTTCTTTGCTCCATGGTCGATCAGAGCATGTATTAGTTCAATCGGACTGCCGGCTTCTCCGAAACCGCTGATCATTACCGTGGCACCGTCAAATATGTCAGAAACAGCTTCCTGTAAAGAATTAACAATTTTATTGATCATAAGAATCTGGGTTTCCTTTACTGTTTCTTCCTTCCGGTTTCTATGGTCTCATGCAGTTTATTCTCAATTTCAATCAGCTCGTCTTCGTAAAAGTGCCTGTCAGTGCCGTAGGGCTTAAGATTGGCTATAGTATTCTCCTCTTCATCATATTCTGCCAGGTACACTTTGTCCATCCATTCCATATTGCGTCCTTCATTGAACTTAAGGGCAAAGAGTTTTTTGCCTTGAAGTTCAACAGTACCGAGCAGGGATATCTTGCCGGCCGAAGAGGTCATCGTAATGTAACGGGAGGGCCTGTTTATTGAAGCCAGTGATCTGTATACGCGACTGAATACCTTGTCGATTTGTGCCAGCGGCTGGGTAAAATAGTGATGTTCTCCCGTAGGCCTGGCACAGTACATGGAATGAAAACCTACACCCAGCATGGCAAAAAGATTTCCGAGATCAATCCAGTTCTTTGCTGACTTTTCAACATCGACTTCTCCGTTTTCATTTTGGAAAAGGCTGATGTGATTCATAATCGGACTCTGGCTTTTCACTGTGGCACCATGTGCTTTAAGGCGACGGATGGCGGCTACGGTACTAGGATTCATTAGTTCCCGGGGGGTTGAGAAATGTGACATGAAAACCAGTTGTATGCCATTATCATAAAGCTTTCGGAACAGTTCAAGCATTTCGTTGTATTCAGGCGTAATTATTAACTCGGGATTATATGTAAGTACTCTTGTGCCGAGTCGAATTGTACGGATATGGTTGAGTGCAGGATCTTCAATTATGGGTGTTATGTACTCCCTGAACCGGGACTCCCTGAGAAAACCTGCATCTCCTCCTGTTATAAGTATGTCTGTGACTTCCCTGTGCTGTCTGAGGTACATATGAACCTCACTGACATTCTCCTGAATGAACATGTCTTCATCGCCCCTTACCTGTGCATGGCGAAAGCAGTAATTGCAAAAAGCAAAACAGTTTTGTGTGTGTGCATCGAAAATTAGCTTGCATTGAGGATATTTGTGCTGGCTCCCCTCAACAACTTCAAGCTCACCGTCCTCGTTAATATATGTAGGCTTGTTAAGCTTCTGATGACCGTCATGTGGATTGGTCTCTCTGATGTAGTCTTTTATCAGTTTTTCCCTGGCTTCCTCAGATGACATACCCAGGTAGGCTTTTGTGATGTCAGCCCTGACCATTCCGGGTTGCGGGAATACAAGCTGAAATACAGAATCTTTCGAGAAATCTGACCAGTTAATTGTATTAAGCACATGCTTGGTGGCCATGAACCTGTAGATTCTGATAAAAAGCTCCCTCTCTTCAATATGACCTATGTCAATATTGTTCCTTTGAAGTATATCAACTATCTCTCTGAACCCCTTCAGACCTGAATAGTGCTTCTTGTCATTAAATAGGAATTCTGCATGTTCCCTGAATCCCGAGTATTCCGGAAAAACAGTATTAAGGCGGCTGATTAACCCTGTAGGCAACAGGTCTTCCTTCGGGATTATCTCTTTGGTCTCATTTGAGTAATGAAACCGTTCAAATAATTCATCTCTTTCGGTGGCGGATATTGACTTGTTCATCTTGTTAATTATGGTTGTTATTTTTGTAATAGATTATGATTGCGTTAAAGAACTGTCTTCTGAGAGAAAATTATGACGCCGGTACGTAAGCTTAATTGACGATTTTGAAAATGCAAAATTATATAAAATTGTAGTGATTTTTAGAATTTAAGATCAAAATCGTCTGCGTCCAGCCAAACAGGAAATTTATGCCTGAATTCATGCAGTTCCCGTAGGTTAAGTTCTGATGTAAATATCTCTTCGTTACCTTCAATTGCTTTATGCATTATCTTTCCCCGTGGATTTACAACCATGGACTCGCCGCTGTATTGGAGACCGTTTCCATCGGTTCCGACACGGTTTACGGCAGCAACATAGCACTGATTCTCTATTGCTCGGGCCATCAGAAGTTTTTCCCATACTTCCCTCCGCGCTGAGGGCCAGTTAGCTACCAGAAAAATTGCATCATAGTCGTTGCGGTTTCGCAGCCAAACCGGGAAACGCAGATCATAACAAACAGACAGAAGGATACGGAATCCTTTGTCGGTTACTACCACTCTGTTTTTGCCCCGGCTGTAACTGTTACTCTCCCGTTCCAGAAAAAAGAGATGCCTCTTATCGTATGTGATTATATTACCTTCGGGTAAAGCCCAGATAAAACGATTATACACATTTCCTCCTTCTTTGATGATAAGGCTGCCGCCTATTGAAAAGCCTTTTTCCCCGGCTAACCTTTTCATCCAGTTTACACTATTCCCTTCTGTTGTCTCAGCAAATTCAGCCGAATTCATCGTAAATCCTGTTGTGAACATTTCAGGCAGAAGTACTGCATCGGTATTATCAATCTGACCTGTAATTATTTGCTCGAACAAGGCAAGATTTGAAGGAGGATCCTGCCATACCGGATTGGCCTGTATTATTGTTACTCTGTAGTTTATCATACCAGCATCAGTTTGAATGTTTCTCTGACAGGCAAAATTAGGTATTTCATCTCCATCTCTTTATCAGATAATCAGAAATAATGCATACGAAGGCTACTCCAAGAGCTACGAATGTATTATCGGGTAGATTTGTCCCTGCAGGTATCAGATCACAATGTCCGGCCATCATTGAAAGCATTATGTTTATTCCAACTGCTGCGGTTCCGCAGATGAACGATGCCCTCACCCCTGTGGGAGTAATAAAACCAGCACCGTAAACACCCAATATAATTACTATGGCTCCTATAGCTCTTATACCATATGATATATATGCCGTATCGAGTATCGCCCCATCCTTGCCAATGCATGCCAGAGGTATTGTAACCAGGTTAACAAGTATCACCAGCTTTCTGGCCGTTGAGATAATACTCTTGTCTTCAGCCTTAGGATTGATTAATCCATGGTAAATATCTTTTGTGGCAATGGTTACCACAGCAAAGTTAACCGGACCAACAGTGGAAAGAATTGCAGCAAGTATTCCTGCCAGCGCGATGCCTCCTGCCAGTGGGTGGATGAATTCAGGGGTAGTCATAAGTGTCGGAAGAACCATCTTTGCGTCAACAGATGACAACTCAAAAAATTGTCCGGTTCTGGCTATGAGCCCCAGAATGGCAACCATTATGCCGAAAGGGGCAATAATGAATGCAGAAAGTATAGCAGCCCTTTTTGCTGTAGAAACGTCTCTGGCTGCAAATATTGGTTGAATGCTTGCCTGCCCGGCCATACCACCAAGAACGCCACCCAGAATAAGCATAACTGCATAACTTACTCCGCCGCTGAAGGGGTTCCATAGATTTTCTGGTGAGCCAAGCTCCAGCATTTTGTCATGAAGGGAAGAAAATCCTTCAATATCAATTAATCCTGACACAGTAGCGATGCCCAGACCGGTAAACATTACCGCTACATGCATTATGCCTGTAATTGCTATAGCATGCATGCCTCCGGTGTAAGTATAGATTGTAATAATCAGTGCAGAGAACATCACTGCCCAGAACCACTCATTTCCCGGGAGCCATGGAACAGCAGCCAGCATTAACAGTTCAGATGAGAACAGGGTGGTAATAACAGATGCACATGTCTGTAACTGTACAAAAGCAAGTACCAGATAAGCAAAGAGAAAGGCAATTGCCGAGATATTCGCTGATTTACGACCAAAAACAAGTCTGACCATCTCACTTACGGTATGAACATTGTTTTTTCTATAATGAGAGGCAACGGTAAAACCTATTATGATCATACCTATGGCTGTACTAACATTATATAGAACCGGCTGCATGGTTCCCGACAAGAAGGCCTTTTCGCTCACGCCTATTGTACTCATGCCTCCAAGCCACTCGGCTGCTACAACCACTGAACATGCAACGAGTCCAAGATTCCTGCCTGCAATCAGATAGTCTGAGGCTGACCTTCCTGCCACTCTTTTAGTAAAGAACGATACCAGCGTTACAAGTGCGAAGTACGATATAACTACGATCAGGTATGTTGACATACTATGTTTTCAACTTACACAAATCTATCTTAATAAAACAATTCTGCAAATCTGAAAAGTCATTACTCCGATCAGGAGTTTTGCTTTGTTTTCTCAATGAGGGAGGCTGCGAATGCAATTAGCTCATCGAAGTCCCTCCATGAATGAAACAGATAGTGAGGCTGAGGCAGCACCGAGTAAACCGTTGCCGGAGATTTCTTCCAATAGGCAAGCAGATTGGCGGTTGGGAATATGCGGTCATTTTTGCTGATCAATGCAACATCCCATTTAAATCCGGTATCCTTCTGCTCCATTATTCTGTTATAAAGCCATCTCAGCTCATCAGAAAGGGATTTTACCGTCCTTGATGGGATTCTGTCAATATTTGCCTGATAGGTTTTCTTGTCACCAAACATCCTGAGGAAAAACTTAACCATATTCATGTCGGTGATACTGTTCAGTGTCTTTTCAAATTCCGCAAGGGGAATACCGTATGAATCATGTGCAGGAAAAGGGGTTCCGTTAATTGCTATTGTGAGATCGGGTTTTATTCCTGTTCTGGCTGTAAGATACTCTGCGGCCCATACCCCGAGTGACCATCCTATAACTGTTATCCGGTTATAGCGCTTCATTTCAGGCAGGACCAGAGGCTCATCTGCAGAGTAATTATAAAAAAGGATAAAATCTGAATCCTCATTGCAAAGCGGAGTATATGCTTTTTCATCATTACCCCATCCTCCATAAACAACTGTAAGTCTGTCGTTCTTTTCCCTTCTCTGGATGTAAGTCTTCATTTAAAGGTGTTAACCTGTTAAATTAAACGACGCAAATATAAACAATATGGATTTGATTACCCCCTCATTAATTACATTAAAAAAGAAAGAGGAGAGGGGGTGTCTCTGGTATTTAGGGAGCGGGCTTAATTTTGAGATAATCCCGGAATCTACTGTCTGATAAAGTAAGGACCTTTGAAAAGCTGGCACTTACAAAGTGTCCTAATGTGAAAGTCAATGTCTGCAATACAATCCTGAAGATACCATTAACATCCCTTTTTTACTCCTCTTTCATAAGAACCTTATGGTTCAGACACAAATATAGAGCATTGAACTTCAAAAACCAAATGAATACAAAAAAAAATGATCAGAATAAATTTACTTATTATAATAAACGAGTTGAGTCTTAGCGATATGGTTCATTAAATAAATATTAGTAATTTTAAGCATTAACTCAATATTGCACACATGGTTGCTGAACTTGAAACAATCAATTTTGATGAAAAGAGCGGATTTCGCGCTTCCTGGCTCGATGAGAGGGGTGCCTTATGGCATTTTCATCCTGAGTTTGAGCTGGTACTTATCCTAAAAAGTAACGGCACAAGAATAATAGGGGATAATGTTGAACTTTTCGATCATTATGACATGACACTGGTTGCAGGTAATGTTCCTCATTCGTGGAACCATTACAGGCATGACGGTAAATTGCCGGAAAAGTACGGAATAATCTGCCATTTTAGTTACGAGGCTCTCGGCGAGAGCTTTCTGGGGCAGCATGAGATGACCTCATTCAGGTTATTGCTGAAAGATGCAGAAAGGGGAATAGCATTTTCAGAAGATGATGCAAGGCAGGCAGAACCCTTCCTGGAGAAGATGATAGCAGCGACAGGTATGGAAAAAATGGTTGCCTTCTTTTCTGTTATTAATATTTTATGCTCATCAGGTAAACGCAGGATATTATGTACAGGAAACTACAGGGTGACATCATCACAACCGGCAAGTAAAAGGATGATGGACGTATATTCATATATCAGAGAAAACTATCGTAAGCCGATATTATTAAAGGAGGTTGCATCAGTTGCCAATATGAGTCCTTTTGCATTCAGCAGATATTTCAAGAAAAACAGCGGTGCGGGTTTAACAGAGTATGTCAACCAGGTACGCTCCAACAGGGCATGCTACCTGCTCCGGGAGACTGAAAAAAATGTTTATGAAATAGCGCACGAATGCGGTTTTCACAGCATCTCCAACTTCAATAAGCAGTTCAGAAAATTCAATTCCATAACCCCGGTCGAATACCGTGAGCAGTACCGCTGATCGGAAGAGAGCGGCATATCTGCTGCTTATCAGATTCTACAATTTTTTTATCAGCTACAACTTTAAAGAAAATTTGATAAATTTGCAGCCGAATCCGGTTCCGTAGCTCAGCTGGATAGAGCAACAGCCTTCTAAGCTGTGGGTCACAGGTTCGAATCCTGTCGGAATCACAAATAGGGAACCACCCTTCTATATGAGGCGCGCAATATCTTCTATACTCCTGTCTTTGTCTGTGTTCACAGCATCATTTGCGACAAGAGTAAACCCGGAAGTCGAAATCTACCTTCTCACAATTCTGCCTGGTAAAGAGATTTACTCTATGTACGGACATAGTGCACTTCGTGTAATTATTCCTGACCGTAATTTCGACCAGGTATTTAACTGGGGTGTATTTGATTTTGATACTCCGAATTTCGGCTACAAGTTTGCTAAGGGTCGTCTGAACTATATGCTGGCAGTATATCCGTACGACAGATTCCTCCAGGAATATTTTCTTGAGCAGAGAACGGTAATCTCTCAGCGATTGAACCTTTTGCCCGAAGAGAAAGACAAGCTTATAGAGCTAGGCTTCGAAAACCTGAAGCCTGAAAATGTATATTACCTGTATGATTTCTTCTATGATAATTGCGCAACACGTATAAGGGATATAATAGCCGAATCTCTGGAAGGTTATCTGTCTGTTACTGAGTCAAAAAGAAGAGCTACACCGACTTTCAGAGAACTCATAGACAATTACCAGAAAGCATACCGCTGGCTCGATCTCGGTATAGACTTCCTGCTTGGAGTTCCTGCAGACAGCAAAGCGTCAGCAATGGAGCAGATGTTCCTGCCAGATTTCCTGATGTCAAATCTTACTGAAGCTACCGTCGTCAGATCATCAGACGTATCTCAGCTTCTTGAGGAACCGGAAATTATCTTCGACTTTGAGCCTGAGCCGGTTAGCAGAAGCCGGTTTACATCTCCCATGTTTGTGTTATGGTCATTCCTCGCCCTGATTCTGATTCTCTCCCTCTCTAATATCAAAATGAAATGGATGAGACGAATCGATATAATACTTTTTACAATCTACTCTTTGCTTGCCATCCTTCTCATGTTTACCATCTTTTTTACTGACCATGGCGCACTAAAATGGAACCTTAATATTATATGGGCAAGCCCTTTGGTAATTATCACTCTGGCTCAGCTTATAATAAACAGTGGTAAAACATACTGGTATCGTTTGAATCTTTCAATTTCGGTGCTATTCCTGGTTTTAGCTCCATTTTTACCTCAGTCTGTAAACCGATACCTGGTTCCGGTAATAATGATTTTGATAATAAGGCTATTCTTTCTCTCTCGTTTCGGCAAAACGGCCAAATAACTGCAACACCCCGACTCTTTTCTTTTAACATAACTTTAACACTCTTTAAGATGCAGTTTGAAGTTAAGATGCTTCTTTTGTGTCAACAATTCAGAGTGCTGTTCCGGCTGACGGAGCAGCCATAAAATCAAACAACAAAACTTATTTTAAAATGGATCATACTTCTGATATCAGGAAACTGAATGAAAGAATTGAAGCCGAGAGTGCTTTTGTTGACATTATCAGAACCGAAATGAACAAGGTAATTGTCGGACAGAGACACCTGACAGATTCCCTCCTGATTGGATTGCTTACCAACGGTCATATACTTATAGAAGGTGTGCCCGGGCTGGCGAAAACTCTGGCTATCAGAACTCTGGCATCAATAATAGATGCCCGCTTCAGCAGAATACAGTTTACTCCTGATCTGTTACCCGCCGATCTTATCGGAACAATGATTTACAGTCAGAAAAAAGAGGAGTTTCTGGTAAGGAAAGGGCCTGTCTTTGCAAATTTTATACTTGCCGATGAGGTAAACAGATCCCCTGCAAAGGTTCAGAGTGCTCTTCTTGAAGCTATGCAGGAAAGACAGGTTACCATCGGCGATCAGACATATGCCCTTGACGATCCGTTCATGGTTCTGGCAACACAGAATCCAATCGAGCAGGAAGGAACATATCCTTTGCCTGAAGCCCAGGTTGACAGGTTTATGTTGAAAGTGCTCATTACATATCCTGAATTCGAAGAGGAAAAACTTATTGTAAGAGAGAATCTGGCAGCCCAGTTCCCGAAGGTAAACACTGCCCTTTCAACTGCTGACATTGTAAATGCCAGGTCTGTTGTCAGAGAAGTCTATATGGATGAGAAGATTGAGAATTATATACTTAATATAGTATTTGCAACAAGAGAACCTGAGAGAATAGGGCTTGAAAGGATTAAGCCCATGATATCATACGGTTCATCTCCCAGAGCGTCCATAAACCTTGCCTTGGCATCAAAAGCATATGCATTCGTGAGAAGAAGAGGTTATGTAGTGCCTGAAGATGTAAGGAACGTCTGTTTTGACGTTATGCGTCACAGGATTGGACTTACATATGAAGCAGAAGCTGAGCTTGTTACTGCTGATTCGATAATAACTGAGATCCTGAACAGTGTTGAAGTGCCTTAGAATATTAATTGTAACCACAATACTTCTTTCTCCCGTATTGATTATTGAAAGCCGGGCCCAAAACTATATTGGCATGACCGGGTCAGACATTATCAGCAATATGGATAAATCGATGCAGGGTTTCATCCGTCAGAAAGGTGTGGTTAATGAAAATTTTAACTACCTCAAGTATGAATCGAACGATGGATTACAGACATTACTCTTCTTTTTAGGTCAAAAGAACAGATGCGTTGAGGTAAGACTGATATTCGATAAAAGCCTCTACTCTGAGAAGGTGAAACACAATGATGATAACTACACCAAAGTAGGAGAGAACAGATGGACGGAGAAGAAAGGCAGAAAAGTGTATTCAATTACCATGACCGATGATGAGTGGTTTTACACCGTTAAAATAAGGGAAACCGGAAAACAAGAATGATGTGGAAGCTACCGAACTTATAAGAAAGCTGCGAAAGATAGAGATAAGAACCCGGGGCCTCAGTCGTCAGGTGTTTGCAGGCGAGTATCACAGTGCTTTCAAGGGCAGAGGAATAGCATTCAGTGAGGTAAGGGAATATATTTATGGTGATGATATACGGAGTATTGACTGGAATGTTACGGCCCGGTTCAATCATCCATTCATAAAAGTATTTGAAGAAGAAAGGGAGCTCACAGTCATACTGATGATTGATGTCAGTGGCTCGGGCGCCTTCGGCACGGTATCGAGGTTCAAGAGAGACATTATAACCGAAATAGCGGCTCTTCTGTCATTCTCTGCAATATCAAACAACGATAAGATAGGAGTAGTGTTTTTCTCATCAAAGGTTGAGAGATTCATCCCTCCCAAGAAAGGACGAACACATATTCTGAGGGTAATCCGTGAGCTTCTTGATTTCACCCCGGAAAACAGAGACAGCTCTCTTGATGAACCTCTTAAGTTTATAACCAACGCCATCAAGAAGAGAGCTATCGTCTTCGTTGTATCAGACTTTCTGGTACCTGATTTTGAAAAGCCATTAAGGATCGCATCGGGAAAACACGATGTTGTTGCGATAAGGGTTTATGACAAAGCTGAGATGGAACTGCCTGATATAGGATTTGTTAAAGTGAGGGATCCTGAATCATATACAGAGAAGTGGGTTGATACATCTTCACCATCCAACAGGAAGCAATATTCTGACTGGTGGATAAGTAACTCTTCAAGAATCAGGGAGATATTCAGAAAATGCGGTGTGGATGTTGCATGGATCAGTACCGGTGATGACTATGTTAAACCACTTATTAACCTTTTCAAGCGCAGATGAAAAGAGAGAGTGCCATATACCTGACTTGCCTGATCATGTCTTGTTTTTCAATGAGCAGTGCAAGTCTCTATTCACAGGATGTACGTGTCAGCGCAAAACCTGATACAACAGCAATCCTCATTGGCGATCAGATATGGTTTACTGTCACAGTTGACAAGCCCGGAGGGCTGATCCTTAACCATCTTCGCCTGCGCGACACCCTGGTAAATAAGATTGAAATTCTGCAAGGCCCTGTATCTGACACCTTAAGCAGTTCGGATAACAGAGTTGTCATCAGAGACAGGTATCTTATAACATCATTTGATTCTGGCAGGTATGAAATACCTCCTTTCTATGCAGAGATAGTAAGTGATGAGGGAGTAAAGCGATTCTATTCTGAGTACAGCTACCTGTCAGTGAAAAGATCTGACATTGCGCCGCAGGATACCACGATGCATTTTTTTGATATTATCCCTCCGTATAAAGCCCCAATCACTATAGGGGAATTACTGCCATGGTTTCTTGCAGTAATTGCATTAGCTGCCATAGCATACTTTGTGGTGAAGTATTTCATGAACAGAAAGAAAGAATCAGATGAGGTAATAGCCGATGATGTGGTTGAAGCTGCCCATATACTGGCATACAGAAATCTTGAAAAGCTCAAAGGAGAAAAGCTGTGGCAGAAGGGCGAGTATAAGGAATACTATACAAGGTTGTCAGACATTGTCAGAGTTTATATTGACATGAGATTCAGTATGAATTCAATGGAGTCGACAACAGGCGAGATAATGGATGAAATATCAGTATTCGAGGTTGTTGAGGGCGAACCTGCAGATTCACTGAGGCAGGTACTTGAACTGGCTGATATGGTCAAATTCGCGAAATTCAAACCCGACTCATCAGATTGTGAACTAAGTATGGAGCAGGCATGGAGCTTCATCTCAATGACCAGAAAAGAGAAAGCAGTTGTAAAAAATGAAGAGGCCGTTGACGAGGAGAAAGGAGGTGAGGAGTAATGACCGGCATTAAATTTGCCCAGCCATATTTCCTGCTGCTGATTGCTATTATACCGCTGCTTGTTGCATGGTATGTCTGGCGGAGTGACAGGAACACTGCATCGCTGACTGTATCGGGAAGCCAGCAATTTACAGGCTTCAAAAGATCTTTCAGGCATATCCTTCGTCATATAATATTTGCTACAAGATTGTTGCTTTTACTGGTTATTATTCTGGTACTTGCCAGGCCTCAGTCGACTGACAGGTGGCAGAACGTTACCACCGAAGGAATCGATATTATGCTGGCCCTGGATATATCAGGAAGTATGCTGGCCCGTGATTTTAAACCCGACAGGATAGAGGCTGCTAAAAATGTAGCAACAGAGTTCATCTCGGGAAGGACCTATGACCGTATCGGACTTGTTGTATTCAGTGGTGAAAGCTTTACTCAGTGCCCTCTTACAACTGATCACGCCACCCTTATCAATCTCCTGAGAGAGATTAAGAGCGGAATGATAGAGGATGGTACTGCTATTGGAATGGGTATAGCTACTGCCGTAAACCGGCTCAAAGATTCTGTTGCAAAAAGCAAGGTAATAATTCTTCTTACTGACGGTGTCAACAATCGCGGTGAGATTGATCCTCTAACGGCAGCAGACCTTGCATCTACATTCAGTATCAAGGTATACACGATCGGAGTAGGATCAATGGGAACAGCTCCATATCCGGTGCAGACTCCTTTCGGCACCCAGATGAGAAATGTTCCTGTTGAGATTGATGAAGATGTGCTTAAAGAGATATCGGAAAAGACAGGAGGTAACTATTACAGAGCTACTGATAACACAACCCTTCTGAATATTTACCAGGAAATTGACCAGCTTGAAAGAACGAAGATTGACGTAAGGGAATTCAACAGGAAAGTTGAAGAATATATGCCTTTTGCTATAGCCGCAGTCATCCTCTTGCTTCTGGAGATGCTGATGAGATACGTTTTTATGAGAAACCTTTTAGAGTTTTAAACCAAATGGAACTGTTCAGGTTTGCAAACCCAATAAATCTATATCTGTTGCTGGCTGTGCCGGTTGCAATATCTGTATGGCTCTACAGGAGACAAAGGACAAACAGACTGATCAGACGGCTTGGACAGCAGTCTCTGGTGTCACAGTTAACACCTGACAGATCAGGTTACAGGCCCGTTATAAAACACTTGCTTATTATCCTGTCATATTCATTTATTGTAATTGCATCGGCGCGGCCTCAGTATGGGTCAAGGCTTGAAGAGGTCAGAAAGGAGGGCGTAGAGGTAATTATTGCACTCGATGTCAGCAACTCAATGCTCGCAACTGATATAAGGCCAACCAGGCTGGAGCGTTCAAAACAGGCTATCGAAAGAATGGTGGAAGTGCTTGAAAATGACCGAATAGGGCTTATTGTATTTGCAGGTGATGCCTACACCCAACTACCACTGACAGCCGATTACACTTCTGCTAAGATGTTTCTATCCTCTATCAGTCCTGATATAGTGCCAAAGCAGGGTACGGCAATAGAGGCTGCCATTAATCTTGGCATAAGGTCTTTTTCGCTACAAAACAAGGGTAGCCGTGCAATGATACTAATAACAGATGGTGAAAATCATGAAGCCAATCCTCTGTCAGCAGCTGAATCAGCCAGGGATGCTGAAGTAACAATTTACACAGTAGGAATAGGGTCTCCAGAAGGTGGACCTATTCCTCTGAACAGGGGTGGGACCACAGAGTTTCTAAAAGATCGTGACGGGAACACAGTAATTACCAGACTCGATGAGAAGATATTGCGTGAGATAGCCTCAGCAACCGGTGGCAAATATATAAGGGCAACTGCAACGGGACTAGGACTGAATGAAATATATGCCGACATTGGCAGAATGAAAAAGGGAGATACAGGAGGGAAGGTTTTTACAGAGTATAACGATCAGTTTCAGTATTTTGCAGGTGCAGGTTTATTGCTGCTGCTGATAGAACTTCTGATAATGGAACGTAAGAACAGAAAGTTAAGCAATCTCAGGTTGTTTAGAATAAAGATTTAAGGAAAATGAAAACAGGGCCGCATATGAGAAATTTTATGAGCAACAGAAAGAGAGGTCTCGCCGCTGCCTTTTTTATGCTGATTTTTTTGAATGTAGCTGTAGGCTCGCTCTACCCGCAAAATGCCAGACAGCACATAAGAGCAGGAAACAGGGACTACAGGGCGGGTAAATTTGGTGACTCTGAACTGGAATACCGCAGGGCCGCCGAAGTTGAAAGATCAACTCCTGATGCATGGTTTAATCTTGGTAATTCTATTTACAGGCAAGAACGATTTGACGATGCTGCTGAATCGTTTCGTAAAAATGCCTCACTAAATGACGATGCCGTAAGAAAGGCAAATAGCTATTATAATCTTGGAAATTCACTGCTCAGCGCACAAAAGGTTGAAGAGAGTATTGATGCATACAAAAACTCTTTAAAGTTAAACCCGGATAATCTGGAAGCAAAATTCAATCTTGCCTATGCTCAGGACCTTCTCAGGCAGCAGCAGGAGCAGGAACAAGATCAGCAGCAGAGTGGCGATGAAAACCAGGATGACAGCAATGAAGATCAGAACCAGAACAAGGACAAGGACCAGGAGCAGGAACAGCCTCCGGGCGATAATGAGAAGGAGCAGGGCCGTAATGAAAAAGATAACCCGCAAAGAGAGTCAGATAATCAACCAGTGATATCGGAAGAAGACGCCAGAAGGCTGCTGGAAGCCCTGGCTGAAAATGAAAAGGAGCTTCAGGAGAAGGTTAAAAAGGACAAGGCAGCAGCTGCAATGATACGAACCCTTAAAAACTGGTAACAGAATATGCGCTTCATTATCCTCATACTCTTCTCATCGCCGATACTTTTTGCAAGGTCAGAGGCACAAGAGATAGTTCTGAGAGTTGACTACCCGAAAGTTGTCACCGTTGGAGAACAGATCAGACTTGTATATACTGTAAATACTTCCGGTGGAGATTTTGAATCCCCTCCATTCGATGACTTTTATAAGTTAAGTGGTCCGAATACCTCATACAGTTCCAGCATAAGAATTATTAACAATAAGAGGACTACCGAGACCTCGTACAGTTATATTTTTTACCTGCAGGCAACGAGGGAGGGAAAATTCACAATACCTTCTGCCAAATATTCCAGAGGCGGTAAAACCTATGAATCTGAGCCGGCAGTAATAGAGGTTATAAAAGATGGTGCGGGACGCACCGGTGCCGGACAGGGAGAGCAACGTACGGAAACAGGACAGGAGGCAGGAGAATCAGATATGTTTGTCAGGGTTTTGCTCAGCAAGCGAGAGGTATTTGTGGGAGAACCAGTGGTGGCTACAGTTAAGTTTTTTACCCGCACAGATATATCAGGGTTCAATGAGATAAAATATCCTACATTCAACGGATTTCTTAAAGAAGAGATAGAAACTCCGGGTCTGACTTCTCTCGAAAGAGAAAATATCGACGGAG
>Ga0334895_1002409_pt1 | contig 16037 bp, 15 predicted proteins | sample GraSluR3_MG_7_FD_207229 | JGI IMG/M metagenome (GOLD analysis project Ga0334895, IMG submission 207229) | Sludge microbial communities from methane-producing bioreactor in Wageningen University, Netherlands - Granular Sludge_31_05-R3 | ecosystem: Engineered > Bioreactor > Anaerobic >... | reverse complement strand
ACGATAATCCTTGATGGATAGAGGTTGTCCTTCAGCGCCTGCCCCTCACGAAGGAACTCGGGGCTGAAAAGGATATTCTGTGATCCATACTTCTCCCTCACCTCGGCTGTGAATCCTACGGGAACCGTGGACTTGATCACCATGATGGCTGAGGGGTTTACCGCCATCACTTGTTGGATCACCGCTTCCACCGAGGAAGTGTCGAAGAAGTTCCTATCTGGATCATAATTGGTCGGTGTGCTGATGATAACGTAGTCGGCATCCTGATAGGCACTATCTCCATCGGTGGTTGCCTTCAAATTCAGATCATGATGCGCGAGGTAATCGCTGATCTCGGCATCTACTATGGGTGACACACGATTGTTAATCATATCGACCTTGGCTTGTATGAGGTCAACGGCTACCACCTCGTGGTGTTGGCTCAGCAACACCGAATTGGACAAGCCGACATATCCTGTTCCTGCGACAGCTATTCTCATGGAAGACTCCTGCAATACGTTTGATACTGCATAATTGTACTACACATTTGTAAGTTTCGCGATTCAATTCACCAGATCCGCACCATCACACCAACGGGTAATCCCCTAGTCAATGCTTCTGATACCGCTGCTGGCCCGAGGCTCCTTTGTCAGCAACGGTAACCTTGCAGTCATGTGTACCGATGTAGCTGAGGAACATGGAGCCCAGCATGAGTCGGTCCCCCTTGGGAATACGGTTCCACTCGTATCCCTTGAACAGATCCTTTACCAGAAAGGTCTCCCCCTCCCGGACATACGAGGTCTCATCGATTGCGGTTTTCAACAAGGAATTCAGGTCTTTCATAAGCAAATTTCCTCCATTATTGTTATTGTTCTTATTATTAATATTGTTATTTTTATTGTTCAGAATATTGATATTATAGGCCAAAAAATAAGGCGCGTCAATCGTTTTCGCGCTCCATCATCTCCCACACTAGGACATACGTACTGAGTATTCTACCGGTTCAGCACTACCAAAATACAGTTGAGCACCGGTAAAATACGGAAGAGCACCACCTTTCCTATTTATCCGAAAATACGGAACAGCATCAGTAAAATACGTGAGGGCACTGGTTCTTTTTGTATGTGATACGGTTGAGCACTGCCTCTATAATTGTACCATCGGCTTGCCGAAATACAATCTACTGGAGGCATTATGCCAAAAAGAATCAACGTAAGGGCAGTCCTGCAAGGCCTGTGTCCAGACATGTGGCATTTAGTCTATGTATTACAATAATTTATGTGCGTTTTTGCCTATCTTTCAGAAAGATTTCTCGGCAAGTAGCACAGGGTGGGATCGCCAGAGATCCACGCCTTTCAGGAACATGGCCAACTGCTCTTCATCGATCTGCAAGGCCTCCATCGCGGACTTCGGCCACGCGAAGGTGAGTCTGTTCAACCGTTTCTGCAGAAGCCAGAATCCGTCGCCGGACCACCAGAGCATCTTGACCATGTGGCGGTTGCGTCCACAAAACAAAAAGAGGTCACCCCCAAGTGGGTCCAGATCCATCTCACTCATCACCACCCGCATCAGGCCATTCATACCACTTCTGAGATCCGTGAATCCTGGCCGCAGATAACAATTGCGTATGTCAAACCGCATCGGCCGCCTCCAATGCCCGGATCACTTGCTCCAGATCCTGTCCTTGCACATTTCTGGGAACCGTGATGCTCCATGGGCCTCGCTGCAGCACGATCAGGGCCGATTCCTTTTCAGACTTTGCCGATGATCCCTGGAGTCCGACTCCTGCTTTCGGGAATGAGAGATTTACGAATTGTGGTTCATCGACCTGGTCTGGAGCGAATACTCCGGTCTGTTGCCTCCGTGCCTTGATCCAGGTGTGCAGTGTCCATTGGTTCAATTCGATATGTTCGCAGAATTTCCGCAGTGACTTTCCGCTCGCATCAAATTCCTTGAGGTAGGCCACCCGTTCGTCGTGGGTGTAATGCCGATATTCTCTTACCATCCCATGCCTCCTTATGGATAAGAGTATGGTCAAAACCTTCCAGCCCTGTCATCTATGGTGTTCGTTTGACATGTACCACGAAATCATGCTCCCAGCATCCTTAAACGCCACTATATATGGATTATGTGAAATTCCTACCTAGTACCTATTACCTATTGTTAAATATTGTAGCTAGCAACTGTCGAACGCCAGATCGACCTCGAGGATACCATCTTCAGCAGCTTTCTACATTGATTCCACCTTGAGATCATTGATTAAGTCCTGTTCAAATTTGAGTAATGCTTTACTTCTATCCTTTATTCTGTTTGCTGGAATACCAGCATATATACCCCATGGCTCAGTGCTTTTCTTTATCAACGTCATGCAGCCAAACGCGCTACCCTCTCCTAAGATTACACCGGGGAGAACTGTACAACCGCTACCTAAAATGCAGTGTCTTTTAATATGAACAGGTTCGTCAGTCACAAGCTTATATTTGTCTGGAATCATAGGATTTGTCATCGATTCACCAGAATAGTCATCACTTACTGCATAGACACAAATCCTTGATGAAAGGTTTGAAAAATCATCTATCTTGATACCGCTTAACCCTCCGTACAAACCTGTATAAGAGGCAATATGAATATAGCTCCCAATGATTATACTACCACTCAAAATGCAAAAATCATCAATACGCACATGATTTCCAATATGTATATTTTTTGGAGAATATATTGAGCTATGTCGGCTAATGTAAACCTCCTCGCCAACACTACCAAATCCAATATTTTCTAATTCTTCTCTAGAAAGAAAACTATTCATATTTTTTCCTTAGAGATACATCCTCTCATAATACCCCTGATAATCCCCACTCACCACTCTTTCTATCCACTTCTGGTTGTCTAGGTACCATTGGATGGTTTCTTTCATACCCTGCTCAAAAGTATAGGAAGGTTTCCAACCTAGTTGGGTGGTAATCTTGGTGTTGTCAATGGCATATCTTCTATCATGACCAGGTCTGTCTTTGACGTAGGTAATCAGATCTTCTGATTTTCCTATGGTCTTAAGAATGAGCTTTACTATTTCAATATTTGCCTTCTCGTTGTTTCCACCGATGTTATAGACCTCTCCGATGATACCCTTTTCCAGGATAACATCTATAGCAATACAATGATCGAGTACATGCAGCCAGTCTCTGACTTGCATACCGTCGCCATAAACAGGAAGACTCTTGTCATGAAGACAGTTGTTGATCATAAGGGGGATGAGCTTCTCTGGAAACTGATAGGCTCCATAGTTGTTGGAACAACGAGATGTGGTTACTGGAAGTCCATAGGTCTCATGGTATGCTCTGACAAGCAAGTCAGCACTTGCCTTCGATGCTGAGTATGGGCTATTGGGTAATAAGGGCATCGTTTCAACAAATAAGCCTTTCTTGCCCAAGGCTCCATATACTTCATCAGTTGATACCTGATGAAATCGAACTCCCTCTTTATACTGCTTATCGTATTTGTCATCTGGATGAATCTTCCAAGCACGCTTCGCTTCATCAAGTAATACCTCAGTACCAATGATATTGGTGGTGAGAAAGAGCTCAGGGTCAACGATGCTTCTATCTACATGACTCTCTGCAGCAAAGTTCACCACATGGGTGAATTGATGTGTAGCAAACAAGTCATGTACTAGGACCCTATCTCGAATATCTCCCTTTACAAATTGGTATCTTGGATTCTGTTCAACACTATTTAGATTCTCAAGATTTCCTGCATACGTAAGGACATCCAAATTGACCACTGCATCGTTTGGGTGTTTTTCGAGCAGATACGCAATGAAGTTACTACCGATGAAGCCTGCTCCACCAGTTACCAGGATAGTCCTATCCCTGTTTTCCATTCCTACCCCCTCAGAGTATGTTGTCGTTGACCAAGGAAAGTATATATTGGCCATATTCAGTCATTTTCAGACTTTCACCAATTTTAGTCAGTTGCTCTGTGCTGATAAAACCTCTTCTCCAAGCAATCTCCTCTATACAGGAGATGTAAAAACCCTGCCTTGATTGTACAGCTTCTACGTACTCTGCTGCTTTGAGCATTCCTTCAGGATTGCCTGTATCGAGCCAAGCCATGCCACGGCCAAGTAGCTCTACATGAAGCTCGCCCATTTCTAGATATGCGTTGTTCACTGAGGTTATCTCAATTTCTCCCCGAGCTGAGGGTTTGACTTGCTTGGCAATCTCAATGACGCGGTTGTCATAGAAATAAAGGCCGGGAACTGCATATTTTGATTTTGGATTCTGTGGTTTCTCTTCAATAGAAACAACCTTTTTTTGATCATCAAAGGCAACAACACCAAAAGCTCTTGGATTGTTTACCGGATAGCCGAAGATGGTAGCTCCCTTGGTTCTGGTTTTTGCTTTGTTGAGTACTTTTGTAAAGTCTTGTCCATAGAACACATTGTCACCAAGGATCAAACAGACAGAATCGTTTCCAATAAAAGACTCCCCAAGGATGAAAGCATCAGCTAAGCCTCGGGGAGTTTCTTGCACCTTATACTTGATGGTAAGACCTAGTTCTGAACCATCTCCTAATAGTTTCTTATAGACAGGAGTGTCTTCAGGGGTAGAGATGATGAGTATTTCCTGGATGCTGGCAAGCATGAGCACAGATAATGGATAATAAATCAGAGGCTTGTCATAGATGGGAAGCAGTTGCTTTGAAATAACCTTTGTCATTGGATAGAGTCTCGTACCTTTACCACCAGCGAGAATAATCCCTTTCATTCACCCCTCCCTCACAAAAGAATAATTACGGCTCATATTGAACAATTCCTACGATAAAATGATATCACAAATCTTTTCCACATCTGTACAAGAAAGATTTGCAAAGAGTGGTAGACATAAAACACTATTAGCGATCCTCTCGGCTACTGGAGTATAACCAGAATCTACCAACCCAGTATAACATTGGAAACTATTTGTTAATGGATAAAAATATTTACGTGCATTATACCCTTTCCGCAAAAGCTTTTCAAACACCTCATCTCTTGACCTCTTATAACCTTCGAAGACAACTGGATAATATGCATAATTGCGTTCAAGCTTACTCTGATCAGGATTCAGGTAAATTCCATTAACATTCTTCAATCGTTCATGATAGGCTAAATACAATTTCTTTCGTTTCTGGATTTCATTGGAAACATATCTTAGATTGCATAAGCCCATTGCAGCATGAACTTCTGTCATTTTTGCATTGGTTCCAACAATTGGCACATTTTCACTATCTTGCATTCCAAACTGACGTAATTGAGCAAATATCTGATTATATTTACTATCTAGAAAACTTACTCCGCCCCCTTCAACAGTATTAAAAACTTTGGTTGCATGAAAACTAAACATCGACATATCACCAAATTGCCCTACTGCTGTACCATCTTTTTGTTCACCAAAAGCATGGGCAGCATCGTAGATTACCTTTAACCCATGTTTTTTAGCAATCCGGTCAATCTCGTTGACATCACATAAGTTTCCATAGACATGCACTGGAATAATTGCGGATGTATTAGGAGTAATTAATGCCTCAATCTTTGAAGTATCAATCGTGAAATCAGCAGCATTAATATCACAAAAAACTGGTTTTAACCTATTTCTTACAATGGCCTGAGTTGTTGATGCAAAGGTATAGGGTGTTGTAATTACTTCACCATGTAATTGCAAAGCTTCAATAGCAAGCTCAAGAGCTAAATGTCCATTAGCGAACAGTGCTAAATTCTTAACATCTAAATAATCCTTGAGCTTTTGTTCCAATAACTGATGTTTTGGTCCAGTATGAGTCAAAATACCTGTAGCCCATACTTCTTCCAGTTCATGCATATATTCTTCAAGTGGAGGTAAGGAAGGTTGAGTAACTGGTATCATAATATTTTTTCTCCATTAACGTTAGTTGCTTGATTTCGTATAGCAGTAATTGCCTTACTTTGAGCCAGTATTTCTTGCATACTTTCAACTCGCTTATCATTATTTCTAATACTCTCGTGAAACCTTCCAATTGATTGAGCAAATTGGTCATCAGGTTGAATCTCGATATGTTGTGTATCGGTTTTCCTAGTAATCAGTATCTCGGTTTTCATATCTGAAGGAGGCGTAAATACTCTAGGCAATATCATATACCCAGTTTCTCCCCATATCTCAAGGTCACAACGGTAAGAATTGTCCATACCAAAACCAATTTGAGCAGCCATATGATTTTTGCCATACAGCATGGCAGAACCGTATATATCGACATCATGTATTTTGGAATATCCCAAAAAGGAAGATATTACAGAACAATCATCCAATAATAATGAAGCTAGTTTTAAAGGATATCCCCCACAATCAAGAAGAGCTCCTCCTCCTAAAGCTTTATTATACCTAAAGTCATTTACTCCTCGATAGGGGAACCCAAAATCAGCACGAACTAATCGAATATCTCCTATAGAATTATCATGCAGCAGCTCAAGTAGAGTTCTTATTCGTCGGTGATATATAAAAGCATAATTCTCATGTATAGCCAAATTCTTCTCTTGTGCTAATAGAACTAGTTCTTCTGTATCATCACAGTTTGTGGTAAATGGTTTTTCAAGCAATAAGTGTTTACCTGCTTCCAATGTTCTCTTGCCCCAATATGCATGTAGGCTTGGAGGAAGTGGGATGTAGATTGCATCAAGATCTTTACTCTCTATACATTCATGATAACTTGTATAGATTTTACCTCCATATCCATCTATTAACTTCTCGGCTTTTAAAACCTCTTGCTCAGTATCTACAGTTGGCCATTCATCTCTGGAGGCTATAGCAACACCACCAAAATCAAAATTTCCTTCACTCAACAAACCTGGCATAAATCTTCTATAAGCAATATCTGAAGGGCTAATTATTCCGATTCGTTTTTTACTCATTCACTAACTCCAAGAGCGCAAGCAAGTTGCGTAATTGAATATTTACACAATTATTGATTTGGATAAGATAATTAAGTGTTGCAAAAGAACACCAAAAATATCCCTCAGGTAAAGGGTCATTCCATTGATCCGTCTCGATTATAACATTGCGATTCTGTTCATGAAAAAAACGGCCACCCTCTTCGGATTGAATGACATCAATCATAATCCCTTCTTTTTTATTACAAAGGAGATCCATGAATTGTTGTTCAACCGAATCCTGCACACTTTCTCCATACTCCATCTGAACAGTTGGCCCAATCTCGATCAAATCAAAACACCCAATTTCAGCTTTTCCCTTAACTAATATCATCAACTTTTTATCAACGAAAGTGTAAATCAAACCGAAAAGAGCTTCTCCTAAGGATTCAAACATTGGTTGTTTCCAATGCCTAACCTCTCTTCCCTCAATAGTGATATCACAAAAAATAACTTTGAATTGAGATTGTCCACCCATCTTAACTAGTTCATTAGGGTTAAAACTCCAATTTTCTAATGCGGACAATGGTATGGATTGTATTTCTGGAGAAAGATGCATTTTATAATCATTAAGATATTGATAAATTTTAACAAGTTCATGTTGCCTGGGTTTTCCTATTCTAGTTCTAACTATCTCACTGACTAAGGATGTAGGAGAATCAATATCTAATGGCAAAAGTGACCATGGAATGCAAGAAAGCACAGTCCGAGTATCCATGTTAATCATATTATCTTTCTTAAGGAATTGGCGGATTTGTCCAAGGGTCATCCATTTATACCCATCCAATTCCTCAATATATTCATGAGAAAATAGGATAACATTTCTGTTTCTCTTTCCTAGGAATCTTGAGGATTGTTCGGATTGTATCTGATCAACAATCAGATTGTCTGATTTTGCATGTAGAAAATAATCAAGGTACTTTGGCTTACTTCCCCCATGCATTTGCGTGAAATTACTCTTTGTTGCCTGCAACGTAGGGGATATCTGGATTGTATTAATATTACCAGGCTCAATTTTGGCTTGCATCAAGAAATGAAGTACACCATCAATTACAGTACAGAGAATACCAAGATAACCAATTTCTTTCTGGATGAGGATTGGTTGTTCAATAATTACAGAACCCAGTTTCTTACGTATAGCTCCAACTGAGAAGAAACATCCGGAATTGTTTCGAATAACACCGCAAACATCATCGTAGAACCATGGATTGCATTCTGAGAGAGAAATCTTACTAATTCTAACTTCAAGAGAGGAATTTCTTTCCTCAATCCAATGATTAAGATACTCTGTACGATGGATTCCTTCATTAGTTAGGTAAGATTCAAGAAATAATGGAAAAAACTGCATTAATTGTGTCCTTCGCCGTGATACACTATTTCAATTTCCGATCATGAAACATTGTTGTCAATGTTTGTATTAGATACTGTAAACATTCAAGCTTGAATAGAAAAGCAAGACCTACATAGACAATGGCACCAACAACTATCTGAAGGAGCATGGTAATGAATGGAGATAACCCCAGGAACAATAGCAGGTAGACGATAACCCCCATAACTAGAGAAAGGAGCAAAGAAGGCAGGATATCTTTGATTTGTTCCCCATAGCCATAGTTAAGGAGTTTCTTATTGGGGTATGCGTTAATGATGGAAGATATGATGCTAACCAGGACTTGGCTTAGTGCCAAAACGTAAACCCCAAAGGGAAGGCATCCCGCAAGTATCACAAGTCCAATTACTTTTTTAATGATTTCCAGTTTCAAAAAAATATCACTTCTTCCCATTGCATTGATTGCTTGGAGATTTGCTGTATGTATTGGCCATAGGGCAAATGAAGCACAAAAAATCTGAAGGAATGATACAGCTGGTAACCACTTCTCAGTAAGCAAGAGAATAACAAGAGGTTCAGCAACAACCGCTAAACCAACCATCAAAGGAAACACTATAAAAGAACTTGTAACGATAGCCCGACGCATCATAGACTTCACACGATCAGCATAGTCTTGATGAGCGGCTAAGGCAGGGAGAATCACAGATTGTATGGAGCCATTAATATTTGAAATAACAAGCTTTGGAAAATGTTCTCCGCGATTATAATATCCAAGCATAGATGGAGTATATACTTTGCCAATGATAAGGCTTCGTAAATCACGATAAGTAGTATCTAATAGAGATGAGACGAGAAGTTTCCAACCATAGGAAAAAAGCACCTTTACCCTATCTAAAGAAAATTGTAGTGTCGGTCTCCACCTAACAGTAAACCATAGTATTAGTGTAATGCATACTTGACTGGCTAGCTGCTGGATTACCAAAGCCCATATTCCATATTCAAGATATGCGAGACTTATTCCTACAACACCTGATACAATTCCTGCGCCAACACTACTATAAAACAATCGTTTAAACTGCATTGTCCTGGAAACAATCGCATTCTGAATTGAATTGAGTGCTCCAGGAAAGAGTGTTAATGCTAATACACGGAGAACAGAAACTAAACTCTGATTATTATAAAACTGTGCAATAAATGGTGCAGAAAAATAGAGTACCACATAGAGCAAAGAGGCTATGCCCAAGCTTAGATAAAACACTGAAGAGTAATCTACTTGATCGACTGTTTTCTTCTGAATGAGAGCGGTATTCAATCCACTCTGAATGAAGACATTTGCAATGGTTATGAATATTACTACGAGAGCAAGAATTCCATAATCCTCTGGAAGAAGAAGACGGGCAAGGATAATGGAGATTACAAATTGGAGACCTTGTACCCCTCCTCTTTCTAAAAATTTCCACATCAAGTTTTTGAGAACTGATGCCTTTATGTGGTCATGTTCTCCCATAGAATTCTCTTATTGTAAAGAAAGATTTAGTTATCATATTAGCTATCACTTCCTAGAAGTTCATCAATAATTATTTTTGTCTGCTGTTGAATTTTTTCTTGATTAAATTCTTCAGTGTAATGTAGATAATTATTTTCCTTCTCAAATTCTGTTAATGGTTGATAAAAGGAACTATAATCTTTTTCTAAATCTTCAATTCGAAAAACTTTTACACCAATGCACTTGCACGTTTTTATGAATGGATTCCTTTCACTCAGATATACTTTTACTCCAGATTTTATAAGCGCGGAAATATTGCCTACTGCTTGTTGACGATAATGATTCATGATAGCAATTGAACAAGTTTGAAGTATCTCATGATATTCCTCAACTGGCATAAATTCTAATAAGGGAATAAAGGCATCACCGAAAAGCTTTTTGCCTACTTCTACGATGTAATCACGATATTTAGGATCTCCATAACTCAAGGGTACAATAATCTTTCTATCCCCTAAATCAATGTGCTGCAATATTTCGAATGCTTCTAGATGATTATTTGTAAAAGAAGCTGAATTACCTATTAGTATGTTTGGACCTATCTGAGGAAACCCTTCTGCCGGTGACATCTTAAGAAGAGATGCTCCATAGTTCCAGGGTAGATATTTCATTTTTGATCTCGGGAAATACTCTAAGAAAAGCTTGTAGTCTTCCATTATGACAGGTGAAAAAAATTCTATTCGTTTTAAAGAATACTTGAACAAGCAATTTCTAACGAATCTCTTCAGTTTCTGAATTGCAGATACTTTCTCTGAGATTTCATTCTCAGATTTCAGTTGTGCTGTTAAAGGCCCAAATAATGTATAGCCTTTTTCAACAAACTTGTTATAGTAATCATACCCCCATCCAATCCACAATAGCTTTGTTTTTCTTCTCGCATAAATACATGCAATAATACTATACAAAGATAAACCATGAAAAACCAATGCATCAGATGTTCTAATTGTGGATATAAATACAGAGTTCAAAAACCATTTCTTTTTATTAATTACGATATCTGGTTTATTTTTAAGATATGTAAAATTTGTTGAATCTGCAATTATCAATGACCTATTTAATTCTTTTGATACAGATTGGAAATTTTCAATTCCTTTATCTGGAAACTTATCATCGGGAATTATATGTGTAATCATCCGGTTCTTCCTATTATCCTTCAAACAGAATTCATAGAATTAAGAAATGTAATCTACTACGAACTCAAAAATCCCTATCATAACAAACCACCTAATACCGGCTCAAGCTTCCTCTGCTTTGAGAAGTTAATACAACACAACTGTTGTTTGCATGGATTATATCTAAACTTTCGTGCTAGCCCATTAAGATTCATATTATCCTGTTTGTTATTGTCATCTTTCAGATAATGGCAATATATAAGTTTTCTTTGTTCATCACGAACCAGCCAGTCTCTTATTAGAGTTAGTAAGTGGGTATCATCTTCCATGAGTTGATGACCTATGACTACTAGAGTATCTGAATCTTGAAGAATCTGAACGGCTTTTGTGAACTCTTCTATTTGTACAGGATGAATGATTGGCTTCACACTGGTTGTTCCCATGATAAAAGGAAAGAAGATTTGTCCAGAGTTATTTAAATCATTGAAACGTTCTTGCTCTCTTACACAGTCAACAACTTCAAGAGAATATGGAAATTCAAAAGTAGATAGGCTTCCATTCAGGAAAGATATTGGAGCTTTTGCATTAAACCACTTAATACAAGGTGTATAGTTGGTGGTAATAATACCTGAAGTATTTCTAACCCATGGGAAATTGTAATAGAGTTCTCCTGCGTCTAATCGTATCTCTTTAATATCACCATGGGCATTCTTTAGGATAAGAAGGTGATCCCCATCCTTTACTTCAAGAACAATTAGATCTTCCATCTTCTCCAACTCAGATGAAAGCGATGATATATGTTGTCTAAGCTTCTCTTCATTCACAGAACCGAAGACTCTTTTCTTCCTCACACCATCAATATCTTGGAAGAGTTTATTGTCCAATAAATTCTCAACATGCAGTAATACGGAATAATAGGCTTTCCAATAAGCGTAGATTACATCGGTGCATGCTTTTTTTCCATATTTTGCTGGATTGTTGAAAGTATGAAAATCCTTTTCCATGGTACCGTAAGTGATGAGATCCTGTTTGAGGAATTTTGCTTTCTTGTGTTTCTATGTTTTGTCATGATACTTTACTCAATCAGATATAACTATAGGGTAGCTCTGGATTATTTTAACGTTCTACATGAAAGCTGAAATTGTGCATGGTGTTTTATCTGTCACCTCACCCATATCCCACCATCACAAAGCAACCATCGTCACATCATCATCCGGAATGCCCATGGCATCGGTAAAAGACTGAATGCGTTTGCTGTCTTCTTGACCATGCCAGCTGAGATACCAATGCACTTGGTGTGTGTGGTTCATGATCTCTGAAAAATATGGCCAGTCGACACTCGATAACGAATGCCCGATCACGACAATCTGCTGTACTGAAGACAATGATTCGAACATCGATCGATGCCGCTGAATGACATCGGCAGTTTTCTTGGCAGAACGTGCATAGTAATCTTCAATCAAGTCTATCGTATGGTTGATAGCATCGTAGCGCATCTGGCTCTTCCAGTTACCGAGTGTGTCATCCTGAAGGAAGTACGCTAGGTAAACAGGATTATCATTTCGGTATGGTTTTCCTTTGCGACCGAGTAGCATCGGTTGATAAGCAGGTCTATCCTTATTTGCTTGATACCAGGCTTCAAAGACAAGTTCTTCGTTCTGTCCATGCCCCAATACGAGATGCTGTTTCTTATCTCTTCGATCCCCATGTATGAAGCAGATGCGTTGCTGGGGGATGTCGTAGAGTGTCTCCAGAAACTCAGTATAATTGAAGTTGATATACCGTGCGTCTTTTCTCAACAATCCTAGAAGGGGTTTTACGGTATGATCAACTTGGAGTGTTTGTATCCATTGTCTGAATCGTTTTGGCAAATCATACAACAGGATATGAACAGGCTCTGTGGCGGTTTCCATGCTGCGAAGAAATCGGCTGCAGAAAAATCATCGTCGTCTTCATCAAGTACGCCAAAATCATCCAGCCAGTCATCAAGCGTTCCCATCATCATTGCTCGGTCTAGATAGGCAAGATTGTGCTCGAAGTCACCCCATATATCCGGTGTGTGAATGTAGCTCTCCATGGTGGTTCTGATAGTATTGCGACGCCCGATTGAATCTCGGAAGTCATGATATCTCGATGGAACTCCATGCATGAGGTCGAATCCGTTGCCGATGATGAAGAGTGTTTGATCGGTAAGATGGGAGCTCAGCTCTGCGATGGTGATGTGTGCTCGTGCTCTCTGGTTTTCCTGCATGTGTTGCTAGTTTCTGTTTTTTTATCGAGGTCTTTATAATCCTAGGTCTAATTCAGCTTGTTTCATCAGCTATCTACTGTGCCAGAAGGGGAAAGAGTTGGTGACGACATACTTACTAGCAGATCTTGATTCAGTAGGGAAAGGTCTTTCCCTACGCGCCTGGTGGCTTTTCAGCTCTTCTTCTCTTGCTTCCATACTGTTTGCAAGGAAGAGCTGGCCAATTCGGCGCTACCCATTCTTGGGTGAGTTTGGATTGTGTGGGATTTGTTTGTGGATACCGGTCAATTCCATATTCAATCTCTCTTGTATAGGTCTCTAGTGTACACTTTATCCCAGACATCTTCTAGTTCTTCAGCATATCTATTTGTCACGATAACATTACACAGCTGTTTGAACTCGTTGAGATCTTTATATACTTTGCTACCATAGAACTCATCTGCTGGAAGTGTCGGTTCATAGACTACCACTTGTACCCCTTTCGCATTGAGGCGTTTCATGACTCCCTGGATAGAAGCTTGACGGAAGTTATCTGAGCCAGCTTTCATAGTAAGACGATAAATTCCCACTACTATCTTGGATGCATTGTCCCACTTGAAACCTGCCTTTTGTAATATTCGATCTGCAATGAAATCTTTACGAGTCCTATTGGCATCTACGATTGCCGTCATGATGTTTTGCGGGACCTGTTCGTAGTTTGCTAGTAGTTGCTTAGTATCTTTGGGCAGGCAGTATCCTCCATAGCCAAAAGAGGGATTATTATAATGAGTGCCTATCCGAGGATCCAAACCAATTCCATCAATGATAGATTTGGTATCCAAGCCTCTGTATTCAGCATAGGTATCGAGCTCATTGAAGAAGGAGACCCTGAGAGCAAGATACGTATTAGCAAAGAGTTTGACTGCCTCTGCTTCAGTAAGGTCCATGATCAATGTCGGAATATCCTCTTTGATAGCTCCTTCTGCCAATAGAGAAGCGAACTGTTCTGCAGCATGCTTAAGTCTTGCATCACCTAGGGGACAACCAACAATGATTCTTGAGGGATAGAGGTTATCATACAGAGCCTTCCCTTCTCTGAGAAACTCAGGACTGAAGAGGATGTTATCACAGTGATATTTTTCCCTAATCGAAGAAGTAAACCCAACAGGAACGGTAGATTTGATTACCATGATAACAGAGGGATTCACCTTCATAACTTGTGTAATCACAGCCTCTACCGATGACGTATCAAAATAGTTCTTATCGGGATCATAATTGGTAGGAGTACTGATGATAACGTAATCTGCATCTTTGTAGGCACTATCACCATCGGTAGTCGCTATAAGATCAAGCGTATGATTAGATAAATAATCTGTAATCTCAGCATCCACTATGGGAGAGAGACCATTATTGATCATATCTACTTTAGATTGAATGATATCGACTGCGACTACTTGGTTGTGTTGACTCAGCAGTACTGAATTAGATAAGCCAACATAACCCGTTCCGGCAACAGCTATTTTCATGATAAACCCCTAAAAGTGTTCATAGCAAAACGAATGTGGAAAACGAGGATTCGGTACCTGGTACCCCATTTTCAGAAAACCCCACAGGACACCCAAATTTGGCCGATTTATGTGGTGAGCGAGGATTCGGTACCTGGTACCTAAATAAGTAATTCTTTATAAGTTCTCTTGTATATATTCCATATAATTGAAAGCCTTTTCTTTCAAATTGATTATAATAATCTGCCCCCCAGCCAATCCATAAAATCTTTTTACTCTTTTGTGCAATCAGAGTAGCCATCAATCCAACAGGAGACAAATGATGTAATACAATCGCACTACAATTTCTAATCTCTTTAATGAAAGAAAATTTGAAATACCATTGCCTACTCTTGATGATAACATCAGGATTAAGTTTTAAATAATCTCTAATTCCCGATGATTTTTCTCACCACAAATTTGGCCAAGCTACCTAGGGATCTTGTCCGGGCTCTTCAATTTGAGCGCCTTGTAGGAGTCGTTCACCTTTTTGGTTGCTTCCTGGACCACCACCAGAGAATCGTACACCTTGCACTTCTGGTTCCTCAGCTCCTTGAACAAGCCGATGAGGTTTACACCCTTTGCGTCCAACTCCCCCTGCAGCCGCTTACAGATGATGGTGGCGATGAAACACAGCAACAGGTGCCCCCTGAACGTATCCTCACCATGTACCCTCAGCGGAAGGATGTCGGCATAATTCTTGGTGATATCGAACACCTGCTCGATCTGCTGGCGGGCATAGTACAGGGGAAGCAACTCCTTGGTGTCGATCTCCTCGGATGATATCATGATGAACAATCCGAGCTTGGAGAGGTTGCCGTCGATCTCCTCCGGGCCGAGATCATCCTCGACGGCATTCACCAGCATCGCATTCATCTCATAGGACCTGCGCAGCATGTCGATGCCGATGTAAGCGAAGGCGTCGATGCCGGAGGTTACAGTGCAGGGGACCCGTTTGATATAGACAGCCCTGCCATTGTAGCTGACCAGATTGCCCCCGTGCTGCAGAGCCTGCGCATGGGCGGCGGCCAGCTGCTTATACAGCTTGCGGTTGGGCTTCAGCCTTGTCAGGTATGCTATCTCGTTCTCATGCAGAGCCTTGATGTTGTCCTCGGTGAAGTATCCGGCGTCCAGGATGGCGTAGTCGGCAGCGATCCCGCACATCTGCAGCTCCCCGATGGTCGCCTTTAGGGTCGATACGTCGATCACGTTGCCCGCAACATACCTGAAGTACAAGGGCATCCCGCTGAGCCGGTCGGTGACATAGATGAGCCTTGTCTCCACGCTCACCTGCCCGCCATGGTTGGAGTATGCAGTGTAGGGGAAATCGATGCTGTTCGGCAGTCCTGTGCTGTCGATCAGCAGCCCGTG
>Ga0334895_1002401_pt1 | contig 16079 bp, 13 predicted proteins | sample GraSluR3_MG_7_FD_207229 | JGI IMG/M metagenome (GOLD analysis project Ga0334895, IMG submission 207229) | Sludge microbial communities from methane-producing bioreactor in Wageningen University, Netherlands - Granular Sludge_31_05-R3 | ecosystem: Engineered > Bioreactor > Anaerobic >... | reverse complement strand
CTACAGCAGCGCGGCCAACGACTCGTTGCTCAGCGGCAGGCCAGAGCTGATAAAGTCGCGGATCGAGGGCGCCTCGGGGATGGCCGCCTTGCGGCGTTGCACCTCGGGGCGGTCGCGCAGCAGATCGAACACCTTGATCAGCGCGGGCCAGCGATTGACGCCGCGCCACTTGCTGTAGAGGTTCACAAACTCGCTTGCCTCGCGCGCGTACTTGCTGACAGCTTGCAGCCCCCAATGTTTGATGATATTGGGGGTAAAGCACTCTTTGTGCTTGATCTCCATGGTATCAAAGACGCAGCCGTCCGAATCGATGCCGACGAAAAAGTCGTGCTCCACCTGCAGTGTGGCCAGTGGGGCAGCGGGTTCAGGAACGCCCGTCATGGTAGCCCTCTCCTCCTGTAGCGTGATGCCATCAACCGAGCCTGCTGGGCGTGCTAAACGCCGCTGTAGGCGCAGAAACCTCCATCCACCGGCACGGTCACGCCGTGCACAAAGGCAGCCCCCGGCGAAAGCAGCCAGACCAGCGTGCCCAGCAGCTCATCCGGGTCGCCAAAGCGGGCCATGGGCGTCTTGCCCACCACCTTTTGTCCGCGCGGGGTATAGCCTCCCGTGTCCGCGTCCTCCAACAAAAAGCGGTTCTGCTCTGTGAGGTAGAACCCCGGCGCGATGGCATTCACGCGAATGCCCGTCGCATAGTTCTGCGAGAGATGCACCGCCAACCACTCGGTAAAGTTGCGAATGGCCGCCTTGGCCGCCGAATAGGCCGGAATGTTGGTCAAGGGTTGGAACGAATTGACCGAGGCGATATTCACAATGACGCCCTCGCCGCGGTCCACCATATCGCGCGCAAACACCTGCGTGGTGAGCAGCGCCGTCGTCAGGTTCAAGTCGAACACCCAGCGAAACCCCTCCTCGGGCAGGTCAAAGAACGACTGGTTGGCCGAGGTGGTCGCCTTGGGGCTGTTGCCGCCCGCGCCGTTGATCAGGAAATCGACGGGGCCGTAGGCATCGAGAACGCGTTCGCGGGCCTTGGCCAGCGAGTCGCGATCGAGACAGTCACACGGGACGGCCAACGCCTCGCCGCCCTGGGCAGTGATCTCATCGACCACGCGCTGGGCGGCCGCCTCGGAGATATCCAACACCGCCACGCGCACCCCCACCCTGGCTAGGCCATGGCTCATGGCGCCGCAAAGCACGCCGCCGCCGCCCGTGATGGCAGCCACCTTGCCAGAGATTCCGAACCACGCCTGAAGCTGATCGACCATGTGACCTCCCTAATGTGCGCGCCTCCGTCGGCGCTCTGTCCATCATGCCGAGTTGCGAATCACCAGCTCTGCCTGGATCTGAACCGATGTAGGCGCAGCCTCGGGGTCCGCCACGAGATCGAGCAGCATGCGCATGGCGCGTGCGCCCAACTCGGCCTTGGGCTGACGCATGGTGGTCAACGCCGGCCACACATAGGCGGTGAACAGCAGGTCATCCCATCCCATGACGGCTAGATCCTCGGGCACCTGCACCTGCAGACGGCGACAGGCCTCCAACGCCCCCAGCGCCACCAGGTCGTTGTACGCCAGCAGGGCTGCTGGGCGCGGCGCATCACTCAAGGCTCGCAACGCCGCCGCCAGCCCGCCCTCGAACGTCGGCGCGCACAACACCGAGTGGGCATCCGCCAGGCCCGCCTCTCGCGCGGCCCGCTCGAACCCTTGGCGCCTGAGGGCGGCGCTGCGCGAGCCCTCGGTGCCACTGAGAAAGGTGATGGGCACACGTCCCTTGCCCGCAAGATAGTGCACGGCCTTCATGGCCGCCGCGATATCATCCACCATGACGCTGCCAACGCCCGGTACCTGGGGACAGCGACGGTTCACCAAGACCGCCGGACGCCAACGCTCGGCCGCCTCGGCCAGGGCATCGTCGTCCAGCCGAGAGCTGACCAGCAGGAGCCCATCCACCTGGTGAGCCACCAACGTGCGCAGCGCCTGCAACTCCCGTTCGGGCTGCTCGTCGGTGTTGCTGAGCACCACGCTATAGCCCTCGCCATAGGCCACCTCGGACGCGCCCCGCGCCACCTCGGCAAAGAACGGGTTGGCGATGTCCGGCACCACCAGGCCGATGGTCTGCGTATGGCGCGTGCGCAGGCCGCGCGCCAGCGTGTTGGGCCAATAGCCCAGCTCGCGGGCCACGTCCAGCACCTGCTTGCGGGTCTCGGCGCTGATCTCGCCCTTGTCGTTGATGGCCCGCGAGACCGTCTGGCGCGAGACTCCCGCGCGCTCGGCCACATCGCGGATGGTAACCCGTCGCGTCATACCCTTGATCTCATCATCCTGAATCGATCACGTGATCGTTCACGGGGCTGGCCCAGAGAGAGGACCGCCCCGTCACCGGCGGCCCACCTTGGCTAGATTCTAGCATACCGCTCCGCCCCGAGCAAGCCCTAGAGCTCGTGCTCGCACCGCTCCAGGATGGTCCGGCGAAGCGCGTCAGACAGGTTCCGCCAGTATTCGGAATAGCCCCCCACCCGCACGATCAGGTCGCCGTAAGCCTCTGGGCGCGCTACCGCCTCTTGCAGAGCCCTCTGATCCATCACATTCACCTGGAGCTGCGTACCGCCAAGCCCAAAGTAGGTCTCGAGCAGATCCCAGACCCGGCGGCGGTCCTCGGCGGGGCCGAAAAGGCGTCCCGTCAGGCGAATGTTGGTGACCAACGTTCCCGGCGCCAGCTCTTGCGGCAGACCGGCTACCGAACGGAGCATGGCCGTCGGCCCCGATCGGTCGCGTCCTGCGACCGGACCGATCGAGTCGGCGATAGGCTCTCCCGCACGCCGCCCATCCGGCGTGGCCATCACCGGCGTCCCCGCAGCGGCGTAGGTGACAAACATCAGGCACGCGGGCAGGAACCACCCGCCTCGCCACGGTGTGTGCCGCCCAAAGGCCCGGAAGACATGCTCCGCCACCTCTCGGGCGATCTGGTCCACCCGTGGCTCGTCGTTCCCATAGCGCGTCACCCGTTGCGCCCGCTGCCGCAGCTCCTCGCTCCCCTCCCAATCGCGCTCCAGCGCATCGAGGAAGGCTGCCCCGGTCAGTGCCTGTTCCTCAAAGACCAGTCGCTCCAGCACCGCCAGGCTGTCGGCCACATTGGCGAGCCCACCAACGTTGATGACGCTCCAGTTGTAGCGAGCGCCGCCCGCATTGTACTCGCGTCCCGCATCGAGGCAGTCATCGATCAGCAGGCTGCGCAGAGGCTGCGGCTGCCACCGGGCATGCAGCGCTTGGGCGGCGTTCACCCCGGCGGTCAGCGCGGCCACATGGCCCGAGATCGCCCGTTGCAGAGCTGCCCAGAGATCCGCACAGGAGCTGGCCGTGGCCAGGTGGGCTTGGAGGGTCTCCGCCAGGATGGCCGGCAGATTCAGGCCCGCGTCCAGCGAGCCCACGTTGGAGCGGCCATGGACCATCAGCTCGGTGCACCCACCAAAGGCCCACTCGGCGCGATCCTCGGGCCGCAGGTCCAGGCCAAAGGCGTCGATGGCTCGGCCATAGCCATCCTCGTGATAGAGGGCGGGCAAGCCGTTGCCGCTGGCCAAGCAGTCCAGCGCCGCCTCACGTACCGGTCCGGGGAGATCGGCGGTCACCCGTAGCGCCAGGTTGGGGCGCCGCAGACCGACGCCCGCCCGCAAGCTCGCCTCGGTCAGGGCGTTGGCGGCGCAGCGGCCGCTGGCGTCGGTTCCGCCCAGGGCCACGTTCCAGCCGTCGTTGGCATCCGCATTGCGCCAGAGAGCGCGCACCAGGGTCACGCCAGTCTCCGCGTCCAGGCGCCCCGCCTCCAGGTCGGCCTCGTACAACGCACCCAGGTCCTGATCAAAGCGGCCCAGGCTGTCGCATCCATCCAGGTAATAGAGCCAGTTGAGGGCCACCAGCCCCTCGCAAAAGGTACGTGCCGGTCGCCAGGGGACGCGCCCGAGGGCGGCCAGGAGCAACTCACGGTTGCGAGCCGCGGCCTCATCTCGCGGCTGCTGAGCCTGAAGGTGAGCAATGCTCCGCCCGTGGGCTACTCGCAGCCCATCGATCAACCGCAGCATGGCCCGGTAGAAGGCGTGGTCCGCCGGATCCGCCTCCTCCAGAAGCTGGGCGGTCCGCTCGGCATAGCGATCGAGCCCCTCTCTCAGCACGCGGCCATAGTGGAGGATGCTGTGGGTATAGTTGGCTCCCCCCAGATGATATTCGCGGGGGAGGGCCTCGGCGGGATGCAGGTAGCCCCCCAGCTCCTGTCGCAGCGCCCTATAGATGGCGCCTTCGGTCGCATCGCCGCACTGCTCCAGCTCGGCAAGGCGTGCATGGTCGCAGGTCAACGAGTAGGAATAGTGAAAGGAGACGGCGTTGCCCTGGGCATACCAAGAGTAGCGCCCGGCAGGATAGAGCGGCCCGCCATCCCATTGGCACAGGTCGGCATGGCGCCACTGGCTGCAGAGCGCCGCCGTCATGCGCGCCAAGGGGTCGGTCGACGGCTCCCCCACAAAGCCCGCCGCTGTGTGCTCGGCCACCCGATGGAAGCCTGCTACGAGGTCCTCGGTTGCCATTCCGTTCGCGACAGCTGCCGCCATGTCACAGTCCCTCGTGCTCGGTTCGTTGGATGATCTCCTCCTGCATCTGCGGCGAGAGCCCCACGAAATAGTCGCTGTACCCGCCGATACGCACCACCAGGTCGCGGTAGGCCTCGGGGTTCTCGCGCGCGGCCTTGAGAGTGTCCGTATCCACCACGTTGACCTGGATCTCCATGCCGCCCCGCCGCAGATAGGTCTCGATGAGACCCCGCAGACCCTGCACAAAGCCTTCCGGCCGGCGCGACCGGGTAAAGCGCAGGTTCACCGCGATGCCGCCCAGCATGGGCGTGTGATCCCACTTGGTGGCCGAGAGCACCGCCGCCGTCGGGCCCAGCCGCTCGCGTCCCTGGGCAGGACCCGAGCCGTCCCCCAGCGCCTGTCCGGCCAGGCGGCCATCGGGCGAGGCCGCGGTGGCGCGCCCCAGCCGCTCGTGCATGATCCAGCAAAAGAAACCAGGATGGTACGCCCCACCGAGATAGGTGCGGTAGCGCCGCACCTCATCAGCGATAAAGCTCGTGATTCGCACCGCCAGCGCGTCCACCTCGTCGTCGTCGTTGCCATACTTGGGCGCGCGCTGCAGTAGCATCAGGCGCAGGTCCTCGCACCCGCAAAAGTCGCAGACCAATGCTTCCCGCAGGCGCGCCAGGTCCAGCGTCCCCTCCTCAAACAGATACCGGCGGATGGCCAACAGGGCGTCCACCAGGTTGGCAAGCCCTACAAAGGACGGCTCGATCCAGTTGTGGCGGGCGCCGCCCCGGTCGATGTCTCTGCCCCTGGCCAGGCAGTCGTTGACAAAGCAGGAGAGCAACGGGAACCCGCCATGATAGTAGCGGGTCATCTGGGCGGTGTTCTGCTCCACCACCGCCGCGCCGATGGTCTCCGCCAGGCGCGCCTCGTAGGCCTCCAGGAGGGCGTCAAAGCTGGCAAAGGCACCCGCTACCGGTGCGCCGAGCCCGTCGTCGCCTGCCGTGCCGACCGGCTGCACGCCCAGAAGGTCGTGCAGCAACTGAACCAAGTTGATATAAGGGCTGGCTACATACACGTTGGACGACGCCACGGGCGTGAGCTCGACGCAGGTGCTATGCTGATAGAGGCAGGCCTCGGCCGGTGGCAGACCAGCCTCCAGCATCCCCCGCGTGATCAGGTCATCGCCAAAGATAGCCGGATGGGTCAGGCCCTCGGCCAGCAGCTCGCAGGCCCGGTCGGTGATCGCCGGCGGCGTGTCCTCGTTCCAACATAGTCCAATGCCGGGGTAGGCCATACGGGTGTGGGCGATGCTCTCCAGAAAATGCTCCGTGAGGGCGTTGCTGACGTCCCGCCCGCTGGCGTCCCTGCCGCCGATCATGAACCCCACGGCCAGGCCGCGCGGCGTATACGAGCTGAGCATCAGGCACAAGCAGTCGATCAGCTCTTGGGCCCAAGCAGGCGTGAGCCGTCCCGCAGCCAGATCCCGCTCATAGTAGGGCAGCAGGTAGCGATCGGGGCGGCCGAGCTGGAACAGCAGCATGAGCTGCCCGGCGCAGAGGCCGTAGGTCACCAGATGAACGGCCTGCAGCGCTTCGTAAAAGGTCTCTGCCGGGTGTTCGGGCACGCGGCGGCAGATGCGGGCCAGCTCGCACAGTTCCTTCGCACGGCCCGCGTCGCTCGTCCGCGCGGCCTCCCGCTCGCACGCCTCGGCATACCGCTCGAACAGCGTGCGCAGGCCGTCCAACGCGATCTCACAAGCCCGGTAAAAGGCATCGCGCTCCAGGTCGTCGGAGCGGGTCAGGTCGAGCCGCTGGCGGTAGAGCGCGATCTGCCGGCGCAGGCCGCTCAGTCCGCGCCGCAGCAGCGTCTCATAGTCGATGGACATGTGGGCACGCTGCCCCCAAACGGGGCTGGCTGCTGCCGAGAGCTCCGAGCGCCACCGCTCCAGCTCGGCCCGCTCGCCTGGCGATAGCGTCCGCCGCGAAAACGTGCCCACCAGCAGCTCGTCGGGGCCGATCTCGGGCGTCAAGCCCTCCAGCACGGCCGCCGTGGCGCGTGCCCGCCGCACCAGGTTCCACGGCTCGTGGCCGGTGGTCATCCACGAACGCGCCCACAGGAGCTCGGGCTCGTCGCGCGGAATGGTCTCCTCCGCCAAGATCCGCTGGCGTAGCCGCTCGGTCCTGGCCGTGACCGCTATCTTCTCCACGTGCATCCTCCTACCCGCCCGTACGGACCTCGACGCTGCCAGCCGCCACCTGGGCCAAGGCCGCCATGGTCTCTGGCGAGGGGCGCTTGAGCTCGGCGGCGCGGTAGTCCAGGCCCAGGCTGCGGTACTTGCCCGTGGCCATGGGGTGAAAGGGCAGCAGCTCATAGTAGACCAGGGTGGGCAGCCCTGCCACGAACGCGGCGATAGCTCCGATGGCCTCGGCGCTATCGTTGACGCCCGGCACCACCGGCGTCCGCACGATCATCGGCGCTCCCGCCTCAGCCAGCCGCTGGAGATTCGCCAGGATTTGTTCGTTGGGGGCGCCGGCCACCTGGCGGTGCAGGTCGCTATCCATGGTCTTGATGTCGACCATCCACAGATTTACCAGCGGCAAAAGGGGGGCTATCCGCTCCCAAGGCCAGCAGGCGTTGGTCTCGACGGCCGTATGCACGCCCTGGGCCTTCACGCCCTCGAGAATTGCCCGGCTGAATGCGTGCTGAAGCAACGGCTCGCCACCCGAGAGGGTGACGCCACCGTGGGAGGTCTCGTAGAACGGGCGGTCACGCAGGGCCTGCGCCACCACCTCATCGGCCGTCATCCGGTCGCCCACCAGCACCAAGGCCTCGGCATAGCAGGTCTCGGCGCAGGCGCCGCACGCCTGGCACAGCTCCCGCCGAAAGACACGCTCGCCATTCACCTGGGCGTGGGCGCCGTGCGGGCATCGCTCCAGGCAGGCGCCGCAGCCGATGCACCGCTCGGGAAAGAGTTGCAGCTCCGGCCTGGGGGCTAGCGTCTCCGGATTGTGGCACCAGAAACAGCGCAGGTTGCAGCCCTTGAGAAAGACGGTCGTGCGGATGCCGGGGCCATCGTGGATGGAATAGCGTTGGATGTTGGTGACAAAGCCCTGCATAGCGAACCTTTCGTTGGGTCACGCCGCCGATAGCCGCCACAGAGCCTCGACGACCCGTTGCGTCTCAGTATACACAAAACGGCCGACCCAGTGGAAGGGCCAGCCGTCATCCTATACAATAGGGCGAGGACTAGATCCTCGCCCCACACGTGTACCGCATGGGGGATTCGAACCCCCGATCTCCGCCTTGAGAGGGCGGTGTCCTAGGCCAGCTAGACGAATGCGGCACATCAAGCGTGGAGGCTATCTTAGCCAGGATGGGCCCCTCTGTCAAGTGCAAACTCTGGAGTCAAGACCATGTTCACCGAGATCAGCATTCGCACCGGCGTGCGCACCGAACTGGTCGATATCACGCCACAGATACAGGAGGCGGTGAGCCGCAGCGACGTTCGCGACGGCCTTTGCCACCTCTTTGTCCCGCACACCACGGCGGGCATCACCATGAACGAGAACTGGGACCCCGCCGTGCGCCAGGACGTGGTGGCCGCCCTGAACGCCCTGGTGCCTGCCAGCCCCAGCTACCGCCATACCGAGGGCAACTCGCCCGCGCACATCAAGGCTACGCTGACCGGCTTTTCGGTCGCCTGCCCCGTGCGTGGCGGCAAGCTGGCCCTCGGCACCTGGCAGGGCATCTACCTGGCCGAATGGGATGGCCCCAGGCAGCGCCACATCTATCTCACCATCCACGAGATCGCGGGCTAGGCTCAGGCCTCTCGCAAAAAGATGGCACGATAGGGCTCCAAATCCAGAGCCACCCGCTCCCCCGCCTCGGGCGGCCACGCGGCCACGTCGCCGGTGACCGGATCCCAGATCTCCGCCCGGCGCATGGGCACCTGCGCGACGAATCGCTGCCGCGCCTCGCCATAGTTCAAGAACATGGCAAAGGTGCGCCCGGAGCCTCGGCGGATGGTGTGAGCGATCGTTGCATCCTGCGTGAGCAGCCGCACCGGCCCGGCGCCCCAGCCCTGCAAGGCATCCACCAGCGTAGCCACGTCGGATACCAAAACCGAGCGCCCCCCGTTGGGCAGCGTCCGCACCTCGTTCGGCTGGCCAAAGAGCATCTCGCCGATCTGGGCCGTCAGGCCAGGCTTGCCGGTCTCGGCCTCGATGGCGGGGGCAACGCCCAGCGCCAGCACCTTGCCCCCCAGACGCCAGAACTGGTAGATCTCCATCATCACCCGACGAGGTACCACCCGGGCCATGGGCAGCACCAGGAACTTGATCGAGGCGGGATCGCGACGCCACCAGGACGGATCGCGCGGCCCCCTGGCGAAAGCCTGATGGTCCAGCACGACATAGTCCAGGTTGCTGACCACTAGCTGCTTGCCCAGCTCGCGATAGGTGTCGTCGATGGCGACACATGCCTCGGGCTCCTGCCGCGCATACAACGTGGCCCGTTGCGGGATAAAGCTCGCCCACACCGAAGCGATGGGATAGAGCATGGCGATCTCGCCCGCCCAACGGCTCCCCACCAGCATCTCTCCCAACCGCCCCACATAGCTATTGATGGCCGACCAGCCATGCGGCACCAGATCCTGATCGCCATCGTTCTGCCAATCCTGGCGATAGTAGGAGGTGAGCGTGTTGACGCCCAAGAGGTACTGCCAGCCGATGGTGCCGAGGATCTCCTCGTCGGTGACGGGGTCGAGCTTGCGAACGCGCTCCAAATGGTCCGAAGTCTCGCTCATCACCCGCGGCGCATCCACCAGCTCGGCCACCGATCCCAGCAACTTGGCATGCAGCGGGATCGGCTCGAACATGCCCACCGGCGTCTTGGTGGTGGCCGCCTCTGCGCCCACGCAGCGCGACGAGAGCACGTCGATGCCCGGCCAATCCTGCCGCCTCGCCGACCGCATATAGTCGCCATAGTAATAGACGTGGGCGATGAGCGATTCCTCCAGCAGCAGATGCCCGCTGGAGGCGATCCCACGCTGCTGGCACCAAGCCTGCAATGCCCCGCCGTAACGCTCGGCTACCAGATCGGCCACCAGGTCATAGAACCAGCAGCGCGCGCAGATATGCTCGGATCCCTGCCCTTCGAACAGATAGGGCAGCAGTGGCAAGAGATCCTCGCCATAGCGGTCCCGGAACCGTTCCTCCAGGTCATAACACCACGGCACCACCGGCGCCGTCTGACCACCGTCCACCAGATAGCCGCCCTGCAACGAGGGCTCATCGGTAAAGGCGGCGGCAAAGAGCTCGCCCAGCTCCCGGCCCAGCCCTTGCCGCACCCGATGCTCGTAAGCGTCGTGGGTCAGACGGATGAACTTGGCCACCGCCCGATCGTCCATCATGTTGATGTAGGGTCGATGCTGATGCACGTTGGCCGCGGCGTGGGTGCCCTCATAAAGGTACTGGCGCGCGAACGCCATCAGCCGCCAGGTGCCAGCGCCGGCCTGAACGCGCACGGTGGACGAGCCATCCAGTGCGAGGGTCTCGCCAGGGAAGGACAGCTCGCCATCCTCCAGAGCGCAGAGGCAAGCATAGATGGGCGCACCCTGCGGCACGGTGAGGGCCAGGTCGCCGGTCCCATCAGCGGAATAGTAGCCCACCCCCTCGGCCTGGAACTCCGGGCTATCGCGCAGCGTCAGCCCGCCAGCCAGCCCCGATGGGTACCCCTCCTCATCATAGAGCCACAGCCAGAATCCTCGCTCCCTGGCCTCGGCCACGCCGTCGAGGAACTCTTGCCAGTGAGCTTCACTCTCCAGGTAGGCGTCAAAGCTGACATTGGTGACCAGGCCGCCGAACCGAGCCTCCAGCAGGCGGTCGTACACCTCACGGCGCTCCCCAGGCATGCCCGGGATTCGGTGAAACATCTGCAGGATGCGACGGTCGGCGGCGGGGTTAGCGAACCGGTCTCTGGTCGTCATCGAGAGCCTCCTTGCTTGCGCGCCGAGGCAGTCTATCGGCTCTCGCCTGGACAGTCAACGGCCTCAACCCCACCGGTTTTTGAACCGGACCATAGGCGCGCGCTATAATGTGCCGGATTATCGCTTGGAGGAGCCATGTCCATCGATCGTGACGTCATCCGGCGTTTGTTGACCCGCGTCGAGCGCCCTGCGCGATACGCGGGCGGCGAGCTGCACGCCATCATCAAAGACTGGGAGCAGGTCGAGGTCACCTTGGCCCTGGCCTACCCTGACGTCTACGAGATCGGCATGTCCAACCTTGGGCTGGCCCTGCTCTATGATGGGGTCAACCAGCAGCCCTGGGCCCTGGCCGAGCGCGTCTATGCGCCCTGGGATGACCTGGCCCAGGCGCTGGCCGAGGAGAATGTGCCCCTCTACTCGCTGGAGACCTTCCATCCTCTGAACGAGTTTGACGTGCTGGGATTCAGCTTGCAGCACGAGCTCACCTACACCAACATCCTTTCGATGCTAGCGCTCGGGCGCATCCCGCTGCGCGCGGCCGAACGCGCCGAGGACGACCCGCTGGTGATCGCCGGCGGCAGCGGCGCGTACAACCCCGAGCCGCTGGCCGGCTTTTTCGATGCTTTTTTCGTTGGCGAGGGCGAGCAAGCCCTCGCGGAGCTGCTCCAACAGGTCCGCCGCGCCAAGGCCGATGGCTGGGATCGCCAGACGCTGCTGCGCGCCTTGGCACAGGTTCCGGGCACCTACGTGCCCGCGCTGTACGAGGCCGCACCAGGCCCCCACGGAACGCTGCCCCCTCACCCGAACTGTGCGGCCGCGCCTGACGTCATTACCAAGCGGATCGTCCCGGAGCTGCCGCCGGTCCCCACCAGACCCATCGTCCCCGCCATGCGGGTGGTCCATGATCGCGCCATGGTCGAGATCCAGCGGGGATGTAGCCGCGGCTGCCGCTTTTGCCAGGCGGGGATGATCTACCGCCCCATCCGCGAGCGCCCGGTCCACGAGATCGTCTCGGCCGTGGACCAGATCCTGGCCAACACAGGCTATGACGAGGTGTCGTTCGTGTCGCTCTCCAGCAGCGACCACAGCGGCATCGGCGAACTCGTCGCCGAGACGCTCGAACGCCACGGCGCCCATGGCGTGGGCGTGTCGCTGCCCTCGCTCAGAACCGACGCCTTTAGCGTGGGGCTGGCCGAAAGCATCCAGCAGACGCGCAAGGCGGGCCTGACCTTTGCGCCAGAAGCGGGCAGCCAGCGCCTGCGCGACGTGATCAACAAGGGCGTCACCGAGCAGGACTTGATCGAGACGGCCACCGCCGCCTTTGGGCGGGGCTGGAACCGGATCAAGCTTTACTTTATGCTAGGGCTGCCCACCGAGACTGACGAGGACGCCCTGGAGATCGCCCGGCTGATCACCACCATCCGCGACCTGGGCCGCAAACTGCGTGGGCGCCGCGTAGAGATCAGCGTCAGCCTCTCTACCTTTGTGCCCAAGCCCCACACGCCGTTCCAGTGGGAGCCGCTCGCCAGCCAGGAGGATGTCCTGCGGCGCCAACGGCTGATCCGTGAGCGCGCCGGCGGGCGTGGCATCAAGCTGAGTTGGTCCGACTGGGACGCCACCTGGCTCGAAGCGCTGATCTCGCGCGGCGATAGGCGGCTGGACGCGGTCATCCAAGCAGCGTGGGAGCGAGGCGCCCGGTTCGATGCCTGGCAGGAGCGCTTCCGCCCCGAGCTCTGGCGCGAGGCCTTGACCGCCTGCGGTGTGGATCCGTGCTGGTACATCGACGGATGGCAACCTGGAGCTCCTCTGGCCTGGAGCCATATCTCGGCCGGCGTGACCGAGACGTTCCTGCTGCGAGAACGCCAGCGGGCCATCGAGGGGGGCATCTCGGCCGATTGCCGCCAGCAATGCCACGCCTGCGGTATCTTGACGACCCTGGGCGAGCGCTACCCGGACGCTCATCAGCGCGTGGCGTGGGAGTGCCCATGAGCATGCTTACCACCGTCGTGCAACGGGTGCGAGTCACCTTTGCGGTGAGTTGGCCGCTCCAGTACGCCTCGATCCTGGATATGGGGCGCCTCTGGGAGCGGCTGCTACGCCGCGCCGCCGCACCGTTGGCCTATACCCAGGGTTATAATCCACATGCTAGGCTCCAGTTCGCCGATGCCCTGCCGGTAGGGTACACCAGCGAGTGCGAGATGCTGGATATCTACCTTGGCGAGACCGTGGACGTCAAGGCGCTACCGGCGCTGCTTCAGGCGCAGGCGCCGCCGGGCCTCGGCATCGTCTCGGCAGCCGAGGTCGAGATCGGCGCCAAGGCACCTCAATCCCTAATGCGGGCAGCCATGTACCAGGTATCCCTACGCACCGACGTCCACGCCGCCGAGATCGCCGCCGCGTTGGCCGACTTGCTCCAGCGCACCAGCATCCCCTTTGTGCGTGAACGTCGCGGGAGGATGCAAAGCTTGGAGCTACGCGAGCTGATCCATGACCTCGGTTACGTCTCCGGGGATTCCCTTTGGCACGAGGTCCAGATGCGGCTGCGCTGTGGCTCGAACGGTTCGGGGCGCCCGGCCGATGTGCTCGAGGCGGCCAGCCTGGCCTACTCGGACCTGCGCGTGCACCGCACCCAGCTCATCTGGGAGGAGCGTTCATCATGAAAAGACTCTGGTCTCCCTGGCGCATGGCCTATGTCAGCGGCGAGAGGCAGGCTGGCTGCGTCTTTTGCGACATCCAAAAGGGCGAACAGCCGGATCAAGACGCGCTCATCCTCTACCGGGGCACCCATGCTATGGTGGTCATGAACAAGTACCCCTATACCAACGGCCACCTGATGGTCGTGCCAATCCTGCACACCGACACCCCCACCGCCCTGGAAGACGCCGCCCTGCTCGAGATGGCTCGCCTGGTGAACGACAGCCTCAGCATCCTGCGCGAGGTGTTGCGCGCCGATGGGTTCAACGTCGGCATGAACTTGGGCGCCTCGGCCGGTGCCGGCATCGAGCAGCACATCCACATGCACATCGTGCCGCGCTGGACGGGCGACACCAACTTTATGTCCGTATTCTCGGATACCCGCGTCATCTGCGAGGCGCTGGACGAGTCCTACTGCCGGCTCAAGCCGCACTTTGAGGCCTTGGCGCAAGAGCGAAACGCCCAAAACGGAAACTAGGCGCCGTTTGGCTTTTCTGGTAGAATGCGGGATGTTTGGGCCTTCGTCGGCCTGTCGCCGGCGCGCCTGAACCAGACGTTGCATGCGCCTGCTATGGCAAAGGAACAGCACCTTGGATCGCACACCCGTTCTGGACCACGGCTGGGTTCAGCTAGAGGATTGGATGGGCGGTGACGAGGCTGTCATCCGTGGGGCTCGGATCTGTTACCAGTCAGAGGCGCAGGTACCCGATGCTGACGAACGCCTGATTCGGCGGCTCATGCGCAGCGAGCCCAAGCACAATACCGTGTTCGAGCACGCGGTTTTCCGCTTTGGCGTCCAGTGCCCCCTCTTTGTGGCCCGCCAATGGATGCGGCACCGCATCTGTACCTTTAACGAGCGATCGCTGCGCTATTGCCTGGCAGACCGCACCTACTATGTCCCCTCCAGCCTGGAGGGCGATTCGCGAGACGCCTATGTGTCCCACATGGAGGCGTCTTTTGATCTGTACGAGCGGCTGGTGCAAAGCAGCGTCCGTCGCGAGCAAGCCCGCGCCATCCTCGGCACGGCTGTCTATACCCAGTTCGTCTGGACGGTGAACGCCTGGTCTTTGATGAACTGGCTGCAAAAGCGCCTGGACAAGGGCGCCCAGTGGGAACATCGCCAGTACGCCCTCGCCATCCTGGACATGTTCGTCCAGACGATGCCCATCACGGGACAGGCCTTTGAGGAGTATACCCTACAACGATGAGACCGTCCTGGGACCAGTACTTTATGGACATCACCAAGCAGGTGGCGACGCGATCCACCTGCTTGCGCCGCCATGTGGGTGCCATCATCGTGCAGAACAAGCGCATCCTCTCCACGGGCTACAACGGGCCGCCCAGCGGATTGCCCCATTGTGACGAGACCGGTTGCCTCCGCGAACAGATGGGCATCCCTTCGGGGCAACGCCAAGAGATCTGCCGTGGCTTGCATGCGGAACAGAACGCCATCATCCAGGCCGCGCGACACGGCATCACCGTCGCTGGCGGCACCATTTATGTCACCCATCAACCGTGCATCACCTGCGCCAAGATGATCATCAACGCTGGCATCGTCCGCGTCGTGTGCGCCGATACCTATCCCGACGAACTCGCGCTCGAGATGCTTGATGCCGCCGGTGTGACCTTTGAGATGTGGCCAGACCGAGTATCGGAATAAGAGTGTACAGGAGGGACCATGGGCTCTGACGCCAAGATTCAAAAGCTGCGCCAGTTGCAGCAGGAATCCAAGCTAGGGGGCGGCCAAGCTGCCATCGAGAAACAGCACGGCAAAGGCAAGCTTACCGCGCGCGAACGCATCGCCCTGCTGCTCGACGAGGATAGCTTTCAGGAGCTGGATGCGCTGGTTACCCACCACGCAACAGCGCCTGGCATGGAAGAGCGCGTCGCCATCGGCGACGGGGTCGTCACGGGCTATGGGACCATCGATGGCCGACTGGTCTATGTATACGCGCAAGACTTTACCGTCATGGGCGGCTCGTTGGGCGCTGCTCACGCCGCCAAAATCGCCAAAGTGCAAGACCTAGCCTTGCGCATGGGCGCCCCCATCATCGGCATTCAGGATTCGGGCGGGGCGCGCATCCAGGAGGGCATCCTCTCCCTTGCCGGCTATGCCGACATCTTTTTGCGAAACACCATGGCATCCGGCGTCATCCCCCAGATCTCGGTCATCATGGGGCCCTGCGCCGGCGGCGCCGTGTACTCGCCCGCCCTCACGGACTTTTGCTTTATGGTCAAAGGCACCAGCCAGATGTTTGTCACGGGCCCGGCCGTGGTCAAGGCTGTCACCAGCGAAGACGTGACCATGGACGAGCTGGGTGGGGCCATGGTGCACAACACCGCCAGCGGTGTCGCCCACTTTGCCGCCGATGACGACAAATCCTGCCTGGAGATGGTACGCACCCTGCTGTCGTATCTCCCTCAGAACAACCTGGAGGATACTCCCTCAGTTCTGACGCAGGATAGCCCCGCCCGGGCCGAGGCCGCGTTGGACACCATCGTCCCCGAGAACCCCAATGCGCCTTATGACATCAAGGACGTCATCAAGGCGATCGTCGATCAAGAGAGTTTCTTTGAGATTCACGAGCACTTTGCCGCGAACCTGGTCATCGGGTTGGCGCGCATGGATGGCTCGGCGGTGGGCATCATCGCCAACCAGCCCGCCTTCAAGGCCGGAGCGCTGGACATCGACGCCGCCGACAAGGGCGCGCGCTTTGTGCGCTTTTGCGACGCGTTCAACATCCCCATCGTCACCTTTGAGGACGTGCCCGGCTTTATGCCAGGCGTCGCCCAAGAGCATGGCGGGATCATCCGTCACGGCGCCAAGCTGATCTATGC
>Ga0334895_1002393_pt1 | contig 16096 bp, 14 predicted proteins | sample GraSluR3_MG_7_FD_207229 | JGI IMG/M metagenome (GOLD analysis project Ga0334895, IMG submission 207229) | Sludge microbial communities from methane-producing bioreactor in Wageningen University, Netherlands - Granular Sludge_31_05-R3 | ecosystem: Engineered > Bioreactor > Anaerobic >... | reverse complement strand
TTTCGGTTGTCAATATTAACGATGTCTTCGAATACAAACATCTGTTTTTTGATATTCTCTGCCATTTCGATATTGTAGGCTTCTATTTCTTTAAATATCCTGTTTTCAGATTTTCTGTCGATGGATGAAAGAATATTTGCCACGATACTGATTCCCATATCCTCATCTCGCCTAGAAGTCGGTCCAAGAAATTCATTTAGTTTAGATTTGATCTTTTCTTCAATTTGATCAATGATCTCAGGCGATATTTTGTTCATTTTGGCAATTCTTTTAACAATATCCGATTGTCTTTCCTCATCAATGGATGCCAATATTTTAGCTGCTTGCTCCGATTCCACATACGAGAGGATCAAAGCAATCGTTTGGTTTCTTTCTGATTTGATGAGATTAACCAACTCATTCGCGTCAACTTGTTCCAAGAACTTGAAAGGTTTCTTGTAATTCATTTTAGACATGCGGTTCATAATTTGAATGCATTTTTGAGACCCCAACGCTTCAGTCAATACATCTTTTGCATATTCTATTCCGCCTCCAGAAATGTATCCTTCTGCCAAACACAACTCGTAAAACTCACCCAACACTTCCATCCTTGTATCAGATTGGACAGCCTTGTAATTGGCTATGTGATAAGTTACTTTTTCAATATCATTATCACTTAAATTTTTTAATACTTTTGCCGCGACATTTTTATTGATTGACAATAGTAGCGTTGCGGCTTTTTCTTGTCCTGTTAGATTCACGCTCATAGTTTACCCCTGTTTTTAGAATCCATCTTCATTCAACCAAGCACTGATGATATTCGCAATATTTGAGGGATTTGTGTCAATGATCGTTTCAATTTCCTTGATAACTTTCTCTCCCTCGCTGTCTTTGTTGAACTTTTCAATGATTTCCTTTTTCTTTGCCATTAGTTCTTTTTCCGTGTCACTTATCCCCAAGGCTTCCTCATCATCTTCTATCGTTACGTCCACACCTTCCATGGAGGCTACCATTGCAGGACGTTTTTTGGATGCTGGTTTTAGTTGTCTCAAAATAACAAGCGTCAGTATGAATGACAGCACCAATGCAAATAGTATCAACAAGGCTCTTTCGCTTATTGGCAATTGAAATCCTTGATCTGCCAATGCACTTTGCATATCTGCACGCAACGCTTCACTGGCAGCAAAATTCATATACCCAACTGTGATATTTTCTGGCTGAATCCCTACTGCTGCTGCGACAAGACCGTTGATGCTTTCAAGAATGGCCTCATCTGCGTTGACCGTATTGTTGATTAATACTGATACCGTAATCTCTTGAATGCCTCCCTGAGCCTCTTCTATCACTTGTCTCAACTCATTTACCCGGTAATTGACTACATTTTGCATTCTAGTATTGAGCGTTTCGCTATCAATCTGGTAATTTGCTGCTGCATCTCCGGTGTTCTGTGAAGATTCCTGCAATCTTTCAGTGAGTTCATCCACCATGTAAGGAATGCCTTCTTCATCCACCACCGGTGAATACTCGATTACTTCAGTAAACCTCTTATCCATATCAACCGTTGCGTTTACTGCAACTTTAATATTCTCATTCCCAAAGACCGGTTCAAATAAGTAACGCACTCTTTCAGAGATGTCCCGCTCGACTTCTCTTTGCATAGCATATAGGTTTTGAGCTTCATAAGTGTTGTCGGAGGCTGTGATGCCTGTCAAATTATTTAGATTGGAGTCAATAATCGCTACATTTTCTTCTCTTAGACCACTAATGCTTGTAATCATCAAACGTTTAATAGCCGTTACTTGACTATTTCCCAAAGTTGTATTGCGGTCTATATCCAACACCACATTGGCGCTCACCGAACTCTCTTCCGACGTAAAACGAAAGACTCGGTCATCCTCCATGCTGATGGTTACTACTGCTCCATTGATCCCATCCAACATGGCTATCGTTTTACCCAGTCTTTCTTGCAATTGATAAATCAGCATCACCTTCTTGTCCTGACTAGAGGTTGTGAAAGTCATGCTATCCATATAAATATCATAATTCAATCCGGTTCTTGGGTAGCCTTGAAGTGCAAGTTGCATTCTAACGGCTTCTTCACTCCTACTATCTACCAATACAGTACTGCCATCTTCTACTTTTGCTTTGACGCCCATGTCTTGCAATGTCGTTAATACTTCCGACACTTCCCTTGATTCCATGTCCGTATACAAAACGGCATAATCTGTCTGTCCTACCAAGTAGCCCGTCATTGATAAAGTTATCAGTAAAATAATACCTAACAAAGCTATTCTTCTTTGTTTTTTCTTGCCAAAACCATTCCAATAACCTAATAATCTATCTTTTCCCGCTATCAATCGTTCTTGCATTGCCTACCTCAGTCCTAAACTTGCATTCTCATAATTTCATTATACGCATCCACCACTTTGTTTCGAACTTGCAATGTCAGCTGCAAATTGGCAGATGTCTTTTCTGATTCAATAATGTACTGGTGCAAATCATCGCTTTTCCCACTAATAATGTTTTCTAGGGTTTCTTGAGTGGTGTTCACATGGGTATTCATTGTTTCAAGTGCATTGTTGAGAACTTGACCAAACTGAATTCTATTTGACTGATTGATTGATTCGCCTTTGTAGTCCTTGTAAAGTTGCTCTATCGATTGTGGCGAAATTGCGCCTACTGGATTAATTGCCATCTTCTTTTACCTCTCTACACTCTACTTCATAATTTCCATCGTCTTTTTGAACATTTCTTTTGTAGCATCCATCACCGTCACATTGGCTTCATACGCTCTTGTGGCTGCCAGCATATCTATCATCTCTTCCGTGGTATTTACATTTGGCATCCTCACATATCCTTCTTCATTTGCCAGTGGATGATCGGGATCATAAAGCATCTTGAATGGCTCTTGCATCCCAGTAATCACTTGTACGCTTACGCCTTTTCCATTCCTTGGTTGACTGAAATTGTCCAAGGCACTATGGAAATCTCTGTCTCTTATCTCAGACATCAAAGTGTACTGTTTTCTATAAGGTTCTCCGTTTTCTGTTACTAATGTGTCTGCATTCGCAATGTTTTGAGAAATGACTTCCATTTTCTTTTTTTGTGCATACAGTCCATTCGCACTAATATCTAAAGCTCTTATAAAACTCATTTCTATCACCCTTTCGATTCACTGATTACTGTGTTGAATAAATTCAATTGATACTTTAACGCCTGAGTCATCAAATCATATTTCATTTGATTTTCTGCTAAAGACACCATCTCTTTATCCACATTAACATTGTTTCCATTAGCATTCACTGGCAACCCCCGTTTGTACTCAATGTTGTATTTAAATCGTCCATGATCTGGTGAAAAATCCTCTGACCGCATTTTTGACATATACTCATTCATTACTTTTTCAAAATTTATGTCTCTTGATTGGAAGTTGTCTGTGCTTGCATTTGCAATGTTGTTAGAAATGACTTCATTTCGTGTCCACAATCCTTCCAAGCCCTTTCGATAGAAATCAAGTCGCGCGTTCAAATCAGTAATCATAAGATACCTCCTCAAATCATTCCCTGAAAATTTACAATAAAAAAGCCCATCCCTTAGGTAATCAGGCTACCATGCACCTCTAGGTGTTTAGGTCCTATGACTTTGCGTCCTTGCCTTTCGACAAGTATGTCGTTTCTGGAATTAGGTTATCCCAAAACTATGTACCTTCTAATATTCTGTAAATCTCACTCAATAAAAAATGCAATACTCTTTTGCTGATCTGTCATTAAAAGAATACCATTTGCTCTAAAGGCTGTCAATAAAATATTCCTGTTTTTTGTTATTTTTTTCTAAAGTTTTTTCATCATCAACCGATACCGATTAATTAGAGTCTTGACATTCGATTCTCCTCATTGTTATACTAAACAAAATTATTCCATAGGAATCGGCCATGTTCGAGCTTTTTGAATTGTATAATAATCTAGATTTATTTGTGTTAGTAGGTTTAAGAGTGTCAGGCTACATCTTGTCTTCGCCTTTCTTTGGTCGAAACGAAGTGAATAGTCTTTTAAAAATTTCTTTGATTATTTATTTGACTTATATCCTCATTTTTTCTCAGTGGGTCCATTTTGAAACCATTCCCACTAACCAATTCCAATTTATAGCCTTTTCGGTCGTGGAAGTTTTAAAAGGTTTGTTGATGGGTTTCATGTCTTCTCTTTTTTTCTCAGCCTTTCTAACGGCAGGATTCTTTATTGATTCCCAGATTGGTTATCGTATGGGGGGGCTGTTAGATCCTAAGTACGGAATCAACACCTCTTTGACTGCCAATATTCTCAATATTATCGTCTTACTGGTCTTTCTTGTATTAAATGGGCATTTGCAAATGATTCACTTGCTTTCTCATACTTATATCATAAGTCCCATAGGGAATCTATCCTTTACCGCCAATCTTTATAATTTGTTTATTAGTTCTTTTTCCTTTGTGTTTTTAGCCGCATTTAAAGTTGCCTTGCCCCTATTTCTAATCACTTTTTTTGTAGATGTAATTTTGGTTGTCATGATTAAATTCATGCCCCAGTTGAATATTTTTGTTATCGGGATCCCAACCAAGCTTTTAGTTGGCCTTTTTTCATTGTTCTATATTATTGAACCCATTATCAACTTTCTAGATCCCTATTTTGTATCCTTGTTCGAAAATGTATGGCGTGTGTTATTGTAGAGGTGAATCGTAATGCCAGGTGAAAAAACAGAAAAACCCACCCCCAAAAAACGACGGGACGCCCGCAAAGAAGGGAACGTGTTTAAAAGTACCGATGTCAACAACAGTGTTGGCATCTTAACCTCTCTTTTGTTGTTGTCTGTTCTGGGTCCTTCTATGATTCGACGTTTTCAGGAATTGTACATCTATTTTTTCACTGATGGCATTTCCAGCTACACGGTGTTAGATGGAAATTCATTAAACACTTTGCTGCTGGTTTCTGGACAACTGTTCTTTTTAATATGCGGTCCCATGATCCTCATTTTATTGGTTACTGGTATGACCGCTAATTTTGCTCAAGTGGGCTTCTTATTTGTTCCAAAAGTGCTGGCTCCAAAACTGGATCGTATCAATCCTATCAACGGATTAAAACAAATGTTTTCTATGAAAACTTTTAAAAATTTTTTGAAATCTTTACTGAAGGTTTTTATTATTGTATTATTATCATATGGGAGTATCATTGACTTGGTGACTAAAACATCCAACACCATCAACCAACCCATGCTCGCTGCTTTAGCCGAAGGCGCTGAAGATATGCGCAACTTAGCTGTTAAACTTTTGATCGCAATGGTCGCTGTTTCCGCACTAGATTATTTTTTTAGTTGGCAAGAGCATGAAAAAAAGCTGAAGATGGATAAACAAGAAGTCACGGATGAATATAAGAATACGGATGGAAACCCTGAAATCAAATCAAAAATCAAAGGTCTACAACGTCAAATGGCAAATGCCCGTATGATGCAAAGCATTCCTACAGCTGATGTTATCATTGTCAATCCCACTCATTTTTCTGTTGCGATTGCCTACGACAAAACCAAAGCTCGCGCCCCTATCGTGGTAGCAAAAGGCCAGGATTTAATCGCATTGAGAATACGTGAAATCGCTAAGACCAACCAAGTTGAAATCGTTGAGAACAAAGAATTAGCTCGCAACTTGTACGATTCAGTGTCTATTGGGCAAGAAATCCCAGAACACCTTTTCAAAGCTGTAGCTGAAATCCTTGCCTATATTTACTCGCTTAAAAAAAGGAAATCTTAAATGGATGATAAGAGAAAACGAATCATCAAGGCAAAAGAAGATCGTCTTTTTAAAGACAAGCGAAAGAAACGCAGTTTTTGGATGACTTATGTGTCTCTATCAGGCTATTTGAACGTATTGATTGGTGTTATAGTAATCATGATCATTGATTCATGGGCCCCTAAATCTCAAACATTTCTAGATCGATTGTTTCAAGTTAATCGTGACAACATCTGGACTTTACAATATGGGAAACCATTTGTTGCCTTAGTGGCTTTCATGTTGTTTCACTCATCCGTAGCACTCTTTATCAATGCTCGTTTTTTGAAGCGAAAAACGGATCATCTCAATGGACTAGTCGTTGTTGGTTTCATTTTTTCTTGGGCATTATTAATTATTTTTTATACCTAGACAAAAATCGATTTGAGGACAACCTATTATGATGCATTGTAACAATCACACTTGCAACCCACTTCAAAAGCAACCCACTGTTAATAGAGGAACTCTGTCTAAAGGGCTTTATGACGTTGCTCTTTTTTTGGGGTTAAAACCTGAAAAAACACTTTTCATTCATTCGACTGTGGTTAATGACAATAAATGGTCTCGAAAGCTTTTCTATAAGCCTTCCTTTTCCCATTCGGAGATCCTTTCTTTTATGACCCGTTCTCCAGAAGGACCGAAAGGTATTGTCTTACATGTCAACCATGCGCTTTTGAATTATCTTGACCAATTTGGAATAGCTCCAAAAAATCATTATTATTTAATTGATCAAATTCCAAACCGAAATCAATATCCTTACTTTTCTGTGTCTGGTCATTTGCTAAATCACTTGAAAGAAAACCCTGAAATGATTTCATCCCTAGAGGGGTTTCATGTTGTTACTTCCTATCTGAGTGAAGACGATCTAAAATTAGTCGATTTGTTGTCTGGTAGACTTCTTATGTCACCAGAACAACAAGTGCCTTTCAACTCTAAGTACTATTTTCGTAATCTCGATAGCCATTATTCTTTCAATATGCTCCCCGGGGTTACCTTTAAAGGGCTAAGCCGTTTGGATCTAGCTATGAAACAATTGAAGCAAATTTTGATTGATAAAAAAATACCTTGGCAAACGGCCAAGATATGGTGTAAATTCGAATCTCAAACAAGCGGTAATGGCAGCAAATGTTTCACAGGTTTCACGTCCGAGAATGTGCTTGCCCTGTCTGAACACATTCTTGCCTTTTCTGATCAATTGGAGATGGATTTTAATTATCTCACTTATGATCTTCCTTTGGTCCTAGAATTGGATGTCGAATCTCTTCCTAATGAAGTTCAAGTATGCAACTTGGGTGTGGAAGCAGTTGTTGGGGAAAACTCCATCACTTTTGTCGGTTGCGTTCGCCAAGAAAGTCGTCAAGGAAAGTATGTTGGGAGCCTTATTGATCCTTACTCAGAGACGTTCACTTCTATCGCAGAAGAAACCGCACAGCCCTTTTTAGAAGCAATTCACCAGGAAGGTTACCGAGGATTCATGACCATCGATGTTTTATTGTCAAAAAATTTGCTGTCACAAGAAGTCACTGGTTACAACATCGATCCTAACGCTCGGTTCACGGCGGGGACTCCATTATTGTCTCTGATCCATCACAGTCGCGAGATGTCAGGGCAAAACCGTTACGGGCTTTCCTATTCCAACGCTGTTAAAAATAGTCCACATCTGTTCAATCAGATTTTGTCTTATTGTGGTGATCATCTTTATAAAGGCGCTCAATCCAACTACTGCGGCATCATTCCTATCATTCTGAATGATGTCACCACTATGGAAGGAAATAAAAAGTATCTAAGAACTGTTGTAATTGATGAAACCATCGAAGCTGCTTCTGAAAAATATGATTCATTCAAGTCACGTATCCTGAAAGATTTGTCCGGCTAGTAGAGCCGGACAATTTTGTGCTGTTTTTCTTCAGTATTTTTTGATTGAGTTTTGCGGTTTTCTTCGATTTCATTTCGGATAATTTCTGAGAACACGTCCACCACTTCCGGGTCATAGTGGACACCTGAGTAATTAATAATTTCGTTTAGCGCTTCTGTTTTCGTCTTTATTCGGTTATAGCTACGCGTGTTTGTCATAGCGTCAAAAGAATCCACCACTCTTATAATTCTAGCCACCAATGGAATGTTAGTTTCAGATAACCCCTCTGGATAACCGCTACCATCCCAGTTTTCATGGTGATATAGTATGCCTGTCGCCGCTGAACTAAGATCTGGTATGCGCCCCACAAAATCAGCACCCAATTTTGGGTGTCTTTTCATTGTTTCCCATTCTATGGATGATAGTTTTGTTGGTTTTGTCAGAATAGCGTCTGGAATACTCATCTTTCCGATGTCATGCAAATATGCCAATAAAATAATGTCATTCATTTCACTTGGACTTAGCCTCATGCGTTTCCCAACTTCATAAGCATGGTCCCTAAGCCTTAGAGCATGTTCTTCCGTCTCAAAAGATTTTTCTCCCAACGCATGTAACAAACTGAATATCAATTGGCTTCTCCGACTATTCTTGGATATCAGCTTGTTCTTTTGCATATCTTCTTCAGCTTTTGTGAGCACATATTCGGCTTCTTTGTTTTCCAATTCCCGTTTATCTATCACACCTACAGCCAGATCCACATAAGCTTCTTTTTGCATGGCAATTTCTTTATTTATCTTTGAAATCAAAGCTTCAGCCATGCTTTTTGCCATCAGAGGCAAATCTGCCGCAAATTCGTCCCCATTAATGCGGCACAAAGCCGTTTCTGGTGGCAAGTTCCTTTTCATTATTTCAGATACCAAAACCAACTGCCGATCTCCTTCAAGAAAACCCTTTTCTTTGTTGACCTTCCGGAGGCCATTCACGTTGCAATAAATCAAACTCCCACTAGGACTGATCAGATCTTTAAAACTTTTCCTTCCAATACACCCTGTTAAAACATCTATAGAGTCTTCTTGTTTATTCCTGTGTGTTAACTCACGTTTCGTCGTGAATTGATCAATAAATCTCAACCGTTTAGACGTTTTTGAGGTCGCTGTCTCAGGCAACCAAGTCATCTCCCACAGGTCTTCTTTTTCTTCGTCTCTCTTTTTTTCCACTAGGATTTCTTGATCCAAATGGTTGCGTTTCATATGCAACAAAACCAGCTTCAGACTTATCAAAATCACAAGGATCAGTGTTAAGAGTAGAATAAAATTGATAATCGCGAATACATATTGAATAAAAAACACATCTAGTGGATTGCTATCAATTGTGACATGTGTCATGTTTGCCCCTTGTCAATCTTCAAAATTAATACCTTAGCTTTCTATGTCGGCATTATTCGTATATTCTTAAGTACGTTTCAATGTGCTAGCAATAGTTTTCAATAAATCCCCTTGCCTTACTGACTTATCCTTGTTTATCACAACTACAGGGGTTTTTAGCTGTTTTTCTAACTTGCATTTTATTGCATCGTTCTGGTCAACCATCACGATGCACCTAATGCTGTTTTCATTGATGCTTTCTTTGGTCAAGCTCTCTACATCGTTTAGTAAATAAACATTGGCTCCTACATGTTCTAAATAATTTTTGATGATTTGCGTCGCAATCTTATCGTAGTCCACCAACAATATGCTACAGCCTTTCAACTCATTTGCATATAGCTTGCCTTTTTGAACATTAGTCATTGAAACCTGTAGTGGAAGATTGACATCAAAAACAGTCCCTTTGCCAAACTCACTAGAGACGTGAATCTGCCCACCCATTGTTTCCACTGCTTTTTTACATATATATAGACCTAACCCCGAACCACCGTAGTCTCTTGTTGAGGTGTCATCCACTTGAGAAAATGGCTTGAACAACTTGTCAATATTCTTTCGTTCAATCCCAATACCCGTATCTTGAACCTTCATAGAAAGCGTAATCATGCTTTCTTTTTTTGATAAAAGGTCAATGGACAACAAAACATGACCTGAGTCTGTAAATTTTAATGCATTGTTGATTAAATTCCGTAATACTTGCTCAATCTTTTCACTATCCCCCAAGAAAACATCTGGTATTTCAGGGTTTAGCCACCCATGTAAACCGATTCCTTTTTCATTTGCCTGAGGTTCATGAAGCGACAGTAGTCTATCTACTAGGTCTCTAATATTAAAAGCTCTCTTCTTAACACGCTCTTTTCCCGATTCAATCCGCGTTATATCGAGTATGCTGTTCAGCACATTCAACAACGTGTCTGCGGACAGTTTGATGTATTCAAGATGTTCTTCTTGTTCTTTATTCAAAGACGTCTTTGATAGCAAACTCAAAAATCCAAATATACCATTCATTGGTGTCCTGATTTCATGGGACATATTCGCTAAGAACTGAGTTTTTGCCATGTTGGCAGATTCCGCTTCTTGTTTTGCCTGCAAGAGTTCTTCTTCAAGCATACCTCGATTAATCGAGTTGTTAATGTTTTCCATAATAATTTGAATTTGTTGGATGTCGCCTTGGGTATATTTTTTTTGTTTTCCTCCCAAGGCAATGATTGAGACGATTTCATTGCTAAGCATAACAGGTATAAACAAATAGTTATCACCAGCTACTCTTTGAGTGGTTGGTTTCATTTTTTTTGCCATCAAAGACAGGTTCATTTCTTGATCTTCTGTCATGTTTGAAATGAAATCTTTGGTTCCATAAGTGATTTGATTCTTATAAACGTTGTATAGGGCAATGTAACCCTCTTTACTCTCTGTGATTTTCTTAAGCTCAATCAAAGTATATTCCAAGTAATCATTGATTGAGTTGGCATTATAATTCAGCAAGTTGATGATAACCAAATTGCGTCTTTCATTCTTGAGTCGTTCTCTCTCCAATTCTTGAAGATCTCGATATGTTTTCTCTCTTTCCTCTTGCATGGTCTTATACAATCGCATATCTTCCGTGATGTCTTTAAAAAAAGTGGCAAATCTGAAGCCTTCCTCTCCCTTTATATGCACCCTAAACCATCTATGCAAATCCAGGTTGTAATATTTCAATTCTGTCACTTCTTTATTTTTGCACGCCTTATAAAAATCATCGATTAGATCAACCGAATATTGATTAAGCAATGGGAAAATATCAGTTGCCTTCATGTTAAGGACGGTATCCATTTCCAAGCCCGTCTCTTTGACAAAAGCCTCATTAACATCCAAAAAAATAAAATCAACTGGGTGTTTTTCGTCATCCAGTATCAATTGGTGATAGGCGTAAGCTATTGGAGAGCTACGAATAATTTCACTATAGAATTCTTCCGTCATATGTGGCTCCTTTTGTTAAGCTTCAATCAAGGACAATTCCTCCAAAACCTCTCGAAACCGATCCAAGTGAATGGGTTTCCAGGCATATGCGTCACAACCCAATCTATAGGCATCATCTACCGTCTTTTTATCATTCAGCGCTGTGATCATGACAATCCTTGCTTGATTTTCCTTTTTCACCTGCTGCTTCTTTTCAATATCACGCATTGCTGCTAAAGCCTTAAGTCCATCCATTTTGGGCATCATGATGTCTAGGCAAACCAAATCATAGTATGATTTGGTTTCAACAGATTTGATAAAAGCTTCCAAAGCGGCAATTCCGTCTATTGCAATGTCTGATTCTCCATATTGGTCAAAAAATTTCTCCAATAATTTGCGTCCAATCTTATCATCCTCAGCAATCAGTACTCGCATTTTTATCGTCCTTTCATCTTATTTAGGTGGTCAAATATGATTTCCGGGATTTTTTGCAAAGATGCTTGAGTCATTACGGCTCCCATATTGTAGGCTGCTTTGGGCATGCCATAAACCACACTGGTTTTTTCGTCCTGACCTATCGTAAACGCTCCTGCTTTTCTCATGTCTAGCAATCCTTTTGCACCATCCGTCCCCATACCTGTCAAAATAATGCCTATGGCTTGTTCTCCAAATAATTCTGCCACCGTTTCGAACATAGGTTCTACTGAAGGACAGTGTCCATTGACTTTATCCCCTTCGTAGACTTGCACTTGGTACCCGTTGCTTTTTTTTACCAATTTCATTTGAAAACCACCTTTGGCAATGATTACTCTTCCTGGCAACAACCAATCTTCATCTTCTGCTTCTTTTACTTCAACTTGGCATAGTTTGTTCAATCGCTCTGCATATAGTTTTGTAAAAACAGGCGGCATATGCTGGACCACCAATGTTGGTGGCATGTCCTGTGGAAAACTTCTGATGATTTCTGATACAGCTTCTGTTCCACCTGTGGAAGCCCCAATTGCAATAATAGACTGACAAGCTCCCAGTCCTTCTTTTCTTAATGGCTTTTTTCTTCCAGTCAACACTGGTTTCTTTTTGTTTTCCAACCTAGCTGTCGATGCAATTTTTAACTTAAGCGTCAACTCTCTGAAAAAATCATCCAGATCTTCGGGTTTTGTGACTTTTGGCTTTTCTACAAAGTCAACTGCGCCCGCGTTAATGGCATCAAACACATTGTCATTGATTGAGCTGACCACCACTACCGGCATGGGATGTTGAGGCATCAACCTCTTCAAGAATTCAATCCCATTCATTCTTGGCATTTCTACATCCAAAGACATTACATCAGGATTCAGCTCAATAATTTTGTCCCTAGCATCATAAGCATCAACAGCCGTTCCCACCACTTCTATCGCTACATCTTTTGACAGGACTTGTTCTAGAGTTTTTCTGAATAACAAGGAATCATCGACAACCAATACTTTTATTCTCTTTCTCATCTCGTCTCCTATATCTTTCTGTATATTGCCGGCATGATGTATTTGAATTTAGTATCTTCTTTTGGAATCGACTCGGAATGGCCAATAAACAAATAGCCTCCCCACTCAACTTGATTGTAAAATCGGTCTATCAAATCCAGTTTAGTTTGTCTGTCAAAGTAGATCATCACATTGCGACAAAAAATGATATGAAACTTCTTTTTAAATGGAAATCTTTTATTCATTAGATTAAATGATCGAAAAATCACCTCGTCCTTAATGCGGTTGGCAATGCGATACACCTCTTGATCTTCTTGATGGAAGTACTTTTTTTTCCATGCATCTGGGAGGTTTTTAAGACTTGCCCCACTATATATTCCTTGCCGTGCCATGTTTAGCACAGAAACTGATATGTCAGTCGCTAATATCTTAGCATCCCATTTCATAAAATCCTGTTTGAAGTATTCTTGTAGGATCATAGCTGTTGTATAGGGCTCCTCTCCACTTGAACATCCTGCACTCCATATTCTCAAGTCCTTATCTTCTGCTACTTCCTCAAGATAGGGCAATACTGTCTTTTGCAAATATTCATAATGCATCGATTCTCTCATGAAATATGTATGATTGGTTGTTAATCGATCAATGAGAAAAGTGGCTTCTTTTCCTGATTGATCACTGTAGACATGGTCAAAATAAGCCGAAAAGCTATCGAATCCTTTATCAGATATGACATTTCCCAGACGTCCTTCTACTAGTGTCTTCTTTTTAATTAAATCAATTCCATATGTGTTTTTTATATAGTGAATCAGATGACTGAATTCTCTCTCTGTTATTCTTATCATGTTACACCTCGTACTTGATGTCTATGACGTTTCTGATATTACAGTGGGCTGGCAACCGCAAATGAAGTTGCCAACTCACTTATATTACCATATTTTAGTTGTTTTGTGGAGCGGTATTCTTTTGATGGTCTTTCAACTTGAACATAGCCAGCATCTCTTTTAACATCTCTGCTTGACTTGCCAATTCTTCACTGGCTGCTGCACTTTCTTCTGCTGTGGCTGAGTTGTTTTGCACCACTTCTGAAACTTGCTCTATGCCATCATTGATCTGTGCGACACCTGTGGCCTGTTCATTGGAGGCACTGGCGATTTCTGTTATCAGCCGTGAGGTCTCTTCTACTCCTTTGACTATATCGTCTAAGGCTTTGGCTGTCTCATTGGCTATGCCTGTGCCTTCTTCTACATTCTTGATGGAGTTTTCTATTAGGTCTGTCGTTTCTTTGGCTGCATTGGCACTTCTGCCTGCAAGGTTTCTTACTTCTTCTGCCACAACGGCAAATCCTTTCCCGTGTTGGCCGGCTCTTGCTGCTTCTACTGCCGCATTCAGTGCCAATAAATTGGTCTGGAAGGCAATTTCGTCTATGACTTTGATGATGTTGGCGATGCTTTTTGACGATTCGTTGATGTCTTTCATGGAGGCCAACATGTTTTGCATGCTTTGGTTGCCTTTGGCTGCATGGTCTTTCATCCCTGTTGATAGCTTATTGGCTTGATTGGCGTTGTCTGCGTTTTGTCGGGTCTGGGATGCGATTTGTGTAATGGTGGCTGTTAATTCTTCTATGGAGCTGGCTTGTTCTGTGGATCCTTGGGATAGTTCTTGACTGCCTTCTGCTATTTGACCCGCTCCGTTGGATACCTGGTCTGATGCGGTGGCTATGTCTCCAAAGAATTCGTTTAGTTTGTTGATGATGAAGTTAATGGATCTTTTGATTCCGTCAAAGTCGCCTCGGTATTCTCTTTCTATTCCCACGTCTAAATTACCCTTTGCCATTTCTCCTGTCACTTGGTCTATTTCTTCTACGTAACTTAGGATGGTTGCTATTGTGTCGTTGATCGCATTTTTAAGATTAATAAAATCTCCTTTATAATCATTTGTCACCTTAACATGAAGGTTTCCTTCTCTAAACTCTCTCAAAACCTCCATTGTGTCTCTTACCGGAGATGTAAGTGCATCTATGGTATCGTTGACTCCTTGTACGATCTCCTTGTATGCCCCTTCAAATTTCTCAGCATCCCCTCTTGTTTCCAGCTTTCCTTCTACTGCTGCTTCTATTAGCATTTTTGCCTCATTTGACATGGCAAGCAATGCATCCTTTGTTTTGTTAAGAACGGGACCAATTTGATCTTTCTCGTTCATCACTGGGATCTCGACGCTCAAATCTCCTGCCGAAATCTTATCCAAGGCGCCTAAAGCATGTGTTCTAAAATTCTCTTGATACGTTAATATCTCTCTTACCATGGATCCAATTTCATCTTTTCTGTCTTTGTATTTCAAAGCCTGATCATCTTTATAATGTCTCAAATCCCCTTCAGATAATCGACCTACAATTTTGTTGACCGCATGGATGGGTTTCGAAATGTTGCCACTGACAATAAATACCACCACGCCTCCTATAAGAACTGCCAGAAAGATGAACATTATCAACAAGTTTCTCATATTCGATACTTCTTGCAAAACTTCTCTAGCCTCAACTCCTGTAACCACTGTCCAAGGACTTCCTTCTACTGGTGCAAATCCGACCATTCGATCTTCACCTTCAAAATAGTAGATTCCATGTCCAATTTCACGCCTAGATATAGCCCGTTCTATAACACCTGCCAATCCTTGCAATTCTTCATTCGTAGTTGCTTCAGCTATTGGATTGAACTGAGTCAATACCAAATTAATATCGCCATGTCCAATGATAACACCCAATTCATTGGCCACATAGCCATACCCTGTTCCCTTAAACTGAATATCACTTGAAATCTGACTCAAAACCGTCCCGTCACGTCGCCCGTATAGGACACCCACAATACGGTCCTCTTGATAGACAGGTGATGCAAAAATCATGACAGGTTCTCCAGTAACACGACTTATAATGACATCGGACGCTGTTGGCTCTCCATTGAGGGCTCCCAGAAAATAATCTCTATCACTTACATCAACCGTACTTCCCGTTCTATCAAAATTGGTTCCAACGCCTTGTGTATTCACATAAACAAAACCTTCGTATCCGGTTCTTGTGGCTTCTGCCTCAAAATAAGCGGCTTTTTCTTCAAAAGGAATCCTTGCGTCTGTGATAATGGTATTCTGAGCCAAAGCATTGACATATCTTAGCTCCTCGTCTCTTCTTGCTGCCACATGCATGGCTTGAGCTTCGGCCAACAGTTCCAATTCGCTGTAAGCTTCCTCCATTAGTTTATTGTTCACCCTGGTAATTGTCACGATGCCTACAACACCTAGCAACATTGTAATCACCAGAGAAAAAACAATGATGAGTCTAGTTCTTATTGATTTCAAATTACTACCTTCCTTCCTATCTCTACTTTTTTAATTATCCTTTATTTCAGTATTTCCCAAAGTCTCCGGTCAAATCATCATCCAGTTCAATCTTGGGTTTTGCCGGCTTCTTTTTTGTTTTGTCAATTGGTGCTTGTTTCACTTTCTTGGGGTTTTCAACCACTTGTTTGTTGCTTGTACTATGTCTCAGTTTGAACATAGCCAGCATCTCTTTTAACATCTCTGCTTGACTTGCCAATTCTTCACTGGCTGCTGCACTTTCTTCTGCTGTGGCTGAGTTGTTTTGCACCACTTCTGAAACTTG
>Ga0334895_1002391_pt1 | contig 16098 bp, 9 predicted proteins | sample GraSluR3_MG_7_FD_207229 | JGI IMG/M metagenome (GOLD analysis project Ga0334895, IMG submission 207229) | Sludge microbial communities from methane-producing bioreactor in Wageningen University, Netherlands - Granular Sludge_31_05-R3 | ecosystem: Engineered > Bioreactor > Anaerobic > Unclassified... | reverse complement strand
GCCCTTTGTTGTGGTCGAGCAACGGGGAAGTCAGCTATCTCTGGTCAGACCCGTGGGGATCAACAAGTACCAGCGAGATCCTTTCCATCAACAATGCCCAACCCTCCCATTCCGGGATATGGTCGCTTCGCATTACCGATACCCTGGACTGTTTTTTGGAAGTTTCCCTTGAGATCCTCATTCATCAAACCCCGGTTCCGGCCTTTGCCGGGCAGGATACCATCACCACCGAAGAGCCCGTGGAGATCGATGCCGGCGATGGCTTTGCAAGCTATTTATGGAACACCGGAGAGACCAGCCAGTTGATCACCGCAGAAGTCGAAGACTGGTACAGCGTGATGATCGAATCCCTCTATGGATGCGCGGGCGAAGATTCTGTTTACGTGCAGTTCGTTACTGCACCGCCACCCCCACCGGAAGAACCCCCGGGTGAGCTGATCATTCTTCCCAATGCCTTTACTCCCGACGGGGACGGCCTCAACGATGTGTTCAAAGCCATCGGCCAGCCCGAAAATCTCACTTCTTTTAGCATGAAGATCTTCAACCGCTGGGGGCAGATGGTGTTTGAATCCACTGACATTTCCCTCGGCTGGGACGGTACTTATCAGGGCAAACCAGCCCCGTCAGGAACATATGTTTATAGGCTTGATTATTCTATCTCGAGTCGAAGTTTTGACACATCGGGAACTGTTATTTTAGTGCGTTAAAGCAAAAGTTAGTTTCTTCTGCCTGTCATCCCGAAGACCCCTCCCGAGTAATCGGGATCGGGGGACGAGGGACCTCCCAGCTGTTGCAGCAACGCAAGCAAATTCCTCCTGCCAGCCTTGTGCAGAAAGCCGGCAGATGCAACGCTCTAAATCGGCCCCAAAGCCAGAATGTCCCCTGGCGGGGCCAACATTGACAGGCTGATATATTATACGTAACTTTATAGGCATTAATAATGTGAAATAAAAAACTCGTTTCATTGAAAATGATGCAAAACATAACCTAAATGCCAAACCCATCAACACAGAAAGGAGTCAGAAACCAGGCTAAACAATAATTGAGGCAGGTTATATACAATCAACAACCAGTCTGGCTAGCTGTATGAAAATGGATTGATAATTTTTACTAAATTTAAATCCTATTACCATGAAAAATCTAATCTTTTTATTTTCCTTAATTGGCTTTTTTATCGCAGGAATACAAAGTACAAGTGCACAGTGGGAAGTAAATGTATATGTTGATGATGCGGAATGTAATTGTGGAACAATTACAAAAAAATCCGTATTTATCACCATAATCGACCTTACACCTACTCCTGAAACAATCGTCGACAATAGAGAATTTATTGTCACCAGTGAAACCCCTCCCTTTGAAACTTCTGGAGATGAGACGATAATTTGGAATTGTGAGGATTGTTACTATGTAATGGATTAGCAATACTAAGGGATGCTGACAAATAATAATAAATCAGCATCCCTTTAAAATACAGGAAATGTCTAATAGAGTTGTTTTATTAGTTTTTAGCTTTGTAATTTGCATCAATTGTTCCTCTCAACCCAATAAGAGAACGAATCACTGGTATTTTGGATATCATTGTGGCTTGGATTTTAATTCCGGGCAACCAATTTATAATAATCTTGGCCAAATATATTCTCAATCAGGTATTCATGGAAGTTCATCTATAAGTGATACGAATGGGAATTTACTTTTCTACACTGATGGAATTGCAGTTTGGGATAAATTTCATGAGATAATTAATTACAGCTACAATCAAGAATTTGATCCTGGATCCCAGGGAGTTTTAATAGTTCCATTGCCTGGGAGTGAAAGTATTTTCTACATTTTTGGTGCTCGACTAACAGAATCCTCACAATTACCAATAATTTACTACACACTTGACATTAGTCTAAATAACGGATTAGGTGGAATTATATCAACGGACACACTTCTACAATCCTATGATGCTACTGAAAAAATTACAGCATGTTATCATAAGAACAAGAATGAGATCTGGGTGATTACAAGAAAATATATCGATGACAATTTTGCTACTTATCGTATCACTTCTGATGGTGTTGATCCAACTCCTATTTTAAGCCCTGCTCCTGACAGAGATTTTAGTTACGGTCCAGATGTAAGGGGTTACATGAAGATTTCATATGATAAAAAATATTTAGTGGCCTGCTATTACGGTGGAACTCATTCAGATGAGGCATACGTAGAGGTTTGCAGATTTAGCCCTTCAACCGGAATAGTTACATTTCTTCATACATTTTGTTTGAGGAACTCAATTGCGCCTATGATTCCATATAGGCCATTTGGTTGTGAATTTTCTCCAGACTCAATATTTGTTTACATCAGCCAAATATAATGAACGATAATATTGGTCATATATACCAGTATAATATGCAATATGCTGATGATCCTATATTATTTCCTCAATCCGCTGTCAAAATAGGTGAAGGCCATGGGCATGCCCTTCAATTAGGATCAGATGGCAGAATATATTGTGCAGGGGATCAATGTGACGGATCTGATGATTGGTTAGGGATTATCCATAAACCATGGTTAGAAGGACCTGATTGTGAATATCAGAGGTATGGAATCAATTTAAATGATAGTTTATCAAAAAAATGTCTTCCAAATTTCGTAACAGATTTCCTATTCCGCTTCGATTTCGACGGCATCTGTGAAAGCGACACCTTTACCTTCGATCCCTGGTTCTTCCCTGAACCAACATACATCGAGTGGAATTTCGGGGATCCCCTGTCGGGGATCAACAATACTTCAACCATCCCACATGCAACCCATAAGTTTACCGATGGCGGCACCTACGAGGTTTCCGTATATGTTGAATACCCCAGCGGACGCATTGAGGAGACATCACGGAAAGTGGAGGTTGAATATGCCCCCGAGCCCGACCTGGGACCGGATACGACCTTCTGTTACGGTGGTGATATCATCCTTAACGCCGAATGCGGCCCCCATTTCTATGTCTGGAGCAACGGGGCTTTTGGCAGCTCCCAGATCACCGTATCCGATACCGGCTGGTACTGGGTGAGGGTGGAAAATGATGCCGGCTGCTTTGAGATCGACTCCATCCACCTGTCGTATTATCCTCCTTCTCTGGCCGACACCTCCGGGCTGGAGATCAAACCCACCACCTGCGGGGGAAGCACCGGAGTGATACGGGGCCTTTTGATCAACGGGCAACAACCGCTGTCGTGGCACTGGCTGGACGACATGGGCGATACCGTTTCCACCTCCCTGGATATCTACCACCTGCCGGTTGGAAACTATACACTGGAAGTTCTGGATGGCAACGGATGCATTAACGATTTCGGCCCCTACGGCATCCATGATGCCGGAGAAGTACTCATCGAAAGCCTCGGATATACCATTGAACACTGCGGACAGCAGGATGCCTCTATTACCGTCCATGCCGTATCGGGACTGGGAGATATGCTTTTCTATTCCATCGATAACGGGGCGAACTATTTTGCCAACGAAGGGATTTTCACAGGGCTTTCGGCCGGAAACTACGCCGTGCGCGTAAGAGACTCTTCCGATTGCCAGGATGTGTATGTCAACAACCCGGTGATCATCCAAAACACCGATGCCCCTGAAATTGTTGATCTGCAGATCGGGGCCTGCAGCTCAGGGCAAAGCAACGGCTACATTGAGATCACGGCCATTGGCGGAGGGGATGACCTGTATTATTCCAACGACAATGGCGTAAACTTCCAGGTGAATGATGGAGGTTTCTATGACCTTCTGGCTGGATTTTACACCTGCGTGGTGATGGACGAAGCGGGCTGCGATACCACTTTTGTGGTTGAGGTACCCGAAGAGATCACCCTTCGCTTGCAGGCCGTGGCCGGTGAGGATGAGGTCTGCCCGGGCAATACGGCCTTTGTGCCCCTATACGTGAGCAATTTTAATGATGTAGCCTGGTTCAAAACCACCTTGCTGTACGATAAAACCCTCCTAACCTGTACCGGCTATGCCAATACCCAAACACAGATCGAAGACTCACTGGAAGTGATGCTCTTCCCGGCCGAAGGGAGGGTGGAGCTCAACTGGCAATCGCCTTCAGTAACGCTGCCTGACAACACAATACTGGCCGACCTGGTCTTTGAATCACTGGACCCGGGCCTGAGCATGGTGGCCTGGGATGGCAGTGCGGGAGCCAGCCTGTTTCTGAACTCCACAGGACTGACCATCCCGGTTGATTACTACCTGGGCAGTGTGCGCATATACCAGGAAGTGCTTTTCAGCCCTGGACAGGATATTGAAGCCTGCCAGGGTGATAATGTTGAGATCATCCCGGTAGTCTGGTCGAGCAACGGAGAGGTGAGCTATATATGGACAGCCCCGTCAGGCTCGACAAGTACAAACGAGATCCTTTCCATCAGCAATGCCCAACCCTCCCATTCCGGGATATGGTCGCTTCGCATTACCGATACGCTGGACTGTTATTCAGAGGATTCTGTTGAGATAACGATCCATCCGACCCCGGTTCCGGCCTTTGCCGGGCAGGATACCATCACCACCGAAGAGCCCGTTGAGATCGATGCCGGCGATGGCTTTACAAGTTATCTCTGGAATACCGGAGAGACCAGCCAGTTGATCACCGCAGAAGTCGAAGACTGGTACAGCGTGATGATCGAATCGCTATATGGATGCGCGGGCGAAGATTCTGTTTACGTGCAGTTCGTCACTGCCCCGCCTCCGCCACCCCCACCGGAAGAACCCCCGGGTGAGCGGATCCTTCTTCCCAATGCCTTCACCCCCGACGGAGACGGCCTCAACGATGAGTTCAAAGCCATCGGCCAGCCCGACAAGCTCACCTCCTTCAGCATGAAGATCTTCAACCGCTGGGGGCAGATGGTGTTTGAAACAAAGGATATCACTCTCGGTTGGGATGGCACTTATCAAGGTAAACCATCCCCGTCAGGAACATATGTTTATGGGCTTGATTATTCTATCTCGAGTCGAAGTTTTAACACATCGGGAACTGTTATTTTAGTGCGTTAAAGCAAAAGTTAGTTTCTTCTGCCGGTCATCCCGGGGACCCCTCCCGAGTAATCGGGATCGGGGGACGAGGGACCTCCCAGCTGTTGCAGCAACGCAAGCAAATTCCTCCTGCCGGCCTTGTGCAGAAAACCGGCAGATGCAACGCTCTAACTTCGGCCCCTTAGCCAGGAGGTCCGCTAGCGGGTGCCAACCTTGACAGGCAGTTATATTTTGCGTAAATTTACAGGTATAATGAGGAGCGAAAAAAACCCTTTAATTGAAAATAAAAAACAATACCGGTTAATGGAATCAGATATCAACAAAGAAAAGAGGTAAAGGCAATGATAGAAAAAATGGAAAATGAATTTCGAAGTCTTAATAACTTGATCAAAATGAGTGCAAAACAGTTTTATACAGACTTTTTATTAACTTCAAATTTCTATTTGTTATGAAAAAATCAATTCTATTAATAACTTTTCTTATTTCAGGATTCTTTCTTTGGGGTGTCAATAACCTTTCAGCGCAGTGGTGCTTTACCGTAACATATAATGATAATGAATGTAATTGTGGAACGCTAACTGCAGAAAAGCTATCTTATTATATTTATGATTTGGTTGAGGAAGACTTTGTGGTTCCGCTTACAACAATTGATTTACCGGGCATTCCAATTGAAATAGGAGGAACTGAAACAATTCTCTGGGATGCTCAAGATAGGTATTATGTTTATGTAAGGATAACATATTACGACCCAACAGAATGTTGTGGAGGATGGGATGCCGATACTGTTGATGGTCAGGACCTTATTGATTGCGAAGTATTCCTTGATGTTATAATGGATTAAATGATTACTAACAAGAGATAATTGAATTTTAAAATTCAATTATCTCTCTTTTTCGATAGTATTATATGATTAATAATGGCAGAATTTTATTGATTATCATCCTATTTCTGCTAATTGGGATGAATTCTTATTCACAACCTAACAAAAGAACTAATCTATGGTTCTTTTCCGATTCTGTTGGATTAGATTTTAATACTGGTGTGCCTGTAGAAAATACATCATGCTTTGTAACAGGTATGGGCTGGGGAGCTGTATCAACATTGTGCGATACCAGTGGCAATTTAATGTTTTATTCTAACGGGGATTCCATCTGGAACAAAAATCATGAGGTAATGGCAAATGGTAATGGAGGCCCGAATTATAAACAGGGAACACAATCAGCAATCTGTTTGCCGAAACCAGGTTCTGATAGTCTTTATTATATATTCACTATCCGGTGGTTTGAAACTGAGAACCCGATGTTTTACACTACTATTGATATTAATGAGAATAACGGTCTTGGGATGGTTGTTGACAGAGACACTTTATTAGCTGGATGGGATGCATCTGATCAACTTATGGCAGTATACCTGAAAAACAAACATGATTATTGGATATTGACCCGAAAATATCGTGAGCATAAATTCGCTGCTTTTCTTGTGACATCTGAAGGAGTTAACCCACAACCAATATTGAGCCCAGCACCTAACAAAGATGATTTGGGAGATAGCAAATCTGGCCATATGAAAGTATCATATGATAAAAAATATCTTGTTACCGTATGGAGATCAGATATTGGTTCAAAAAGTGGAGTTGAAATTTGTAAGTTTAATGTTGAAACAGGAGTTGTCGAATATTTATCATATTTTAGATTAAGAGATATTATCCCCAACAATCCTTTATATGTAACATATAACTTGGATTTTTCGCCATGCTCCAAGTATATGTATTTATCAGGTCACTTACATGCAGATTCTATTTGTCACGTCTTCCAATTTGACATGCAATACATTGAAGATTCAACACTTTTCGAGCAATCTGGAATAAAAGTCGGAGAAGGAACAGGGTGGAATATGCAGCTGGGTCCTGATGGTAAAATATACTTATTTTTTAGAACATCAAATACTCAGTCTAATTACATAAATAATTATTGTGGAGTTATTAATAATCCTGAAAAATTAGGTGTTGCATGCAACTATCAACCAAATTCATTTGTATTACAAAATGGTTCTGTTGGATTTCCTTTTGTAAATTTTGCAATTGATTTTCTTTTCCGATTTGATTTCGATGGCATCTGCGAAAGCGACACCTTTACCTTCGATCCATGGTTCTTCCCTGAACCAACTTACATCGAGTGGAATTTCGGGGATCCCCTGTCGGGGATCAACAATACTTCAACCATCCCACATGCAACCCATAAGTTTACCGATGGCGGCACCTACGAGGTTTCCGTATATGTTGAATACCCCAGCGGACGCATAGAGGAAACTTCCCGGAAAGTGGAAGTAGAATATGCCCCCGAGCCCGACCTGGGACCGGACACTTCCTTCTGCTCATCATCCGGTATAACTCTGGATGCCGAATGCGGCCCCCATTTCTATGTCTGGAGCAACGGGGCTTTTGGCAGCTCCCAGATAAACGTATCCGATACGGGCTGGTACTGGGTGAGGGTGGAAAGTGATGCGGGCTGCTTTGAGATCGACTCCATCCACCTGTCGTATTATCCTCCTTCTCTGGCCGACACCTCCGGGCTGGAGATCAAACCCACCACCTGCGGGGGAAGCACCGGAGTGATACGGGGCCTTTTGATCAACGGGCAACAACCGCTGTCGTGGCACTGGCTGGACGACATGGGCGACACCGTCTCCACTTCCCTGGATATCTACCACCTGCCGGTTGGCAACTATACACTGGAGGTGCTGGATGGCAACGGATGCATTACCGGTTTCGGCCCCTACGGCATCCATGACGCCGGAGAAGTACTCATTGAAAGCCTCGGATATACCATTGAACACTGCGGACAGCAGGATGCCTCCATCACCGTGCATGCCGTATCGGGACTGGGAGATATGCTGTTCTATTCCATCGATAACGGGGCAAACTACTATGCCAACGAAGGGATTTTCACAGGGCTTTCGGCCGGGAACTACGCCGTGCGCGTACGGGACTCTTCCGATTGCCAGGATGTGTATGTCAACAACCCGGTGATCATCCAAAACACCGATGCCCCTGAAATTGTTGATCTGCAGATCGGGGCCTGCAGCTCCGGGCAAAGCAACGGCTACATTGAGATCACGGCCATTGGCGGAGGCGATGACCTGTATTATTCCAACGACAATGGCGTAAACTTCCAGGTGAATGATGGAGGTTTCTATGACCTTCTGGCTGGATTTTACACCTGCGTGGTGATGGACGAAGCGGGCTGCGATACCACTTTTGTGGTTGAGGTACCCGAAGAGATCACCCTTCGCCTGCAGGCGGTGGCCGGGGAGGATGAGGTCTGCCCGGGCAATACGGCCTTTGTGCCACTATACGTGAGCAATTTCAATGATGTGGCTTATTTTAAGACCACCCTGCTGTATGATATGACCCTGCTCACCTGCACGGGCTATGCCAATACACAAACGCAGATCGAAGACTCACTGGAAGTGATGCTGTTCCCGGCCGAAGGGAGAGTGGAGCTCAACTGGCAATCGCCTTCAGTAACGCTGCCTGATAACACAATACTGACCGACCTGGTCTTTGAATCCCTGGACCCGGGCCTGAGCATGGTGGCCTGGGACGGCAGTGCAGGAGCCAGCCTGTTTCTGAACTCCACGGGACTGACCATACCGGTGGATTATTACCTGGGCAGTGTAAGAATATACCAGGAAGTGCTTTTTACCTTGGAACAACTAGTAGAAGCCTGCCAGGGTGATGACATTGAGATCAGCCCTTTGTTGTGGTCGAGCAACGGGGAAGTCAGCTATCTCTGGTCAGACCCGTCAGGCTCGACAAGTACAAACGAGATCCTTTCCGTCAGCAATGCCCAGCCAACACATTCCGGGACCTGGTCGTTACGCATTACCGATACCCTTGACTGTTATTCGGAAGATTCTGTTGAGATAACGATCCATCCGACCCCGGTTCCGGCCTTTGCCGGGCAGGACACCATCACCACCGAAGAGCCCGTGGAGATCGATGCCGGCGATGGCTTTACAAGTTATCTCTGGAATACCGGAGAGACCAGCCAGTTGATCACTGCAGAGGTGGAAGACTGGTACAGCGTGATGATCGAATCGCTATATGGATGCGCGGGCGAAGATTCTGTTTACGTGCAGTTCGTTACTACACCGCCTCCGCCACCCCCACCGGAAGAACCCCCGGGTGAGCTGATCATTCTTCCCAATGCCTTTACTCCCGACGGGGACGGCCTCAACGATGAGTTCAAAGCCATCGGCCAGCCCGACAACCTCACTTCCTTTAGTTTGAAGATCTTCAACCGCTGGGGACAGATGGTGTTTGAAACGAAGAATATCACCCACAGCTGGGACGGCACTTATCAGGGCAAACCAGCCCCGGCCGGGACATATGTGTTCAGGGTTGAGTATTCTATTTCGAGCCGTAGTTTTGATACATCGGGAACCGTAGTGCTAATCAGATAATGCAGCAAAGATTCTTAAATGAAGCTGTCATCCTGATACCGTGAGTGAAACGACACGGTAGAAGGATCCTTTAGCGTTTTACTGTCAGCAAGCAAATTCCTCCTGCCAGCCTTGTGCAGAAAACCGGCAGATGCAACGCTCTAACTTCGGCCCCTTAGCCAGGAGGTCCGCCAGCGGGGCCAACCTTGACAGGCAATAATATTTTGCGTATCTTTATTGTCATTAAAAACCTGGACTAAATAACTCATTTCATTGAGAATGATGCAAAACATAAACTAAATGCCAAACCCATAAACAAGGCAAGGAGTCAGAAACCAGGCTAAACAATAATTGACGCAGGTTATATACAATCAACAACCAGTCCTGTCAGCTGAATGAAATAGATTGACATATTAAAACACATTTATTAATTTTAAAATCAATGAATTATGAAAAAGACTGTTCTTTTGATTTTTGTTCTCTTTGCTCTTGCAGGATTATCTTTTTCAAGTTATTATTATTATGAACCACCTATACCTCTCGAAGATTATACGGTTTGGGTAAGTTGGGATGACACATATTGCAATTGTGGTACTATTGATGAGATATTATTAGATATTGAATTATGGGATGTTAGTGCTAATCAAAAAATTGACTGGTCCTATGATGTTGATATAACTAATGAATCACAACCATATGAGCATACTGGATCTGCAAGTATAATATGGAACTGCCAAGATTGTTATGAAGTACGAATTTCGATAGAGTATCATGATAGTGAGGGCTTATGCTGCGATGGAGCAAATACTAAATCTTGTGATGGGGAGGAATTAATTGGTGATGGCGTGCCAATTTCAGCAGATCTTGACTAACCTCCATATTTACTACTTACGGCCTAATAAATGCGTAATAAATCGTTTATATTAATTTGCTGTTTCTTGTTATGCACAACGAGTCATTCCCAGCCTAACAAGAGAACAAATTTTTGGTTTTGTAATGATTCAGTAGGCCTAGATTTTAACAGCGGAGTTCCCATTGAAGATCCTTCCAGTACTCTTAGTGAGGGTTTTAGCTTCACCGGTAGTTCAGTAATGAGTGATACCAATGGGAACCTGCTATTTTATTCTGATGGTCGAAAAGTTTGGAATAAACAACATCAAATGATGCTTCATGGCAATTTAGGAAACTCATTTATTCGAGGCACACAAGCGTCATTATGCCTGCCAAAGCCAGGAACCGACAGCCTATATTATATTTTTACCTCAAGACGTATTGATAGCCCACACGCAATGTTTTACTGCGAACTAGATATGAGTCTTGATAATGGTTTAGGTGATGTAACTGATACTTTCAATCTTCCAGGTTATTGTGATAATCCGGAAAAACTTGCTGCCTTTTACCATAAAAACAAAACGGATATTTGGGTTATTACAAGAAGCTTTACCTTTCAGAGGTACACTTCATTACTAATTACATGCGATGGTATAAACTTAGATCCTGTGTATAGTCCTGCTCCTCAAGTAGATTTTACATATAATATGGATTTCATTGGAATAATGAAGGTTTCCTATGATAAAAAGTATTTGATTACATGTTATGGTGGAGGTGCAGCGTCACGTTCAAGAGTGGAAGTTTGTTCAATTGATTCTGAAACCGGAATAATTGAACATTTATATCATTTTAAGCTGCGATATATTATCCCGGGTAACCCTTTTTATAGAACATTTAGTTGTGAATTTTCTCCTGATTCAAAATACATGTACTTAGGAGGCTCAATATACACTGAAGACATAACGCATTTATATCAGTTTGATATGCAGTACATTGAAGATTCTGCCCAGTTTATTCAATCCTTTATTCAGATTGGTTCAGGACAAGGCCATAGGTTGCAACTTGCATCCGATGGTAAAATATACTGTTTCTTGCATTCACCAGATGGTAACAATCCATCAAATAATCTTGTTGGAATCATTCATGAACCTGGAAAACCTGGCTTAGAATGCAATTATCAACCAAACGAATTTATTCTTGTGCATGGGACAATTAAATCAGGCCTGGTAAACTTCGTTACGGATTTTCTATTCAGATTTGATTTCGATGGCATCTGCGAAAGCGACACCTTTGCCTTCGATCCCTGGTTCTTTCCTGAACCAACATACATCGAGTGGAACTTTGGGGATCCCCTGTCGGGGGTTGCAAATACTTCTACTATACCTCATGCTACGCATAAATTCACCGATGGTGGTACCTATGAGGTATCTGTGCATGTGGAATATCCAAGCGGACGCATAGAGGAAACTTCCCGGAAAGTGGAAGTAGAATATGCCCCCGAGCCCGACCTGGGACCGGACACTTCCTTCTGCTCATCATCCGGTATAACTCTGGATGCCGAATGCGGCCCCCATTTCTATGTCTGGAGCAACGGGGCTTTTGGCAGCTCCCAGATCACCGTATCCGATACCGGCTGGTACTGGGTGAGGGTGGAAAATGATGCCGGCTGCTTTGAGATCGACTCCATCCACCTGTCGTATTATCCTCCTTCTCTGGCCGACACCTCCGGGCTGGAGATCAAACCCACCACCTGCGGGGGAAACACCGGAGTGATACGGGGCCTTTTGATCAACGGGCAACAACCGCTGTCGTGGCACTGGCTGGACGACATGGGCGACACCGTCTCCACTTCCCTGGATATCTACCACCTGCCGGTTGGCAACTATACACTGGAGGTGCTGGATGGCAACGGATGCATTACCGGTTTCGGCCCCTACGGCATCCATGACGCCGGAGAAGTACTCATTGAAAGCCTCGGATATACCATTGAACACTGCGGACAGCAGGATGCCTCCATCACCGTGCATGCCGTATCGGGACTGGGAGATATGCTGTTCTATTCCATCGATAACGGGGCAAACTACTATGCCAACGAAGGGATTTTCACAGGGCTTTCGGCCGGGAACTATGCCGTGCGCGTAAGAGACTCTTCCGATTGCCAGGATGTGTATGTCAACAACCCGGTGATCATCCAAAACACCGATGCCCCTGAAATTGTTGATCTGCAGATCGGGGCCTGCAGCTCAGGGCAAAGCAACGGCTACATTGAGATCACGGCCATTGGCGGAGGCGATGACCTGTATTATTCCAACGACAATGGCGTAAACTTCCAGGTGAATGATGGTGGTTTCTATGACCTTCTGGCTGGATTTTACACCTGCGTGGTGATGGACGAAGCAGGCTGCGATACTACCTTTATTGTGGAGGTGCCCGAAGAGATCACCCTTCGCCTGCAGGCGGTGGCCGGGGAAGATGAGGTCTGCCCGGGCAATATGGCCTTTGTGCCACTATACGTGAGCAATTTCAATGATGTGGCATATTTTAAGACCACCCTGCTGTATGATATGACCCTGCTCACCTGCACGGGCTATGCCAATACACAAACGCAGATCGAAGACTCACTGGAAGTGATGCTGTTCCCGGCCGAAGGGAGGGTGGAGCTCAACTGGCAATCGCCTTCAGTAACGCTGCCTGATAACACAATACTGACCGACCTGGTCTTTGAATCGCTGGACCCGGGCCTGAGCATGGTGGCCTGGGATGGCAGTGCGGGAGCCAGCCTGTTTCTGAACTCCACGGGACTGACCATACCGGTTGATTACTACCTGGGCAGTGTACGCATTTACGAGGAAGTTTTCTTCACCCTGGAATCACAAGTGGAAGCCTGCCAGGGTGATGACATTGAGATCAGTCCTATGTTGTGGTCGAGCAATGGAGAAGTGAGCTATATCTGGACAGACCCGTCGGGATCAACAAGTACAAGCGAGATCCTTTCCATCAGCAATGCCCAACCCTCCCATTCCGGGATATGGTCGCTTCGCATTACCGATACGCTGGACTGTTATTCGGAAGATTCTGTTGAGATAACGATCCATCCGACCCCGGTTCCGGCCTTTGCCGGGCAGGACACCATTACCACCGAAGAGCCCGTTGAGATCGATGCCGGCGATGGCTTTACAAGTTATCTCTGGAATACCGGAGAGACCAGCCAGTTGATCACTGCAGAGGTGGAAGACTGGTACAGCGTGATGATCGAATCCCTCTATGGATGCGCGGGCGAAGATTCTGTTTACGTGCAGTTCGTCACTGCTCCTCCTCCGCCACCCCCACCGGAAGAACCCCCGGGTGAGCTGATCCTTCTTCCCAATGCCTTCACTCCTGACGGGGACGGCCTCAACGATGAGTTCAAAGCCATCGGCCAGCCCGACAACCTCAGCTCCTTTAGCATGACCATCTTCAACCGCTGGGGACAGATGGTGTTTGAAACTAAGGATATCTCTCTTGGTTGGGACGGCACTTATCAGGGCAAACCATCCCCGGCCGGGACTTACGTGTTCAGGGTTGAGTATTCTATTTCGAGCCGTAGTTTTGATACATCGGGAACTGTTATTTTAGTGCGTTAAAGCAAAAGTTAGTTTCTTCTGCCGGTCATCCCGGGGACCCCTCCCGAGTAATCGGGATCGGGGGACGAGGGACCTCCCAGCTGTTGCAGCAACGCAAGCAAATTCCTCCTGCCAGCCTTATGCAGAAAGACGGCAGGTGCAACGCTCTAACTTCGGCCCCTTAGCCAGGAGGTCCGCTAGCGGGGCCAACCTTGACAGGCAGTTATATTTTGTGTAACTTTACAGGTATAATGAGGAGCAAAAAAAACCTTTAATTGAAAATAAAAAACAATACCGGTTAATGTAATCAGATATCAACAAAGAATGGAGGTGAGGGCAAAGATAAAAAACTGGAATAATGAATTCCGAAGTCTAATGACTCGATCAAATTGTTTGCAAAATCGTTTTGTACAGACTTTTTATTAATTTCAAAAATATCCTTTGCTATGAAAAAATTAATGATTTTTTTGTCATGTCTTGTCTCTGGATTCTTCATTATTGGGACAAACTCTGTTAATGGTCAATGGTCAGCCGACATATATTATGACACAACCGGTTGTGATTGCGGATCAATCACTTCCCGGACTATTGATTGGGAACTTTGGGATACTGAATTAGATCAAGAGGTGGAAAAGGATGACAATGTTGCTCTTGGAGGAAATTATCCGTATACAATATCCGGAACTGCAACTATCACATTTGATCAACAATTGCGTTACCGACTAACTGCACGAGTTAAATTTAAGGTTGGCTCCATAGTTTGTTGTGACGGATGGGCGGTTGACTACTTTGACAGTGAACAGCTTGTAGAAGGAATAGCGGAGTTATATATAACGATGGAGTAAACAGAAGGAAATGAGAACGGATCTATTCTCCTTTCCAATTTATATAATTGTTAAACAGTTGATACATACACGTACATACACAATTCATATCTCTTTTTGTTTATTCTCACTATATATTTTGTGTCAAACTTTAAATGCTCAACCTAACAAAAGAACCAACATTTGGTATTGGGCCGATAATCTTGGGTTAGATTTTAATAGTGGGGTGCCAATAGAAGATACTTCATGTCCTTTCGGTGGCCTTGGATGGGGTGCAACTGCAACCATGAGTGACACCAACGGAAATTTGCTGTTTTATTCCACAGGGGACTCAGTTTATAATAAGAATCATCAAGCCTCAATGAATAGTATAGGAGTTGGTGCATACCAACAGGGTGCTCAATCGACAATTAGCTTACCCGTTCCAGGATCAGATAGTTTGTTCTACATTTTTACTGCCCGAATGCATCGCATTCCGCAACCTATGAGGTATTATACAATAGACATGAGTCTTAATAATGGCTTAGGAGATATTATAGATATCGATACATTGGATGCCGGTTATGATGCAGCAGACCAGATACAGGCTGTATACCTGAAAAATAAAAAAGACTATTGGATAATTACCCGAAAATATCTTCAAGATAAGTTTGCTGCTTTCCTTGTCACTTCTGAGGGTGTGAATCCACAACCCGTATTAAGTCCTGCCCCTAATAAAAATTACCTGGGTTCGGACAGGATGGGATTTATGAAGGTTTCCTATGATAAAAAATACTTGGTGGCCTGTTTCCGTCCAGATGTGGAATTATACAAATTTGATGTAGAAACTGGTAGTATCGAATATTTGTCAAAGTTCAGGTTAAAAGACCTGATATATGCCAGTCCACCATACACTACCTATAATTGTGAATTTTCTCCCTGTTCTAAATATATGTACCTGGGAGGTACGTTAAATACGGATACAAACACTCATGTTTTTCAATTTGAAATGCAGTATATTGAAGATTCTGTTCTCTTTGAGCAATCCATTATTGAAGTTGGTAAAGAACAGGGTAAGCATTTACAACTAGCATCTGACGGGAAGATATATTTGTTCTTTAGAGATGCCTATTTTCAATCCCCTGATCCGACGAATGAATTTGTAGGAGTAATACATGATCCGGGTAAACACGGCCTGGCATGCAACCATCAACCCAATGCTTTTGCTTTTACCCAAGGAAACGTATGTAATGCATTTGTAAATTTTGCAATTGATTTTCTTTTTCGATTTGATTTCGACGGCATCTGCGAAAGCGACACCTTTACCTTCGATCCCTGGTTCTTCCCTGAGCCAACATACATCGAATGGAATTTCGGGGATCCCCTGTCGGGGATCAACAATACTTCAACCATCCCAC
>Ga0334895_1002380_pt1 | contig 16176 bp, 19 predicted proteins | sample GraSluR3_MG_7_FD_207229 | JGI IMG/M metagenome (GOLD analysis project Ga0334895, IMG submission 207229) | Sludge microbial communities from methane-producing bioreactor in Wageningen University, Netherlands - Granular Sludge_31_05-R3 | ecosystem: Engineered > Bioreactor > Anaerobic >... | reverse complement strand
TGGTTTGGCTGGAAACTCCATATACTGTGTGATGCAAAGAGCGAACTGCCCCTATCAATAAAAGTTACTCCTGCAAGTGTCCATGACGGTTCTGTCGCCTCGGATATGATAAAGACCGATTCAACCCATTGAACTAAAGGGTGGAAAAATGGCACTTGCAATACTATACTGCTATGTGGTCTTTGGTCTTGGCTTTCTGATTCCCACTATTCAGCTTCTTAACTGGGCTTTCCTGACCTACAGTGAAATTCTGGATGTGAAATTCATGGAGTATTTTATAACTCCCTAAGGGTTACTCTTGTAGCCACAATTCTAATCGTGGTCATCTCAATAGTAATTGCAAACTACTCAAGGATAAAGCAGAATTTTTTGACAAAGGGTTACACAAGGATAACAATACTGGGGTATTCAATTCCAGGTGCTGTCATTGCTGTTGCGGTAATGATTTTCTTAATTGACATAGATAACAGGACTTACGGTTTGCGACAGATTTTCAAGGATGGGTCCTGTAGGCTGTTTCTTGCCATAAGTCTTGCAATAGCTGACAGGGTTGTTGTATTGGAGAAGGGAAGTGTAGTGAAGGTAGGAGAGGCAAAAGATATTTTCATGAGAATAGAAAATTAGATTGTACAGACTTTTAATACCTAGGTATGGGAAAAAAGAGAACCCTAAAATTTCAATGGCTATTTTCAAGGCCAAGAAATCTGGGGTTCTTTCTTTTATAGCTTGTCTATTTTTGCTGCCAGGATAAAATCATTCTCGTGAAGCCCCTTGATTTTGTGTGTCATAAGGCTTGCCTTTAGCTTTCCCCAGGATACTGTCAGGGTTGGGTGGTGGCCTTCCTCCTCGGCAAGCTTTGCAATGCTATTTGCAAAGTTCATTGCCCCCATGAAGTCATCAAACTTGAAGGTCTTGTGGATGGACTTGTCGTCATCGCTGCTCCAGCCCTCATCAAGGTCCTTGAGCATGTTCTTTATCTCCTCAGGTTGAAGGGGTATTGCTCCAACCTCACAAGGGGTACACTTTTTATTTGAAAGATCGCTCAAACTGAACACCTCCTTTATCATCTAACCTATTGTTACCCAGAAATAGCCAGAATTATTGAAATAGTGTTTATTTAAGCTGCCAATTAAGCTCGTCCTTGTGATATAATTTACTTAATTGAGTAATAATTGGGAGGAGATGGCTTGATGGATAGAATTGAAACAAGAGTTGAGGATGTTACCTTGAGATTGGCAGTGAAAGAGGACCTTTCCCTGATACTTAGATTCATAAAGGAGCTTGCTGACTATGAGAAGCTGCTTCACGAGGTTGTGGCAACTGAGGAGATCTTAAGGGAGAGTCTTTTTGTCAGAAAGGCTGCTGAGGTCGTAATTGCAGAATATAAGGGAGAGCCAGTAGGTTTTGCGCTGTTCTTCCACAATTTTTCAACATTCCTGGGAAGACCGGGACTTTATCTTGAGGACCTTTATGTAAGGCCTGAAATGAGAGGGAGGGGCATCGGGAAACTGCTCCTATCCTACCTTGCAAAGCTGGCTCTGGAAAGGGGCTGTGGAAGATTCGAGTGGTGGTGTCTTGACTGGAACAAATCCTCCATCGACTTTTATAAGAGCATAGGGGCCATCCCCATGGATGAATGGACGGTTTACAGGGTCTGTGACAAGGCCTTGGTGGATTTGGCAGAGGAATTTTAACAGGGAGGAAGAGAGTTGAGATTATATATAACAAGACATGGACAGACCCAGTGGAACACTGAAGGGCGACTACAGGGCTGGATGAATTCCCCGCTTACACCCAAGGGGCTGGAGAGAGCTGAGCGATTGAGGGATGCAATAAGGGATATTGATTTTGACATCATATACTCAAGCGACCAGTACAGGGCGGTAAAGACCGCTGAAATTATCAAGGACGGCAAGGATGTTGAAATCAGGCAGATCATGGAATTAAGGGAAATCGGATTCGGTCTTTGGGAGGGTCAGAGACTTGTTGACATCAAGAAGAAATACTTTGAGGAGTTCAACAACTACATGACAAATCCAATGAAGTACAAATCCTGCGGAGGAGAGACCATTGAGGAGCTCTTTGACAGGGTTGAAAGGGGTCTTAAGGTTATTGTGGAATCCGGTGGGGAGAATGTGTTGATTGTGGCTCACGGTGTCACAATAAAGGCCTTGGTGACCATCCTTAAGGGCTTGCCCAGGGGCACTATTTCCGAGATTGATGTTTTTCCTGGAACTTCCTTGAGTGTATTCAGGAAAAGTGGAGAATTATGGGCTCTTGAGCTGGAAGGGGATACATCTCATTTTCACAAGTGATCGATGGAGGTTATTAGATGAGTGGGTTTAATTTAATGTTTATGCTTTTTCCTATATTCTTTTTGCTGATTTTTGCTGTTATTGCAGTTACGGTGATTAAAGGGCTGCTTGGTTGGAAGAAGAACAATAATCAACCGATTCTTAATGTAAACGCTACAGTTGTATCAAAAAGAGAGAATTTCAGAAGGTCTGCAAACACCCATAACAATCATCACATGGGGACAGGACATACCAGCTACTTTGTTACCTTTCAGTTTGCCAGCGGGGACAGACTGGAGCTTCAGGTAAAGGGAAAGGAATATGGAATGATGGTTGAAGGTGATGCGGGAGTGTTGGTTTTTCAAGGAACCAGATTCCACAGCTTTGATAGATTTACTGACTTATAACTGAAGGGACTGAAATATATGGGTAATGGAAAAAGTATCATGGGTGAGATTTTCAGCTGGATATCATCCCTTGTGGTGGCGCTGCTGGTTGCACTCTTTATAATATCCAACATAGTTTCCATGACAATGGTTATGGAGCAGTCAATGGAGCCAACCTTCATCCAGGGTGACAGGCTTGTAGTAAATAGGGTGGGGTACTTCTTCACAGACCCTGAAAGGGGAGATGTGATCATATTTGACAAGAATCCCATAGAGAAGGGCCTGATTAGGAACATGATAAACGAGATAAGTGACATCAGAAACAGCCTAAGGTTCAGGCTAACTGGAGCTGCAGAAAAGAATCTCCTTATAAAGAGAGTGATTGCTGTAGGAGGAGACCAGGTGGAACTCATAGATGGAGAGGTATTTGTAAACGGTGAAAGGCTCAATGAGCCATACATTGACAAGATGACCTATTCCAGTGGGGAGACTGGCTGGAGCGTACCGGAAGGGAAGCTGTTTGTCCTTGGGGACAACAGGGAGAACAGTCTTGATAGCCGTGTTATTGGCTTTGTTGACACTGAGCAGGTTAAGGGCAAGGTTGCCTTTAGAATATTTCCATTCAGCAAATTTGGATCAATAGACTAAAAAATCCAGGGGGTATCGTTATGAAAATGCCTGAAAGAATAAGATTGGCAAATCTGCCGACAAAAATTGAAAAGCTTGAAAGACTTAGCCAGGAGCTGGGCAAGAACATCTGGATAAAAAGAGATGACCAGACCGGGATGGAGGTATCTGGAAACAAGGTGAGAAAGCTTGAATTCGCAGCTAAGGAGGCTCTTGACCGTGGCTGCAATCATCTCATCACCTGCGGGGGAATACAGTCAAATCATGCCAGGGCAACGGCAGCCGTTGCTGCCAAGCTTGGAATGGGCTGCACCCTTGTGCTCAGAGGTGAGGATAAGGAGGATCGTGAGGGAAATCTTTTCCTTGAAACCCTTATGGGTGCCCAGGTTGTGTTTGTCACCCCAGAGGAATTTGAAAATTCCCTAGATGAGATTATGGAGGGGTTGAAGGCTCAAATTGATCTGGATGGTAAAAAAGGCTATATTCTTCCAATTGGTGCATCAAATGGGATTGGTTCATTTGGCTACCTTAATGCCTACAATGAAATTGCAGCACAGGAAAAGGAGCTGGGCTTTAAGTTTGATGCAATTGTTGCAACTGTAGGCTCAGGTGGAACCTTTGCAGGCCTCTATGCCGGAAACAGGATGGATGGAGGGATGAGGGACGTACTTGGAATCAATATCTCCTCTACTGCAGAGTACTTCAGGGAAAGGGTCGTGGAGCTGCTGAAGGAAATGAAAGGGTACATGGAAATTCCATTTGAGATAGAGAAAGAAGATATCAATATCATTGATGGTTACCCTGGTCTTGGTTATGCCCTCAGCAGGGATGAGGAGCTTCAGTTCATCAAATGGCTTGCGAGACTTGAAGGCCTGGTCCTGGATCCGGTATACACTGGAAAAGCAATGTATGGATTGGTTCAGGAGATCAAAGCGGGAAATCTGGATAAGTATGGAAACATCCTGTTTATACATACAGGGGGAATCTTTGGCTGGACACGGGAGGTGAGAGGCAGAATATGAAGATTGAATGGAATGTTAGATACCTTACAATAGCTGCATATTCCCTGGTTGTTATTTGCCTAAGCATAGTCTTCTATCTGATCGCCTCTGATATTGCAGTATTTAGTGAAAAGGTGTCGACGTTTCTTGGGTCCTTGCAGCCGATAATAATAGGTGCAGTGATGGCCTACCTCTTCAATTTCATCCTTGAGATAATTGAAAAGGTGATTACAAATCCATTGATGAAAAAAGTCAATATGCCAAGGCTTAAAAGGGCCATTGGAATAATATTTACCTACGCCATAGTGGGTACAATTGGATACCTTTTTGCAATAATTGTAATACCCCAGCTTATTGCATCTGTTGCAAGGCTTGTGACCCTGGTCACAGATAACTTCGACAGCATTTCAATGTGGGTGATAGAACAGATTGAGGGTCTCCATATCAGGGAGGATTATCTCCAGTATATTGTTGACTGGTGGAATGGAGTGCTTGACAACACTTTGGGATTTGTGACAGGTCTTATTCCGGTTATAGGAAGTATCGTAGGCCTGGTCCTTGCAAGCATCTGGAACATAGCAATAGGTATAATAGTTTCCGTTTATCTGCTCTTTGACAAGGACAGGTTCAGGGCTCTTGGAAGAAAGGTGACCTACTCCATTTTCCATGGACCCAGGGCGAACAGGACCTTGGAGCTTGCAAGAAGGGCCGATACAATTTTTGGAAGGTTTCTGAGCGGGAAAATCCTGGATTCCTTTATCATAGGGATTTTGACCTACATTATCCTTATGATATTCCAAATGCCATTTCCAATTCTTGTCTCCTTTATCATTGGGGTTACAAACATTATCCCATTCTTTGGGCCATTTATCGGAGCGGTTCCGGGAGTTTTCATTATAGCAATTGTTTCACCTATTCAGGCACTTTGGTTTATAGTGATTGTCATATTGCTTCAGCAGTTTGATGGCAATATCCTGGGGCCAAAGATCCTTGGTGATTCCCTTGGGATATCAGCATTTTGGATATTGTTCTCACTTCTTGTGGCAGGAAAGCTATTGGGCTTCATAGGACTGATCATTGGAGTACCCCTTTTCGTGTTTGTCTACTCCATAATAAAGGACAATGTGGAAAGACGGTTGGCAAAGAAGGGTCTTCCAATAGAGACCAGAGAATACTTCTAGGATCTTTTTAGGGAGGTCTTCATGTGACTTAGCATGATTATTGGATGATAAAAGAGCATCCTGGGTGCTGAGTATCTCATGACGGAACGGATTTTTTCCCTGTAATCCTTATCATAGCAGTGGATATTACAGGAGGAACAGAAGCTCTTGTCTTCACCAAAGACGCAGGAATCAAGCTTTTTTAGGCAGTAGTCCTTAAGGTCAAGGTATTCTTCCTTTGACAGGGAGTTTTGGCTGCCTTTATAGTAGAGGTCAATCATAAGGGCTACTATTTCCTTTTCTCTTGTGATTTTCTTGCCAGCAGTGAATTTTTCCATGGTGAAAGCCTCCTTGGATTGTGGATATATGGTTATTATAGCATTTTGGCAGCCTAAATTGAATATAGAAGGAGTAGGGGATGGAATATTTCAAGTACGGAAAACAGGAAAAGGAATATTTGGCAGCTAGAGATAGGGTTATGAAGAGCTTGATTGAAAAGCACGGGCATATAGAAAGGGAGGTCAATTCCGACCCCTTTTCAGCCCTTGTTGGAAGCATAATAAGTCAACAGATCTCCACAAAAGCTGCTGAGACTGTGGAAGGGAGACTGGTCCAACGGGCTGGTGAGCTATCTGTGAACAGCATAGGTGGACTAAGCCTGGAGGAGATTCAGGAATGCGGAGTATCCTTTAGGAAGGCAGGGTATATCAAGGGTATAGTTGAAGCTGTTCTGAACGGAGCTGTTGACTTTGAAGCGCTCAAGGAACTTCCAGATGAGGAAATAATAAAAAGCCTGGTTGGCTTGAAGGGTGTTGGAAGGTGGACTGCGGAGATGATGCTAATCTTCTCCTTTGGAAGGAAGGATGTCCTAAGCTTCGATGATTTGGGAATCAGGCGGGGACTTCAGAGGGCTTACGGCTTGGAGGAGATCAAAAAAGACCTGCATCCCCATTTCAGGGAGCTGTTCACCCCATACGGAACCGTTGCATCACTTTATCTTTGGGAGGAAGCTTCAAATCAGTGATGTTTGAAAGGAGGAAATAACATGAGAAAGATTGCATTTTTCGCATTCAGAGGAGATGAGATGTGCTTTATGCACCTGGTACTCAATGCCATGGACCTGCACAAGAAGGGATATCCTGTAAAGATCATAATGGAGGGCGAGGCAGTCACCCTGATAGACAAGCTTGAAAAGGGTGAGAACAAGCCATACCTCAAGGCAAAGGAAATGGGTTTGTTTGACTGCATCTGCAAGGCGTGCTCTGCAAAGCTGGGAGTTCTGGAGTTCAACGAGACTGTAGGGATACCAATAAAAGGAAATCTTGAAGGTCATCCGGCCATGGAGGACTACATAAAGGATGGGTACGAAATCATTACCCTATAAACCGAGAAAACGCCATAAAGCGCCCCTTTGGGGTGCTTTTTTGACCTCAAATATATTTTGATTAAACAAAAGATTCATGTTATAATGAATAGGTGTAGAATTTAAACTTGTTTGAAAATTGCAGTAATTGAAAAGGTTATCATATCTTTTAAAATTCTAGTTAGGGGGAATGTATCTTGAAAGCGTATTCAACGGAAAAGATCAGAAATGTAGCCCTACTCGGGCACAGCAGTAATGGTAAGACCACTTTAACAGAAGCAATGCTATTTGCAACAGGTGTGACTACAAGACAGGGAAAGGTTACAGACGGGAACACAATGTCAGATTTTGACAAGCAGGAGATTGCCAGACACGTCTCAATCGGAACAGCAGTTATCCCGGTAGAATGGAATAATACCAAATTCAATATACTGGATACACCAGGATATTTCGATTTTATCGGTGAAATGTATGGAGCTAAAAGAGCAAGTGAAGGTTCAGTGCTTCTTGTGGACGCTTCCTCGGGAATTGAGGTAGGGACAGAGAAGGCATGGAAGAACCTTGAGAAGTACGACACACCGCGAATCATATTCGTAAATAAAATGGACAAGGAAAATATCAACTTTGATAAGTTGCTTGAGGATCTGATAGGCCAATTTGGGGACAAGATAGTTCCCTTTGCATACCCCAACACAACTGGAGAGGGTTTCAATGGCTTTGCAAATCTTATAGATGAAGTTGCTTATGAATACGATGGAAAGAACAGGAAGGAAGTTCCTCTAAACGATGCCCAAAAGTCAAAGGTTGATGAATATAGAGAGTTGTTCATGGAAAGGATAGCACTTTCCGAAGAGGCGCTTATGGAGAAGTACTTTGAGGGTGAAGAGTTCACCCAGGAGGAGATAACGAGGGGAATAAGGGGAAGCGTTTCAAACGGAACCCTGGTACCACTTGTTGTCGGCTGTGCAGAAAAGGCAATGGGGGTTGATTTCCTTCTTGACCTTATCCAAAGATACATTCCGTCTCCAGCAGATGTTGGAAGCGTAAAGGGAACCAAGGATGGAGAGGAGATAATCAGAAAGGTTGATGTAAACGAGCCCTTCTCAGCAGTTGTTTTCAAGACCATTGTTGACCCCTTCGTTGGAAAGCTTACCTTGTTCAAGGTTGTTTCAGGAAAGCTCACAAAGGATACTGAAGTGTATAACTCAACCAAGGAAAAGGCGGAGAAGCTAGGTGGGTTGTTCATTCTTAGAGGTAAGAACCAGGTGGAGATTTCAGAGATTATGGCAGGGGACATTGGAGCAACATCAAAGCTTGCCTACACCCAAACCGGTGACACCCTTTGTGACAAGAACAATCAGACACTTTATGAGACAATAAAATATCCCCAGCCAACACTGTTCATGGCAGTTGAGCCAAAGAACAAGGGTGACGAGGAGAAGATCGGTACATCCCTAAACAAGATGATAGATGAGGACCCTACATTTGTTATAGAGAGAAACACAGAAACGAAGCAGCTGCTTATTGGTGGACAGGGCAACATGCAGCTTACCGTAATAGTTGACAAGCTGAAGACTAATTTTGGAGTTGATGTGGTTCTTAAGAGTCCAAAGATCGCCTTCAGGGAGACAATAAAAGGCACTGCAACCGTACAGGGTAAGCACAAGAAACAGTCAGGTGGAGCAGGTCAGTACGGAGATGTCCATATGAGATTTGAGCCATGTGAAGAGGAATTTGTGTTCCAGGAGGAAATTTTTGGCGGGTCAGTTCCGAGAAACTTCTGGCCAGCTGTCGAAAAAGGGGTAAGAGAATCCCTGGAGCATGGAGTTCTTGCAGGCTATCCAGTCGTAAACATCAAGGCTACACTGTTTGATGGTTCATATCATGACGTTGACTCAAACGAGATGGCATTTAAGATAGCAGCGTCCATAGCCTTCAAGAAGGGTATGGAAGAGGCAAAGCCAATACTTCTTGAGCCTATCGTAAAGGTAGAGGTCAAGATACCTGAGGACTACATGGGCGATGTCATGGGAGACATGAACAAGCGTAGAGGTAGGATTCTCGGTATGGAGCAGCAGGCTGACGGAAGCCAGAAGATCATAGCGGAGGCCCCACATGCAGAGATGTTTGAATATGCAATCGATTTAAGGGCAATGACCCAGGCAAGGGGAAGCTTTACAATGGAATTTGTCAGATATGAAGAGGTTCCTCAGATGATAGCTGAAAAAATCATTGCTGAGGCAAAAGCTGAAAAAGAGAATAATTAGCCAATTGATCAGCCCGGTTTTATACCGGGCTGAAAATTTATGTAACTATTGCAAAATAAAGGTTTACAGTTGATTATATTGTGGTATAATGATTGTGTAAATTAATATTAGCAAGAATGATTAGTATGACAAATGCAAGAAGGCAGCCCCTTTTTGTGTACTGTCAAACGACAAAGGCAAACCTATCGAGAGGTAGGGACGCAAAGCTATAGGGCCTGAAAAGGCAGCCAGCTACCGAAAGGAGAGTTTACACGTGAAGAGGAGAGTATTGAGCCTTTTATTGGTATTTGTTTTTTTGTTTGGAATAATTGGGACATCAAATGCTGCTGAGAGCTTCGGCGTTACAACTATAGACAATAATCAGCTTATGATAAACAGTTTGGCATACGGAAGCAATATGAGAGTCATGGTGGAAAAGGGTACTGAGAAGTATTTCTACAGCATGAACAGCACACAGGAGTTCATCCCCCTTCAGCTGGGAGAAGGAGTCTATACTGTGAAGCTTCTGAAAAATATTGAGGGCAACAAGTACCAGGTTCTTGGAAAATCAGAAACCAACATATCAGAGTGGAATGAGAATGTATACCTGACATCAAGTCAGCCTGTTTATTGGAATGACCAGTCAGTGATGGAAGGGTTGGCCGCATCGTTGTTTGCTGATGCTGATTCCGACTACCAAAAGATGCTTAAGGCATACAATTATATGGTAAACAACATCAAATACGATTATGAGAAGATCAATTACCTCAATGATTCCTACATTCCTTCAATCGACGAGACAATAACAAGCGGTCAGGGAATCTGCTACGATTACTCGGCGGTCTTTGCAGGACTTTTGAGATCTCAGGGAATCCCAACCAAGCTGGTTAAGGGATACGCTGCGGGAGTAGATGTTTATCACGCATGGAATGAGGTCTATATCAACGGAAGCTGGATCATAATCGACACCACCTTTGATGCTGCGTACTACCAGAATGACATGACTGTTAAGATGGTCAAGAGTGAAATGGAATACCAAAAAGTTAGGGAATATTAATTAAGCCTGTTAGGGCTTAATTTTTTTGGGTAAAAGACAAAGAAAGTCAAAGTCAGAAAGAAGGGATAAACATGGCTGGATTGAGCAACATCATCGAACAGTTCCTAAAGGAGCTCATCGATGAGATGGACGGTGTGGTTGAAATACAGAGAAATGAGCTTGCAAGTCAGTTTGAATGCGCCCCCTCACAAATAAATTATGTCCTTAGCACAAGATTTACCCCTTACAAAGGATACTATATTGAGAGTAGAAGAGGTGGCGGTGGGTATATTAAAATTGTAAAAGTGAAGCTCCAGGAAGACATTAGCCTTAACAATATCATTCAGAATATAGTTGGGGAATCACTCACTGAAAACAAGGCCCATGAGATCATTGTGGCCCTACAGGAGGAAGAGGTTATTTCCGGCAGGGAGGCTGAAATCATAAAGGCTGCTGTAAGCGATAGAGCCTTTAATTGTGACCCTGGTGACAGAAATGCAATCAGGGCATCTGTCTTAAGGAACATACTGCTGGTTCTGGTTAAATAGATTGGAGTGTGACAGACTATGAAATGCGAATCCTGCAATGATAGGGAAGCTAAGATTCACTACACCAGCATCATAAACGGAGTTATGGAAGACCATCATCTATGTGAGGTATGTGCAGCCGGTATCCAAAAGGACATTCAGGAGCATTTCCCCTTGCACAAGTTATTTGAGGGAGTTACGGTGGATACAAAATGCCCCAACTGTGGATTGAGCTATGAGAAGTTCAGATCCACTGGAAAGCTTGGGTGCTCAAGGTGCTATGACGCATTCGGCAAGGAGCTTTCCAATGTCATCCGTGGAATACACGGTCACACAAAGCACAGTGGGAAGATACCCAAGAGAGGCTACTCAATGGTCAGACACCAGGAGGACATCGACAGCTTGGACAAGGAGCTTCAGGAAGCGGTAAAACAAGAGGAATATGAGAAAGCTGCTGTGCTGCGGGATGAAATAAAGAGAATCAGAACCATTATGGATTCAGACAAAAGAGGTGAATAGGATGACAATTTGGCTAGATCCGCAGGAATATGACCCAGTAGTTGTAAGCACTAGACTTAGGGTGGCAAGAAACATTCGGGAAGAGGTCTTTCCCCTATATTCCACAAGGGAACAGGCCCAGGAAACCGCAGATGAGATAATCAATGCCGTTGATGAGAAGTTTCCAGATGGAGATTACAAGCTTTATCGATTAAGGGAAATGGAAAATCGTGAAAGGGTAAGGTTTATGGAGAATCATATCATAAGCCCTGGACTTCTGGAACAAATAGACAAGGGCTGCTTTTTCATGCGGGATGATGAGCGGGTCACCATTATGATCAACGAGGAGGATCATATCAGGCTGCAAACACTTCTACCTGGGTTGGACCTTCTGGGTGGATGGGAGCTTTGTTCCAAGATAGACGACCTTCTGGAGGAAAAGCTTGATTTTGCATACCACACGGAGTACGGATATCTTACAGCCTGCCCCACAAACACCGGTACCGGCCTGAGAGCATCTGTGATGCTGCATCTTCCCGGAGTTACAATGACCGGTCACATTGGCAGCATAATAAACGCCCTAAGAAAGATAGGGCTTACAATAAGAGGACTGTATGGCGAGGGGACAGAGGCGGTTGGAGACCTTTACCAGGTTTCAAATCAGCTTACCCTCGGTGAATCCGAAGAGGAGATAATAGAGAAGCTAAACAGGGTTGTACAGCAGCTTATAAAGAGGGAAAAGAGCACGAGGATATACTATGTGGAAAAGAAGGAAACCGAGCTGGAGGATAAGGTATACAGGTCCTTGGGAATCTTGAGGAGTGCAAGGATATTATCCTCCAAGGAGGCAATGAAGCATATATCAATGGTCAAGCTTGGCTCTGACATCGGTATACTGAGGGATTTCAGGGGCAGTGACCTGATCAGGCTGATGATATGGATTAAGCCGGGAAACGTTCAGGTTTCAGAAAAGAGGGCCATGGACAAGAAGGAGAGAGACAAGGTCAGGGCTGACCTGACCAGAGAATATTTCAAATGATGGAGGTATATTATGGGAATGTTTGGTAGATTCACAGAAAGGGCGCAAAAGTCAATTTTACTTGCCCAGGAGGAGGCTAAGAAGTTCAACCACAACTATGTGGGAACAGAGCATCTTCTGCTGGGTCTTATAGCGGAGGAACAGGGGATTGCTGCCTTGAGCCTCAAGGAGATGGGGGTGACCCTGGACAATGCAAGAAAGCAGGTTTATGACATTGTTGGAATGGGTGAGGAGACAGTTGAACTGGTTGGATTTACTCCCAGAACCAAAAAGATATTTGAGCTTGCTGTGAGCGAGGCTAGGAACCTTGGTCACAACTACGTAAGTACAGAGCACCTTATCCTTGGCCTAATTGGAGAAGGTGAGGGAATTGCGGTAACCATTCTTAGAAGAATGGGGGTTGACCCTGCCAAGCTTGCGGAATCTGTTGCCAAGAAGCTTACTCAGGCCACTCCAAAACAGCAGCAGGCTCAGCAGCAGCAAAACGACAAGAAAGGACAATCAAATCTTGAAAAATACAGCATAGACCTTAACAAAATGGCACAGGATGGTGAGATTGACCCTGTGATCGGTAGAATGAAGGAGATTGAAAGGGTTGTACAGGTACTGAGCAGAAGAACCAAGAACAATCCCGTGCTTATTGGTGAGCCAGGTGTAGGTAAGACTGCCATAGCGGAAGGCCTTGCCCAGAAGATAGTCGAGGGGGATGTTCCTGAAATTATCAAGGACAAAAGAATTGTCACACTGGACCTGCCAGGTATGATTGCAGGTGCAAAGTACAGAGGTGAGTTTGAGGAAAGGCTTAAGTCCGTCATGAAGGAATTGAAGGATGCAGGAGATGTCATCCTCTTTATAGATGAGCTCCACACAATCGTTGGGGCAGGAGCTGCGGAGGGTGCGATAGATGCCTCCAACATCCTTAAGCCAACCCTGGCAAGAGGAGAGCTCCAGATAATCGGAGCCACCACAATAGACGAGTACAGAAAGCACATTGAAAAGGACACCGCCCTTGAAAGAAGGCTTCAGCCTATAATGGTCGAGGAACCGAACATCGGGGATACAATTAAGATTCTTGAGGGACTCCGTGACAGATACGAAGCCCATCATGGTGTCAAGATCCTTGATGACGCCCTTGAGGCTGCAGCGGAGCTTTCCCACAGGTACATCGCTGACAGGTTCCTGCCTGACAAGGCAATTGACCTGATAGATGAGGCTGCATCCAAAATCAGGGTGAACACCTATGTGGCCCCTGATGACCTGAAGGACCTTGAGGAAAGGCTTGAGGAACTTGAGCACGAGAAGGAAGAGGCAATCAACACCCAGAACTTTGAGAAGGCTGCCAACATTAGGGACAAGGAAAAGGATATTAAGGAACAGATTGAAAGCAGAAAGATTAAGTGGCAGAAGCAAAAGCAGGAGAATAACCTTGTTGTGGGATACGATGAGATAGCTGAAATCGTATCAAACTGGACAGGAGTTCCTGTGAGCAGAATGACCACCGAGGAAAGCGAGAGGCTCCTAAAGCTTGAAGAGGTCCTCCACAGGAAGGTGGTTGGACAGGACCAGGCTGTAAAGGCCGTATCAGCGGCAGTTAGAAGGGCAAGGGTAGGACTCAAGGACCCACGAAAGCCAATTGGAAGCTTTATCTTTGTTGGTCCTACGGGGGTTGGAAAAACCCACCTGGCCAAGGCGCTTGCTGAAGCCCTGTTCGGTGAAGAGGATGCAATGATCAGGATCGACATGAGTGAGTACATGGAGAAGCATTCCGTATCAAGGCTTGTTGGTTCACCTCCAGGATATGTTGGATATGATGAGGGAGGTCAGCTGACAGAGGCTGTCAGAAGAAAGCCATACTCGGTTGTTCTTTTCGATGAGATTGAAAAGGCACATCCTGATGTATTCAACATGCTTCTTCAGATACTGGATGACGGTAGGCTCACGGACAACAAGGGAAGGACGGTTGACTTCAAGAATACAGTCATAATCATGACTTCAAATGCTGGCGCCACTTCAATAAAGAAACAGAATGTTCTTGGCTTCGCTGCTGCAGAAGACAAGGAAGTTCAAGAGTATGACAGAATGAAGGATATCATAACAGAGGAGCTTAAAAGGACCTTTAGACCTGAGTTTCTCAACAGGCTGGATGAGGTTATTGTATTCCACGGTCTGAAGGAGGATCAGGTGGAGGAGATTGTTGATATAATGGTTAAGGATCTTGAAAAGCGAATGGAAAAGATTGGGGTCAACATCAAGATTTCAGATGAAACCAAGAAGTATATTTCAAAGCATGGCTTCGATGCTGTGTTTGGAGCAAGGCCTCTCGAGAGGACCATAAGAAAGATGATTGAGGACCAGCTGGCAGAGGAAATCCTTAAGGGTACGGTTTCCAAGGATGAGAGGATCAATGTGGAGTATGACGGGGAGAAGCTGACCTTCAACAAGGCGTAATCTATGACAAAGATCCCGGGAGGAGAAATTATTGGCTAAGAAAAGTAAGATTAACAGATGCAGCGAATGTGGATATGAAATGGTTGGTTTTATGGGAAGGTGCCCCGAATGTGGCGCCTTCGGCTCCTTTCAGGAAGTTGAAAGGGCTGAGACCTCCTCCGGTAGAAAGGTGAAAACCGCAAGCACTGCAGAAAGACTGAACAAGATCCAGGCAACTAACAGTCAGAGGATAAAAACCTCCATCAATGAATTTGACAGGGTTATGGGTGGCGGAATCATCAAGGACTCCGTCACCATACTTACTGCAAAACCAGGCGCGGGAAAATCAACCCTGCTGCTTCAGGTTGCAAACGATCTAGCCAGGCAGGGAATTAAGACCCTATACGCCTCGGGGGAGGAATCCACATCACAGATAAAGTCCCGGGCTGACAGGATACTTAAACAGATACACGATGACCTTCATGTGGTGTCGGACAACAGCCTGAACTCAATTCTTGATATCATTGAGAGGACAGATGCCAGATTCATAATAGTGGACAGCATCCAGACCTTTACTTTGGATGAGTTTCCAACATCACGGGCGGGTTCTCCGACCCAGACCATGGAGTGTGCCTACGAGCTTGTGAAAATTGCGAAGAGGCCTGACAAGCCTAGAATAGTATTCATAGTCGGTCAGATGACAAAGGATGACGAGCTGGCAGGTGTAAGGGCTCTTGAGCATTTGGTGGATACGGTTCTTGTAATAGAGGGTGAGAGCGGAGAAGAGCTACGTAGCCTTGTTTCAACAAAGAACAGGTATGGGTCCACCGGTGAGATGGGATTTTTCAATATGACAGAGGACGGTATGGTTTCAATCGATAACCCCTCGGAGTACTTCATGACTAAACGATCAGAGGAGAATCAGGTTTCGGGTAGTGCCTTGACGGTTGTGCGGGAAGGTACAAGGCCAATACTCCTTGAGGTGGAATCACTTGTATCGCCTTCCTTTACTCCGTATCCCGCAAGGATTGGAGAATCCATGAAGCGTGAGCAGATGAACACACTTGTGTCCATACTTGAACAGAGGGGAGGGATGCCCCTATATGATAAGAATGTTGTAATCAAGACGACAGGAGGTATTAAGCTTAAGGAGCACTCGGCCAATCTGGCTGTGATTGTGAGCATAGTCTCTTCGGTCCATGACAGACCTGTGGGAAGTGATACTGTATTTCTTGCTGATGTAGGCTTGACAGGGGAGCTGAAGAAGGTCCCTTCACTGGATGCAAGGCTTAGGGAGGCTGACAGAATGGGAATCAGGACTGCTTTTGTATCCGCTGACTACGGCAGGGGAACAAAGCTTGAAAATCTTAAGGTAATTAGGCTCAGGACCCTAAAGGAAGTTTTGGGAAAGGTTTTTTAGAATAAAAAAGGCACTCTGAAAATGGTGATCTGCTATAAGTCAAGTAGACAGTATAAATAACAAAAATAATTGTTGAGTTCCATCATTTTGGTGGGACTCTTTTTCTATGCAGCATTTTCAAGGATCGAACGATAGGACATAGGGGGTAGTAT
>Ga0334895_1002374_pt1 | contig 16227 bp, 15 predicted proteins | sample GraSluR3_MG_7_FD_207229 | JGI IMG/M metagenome (GOLD analysis project Ga0334895, IMG submission 207229) | Sludge microbial communities from methane-producing bioreactor in Wageningen University, Netherlands - Granular Sludge_31_05-R3 | ecosystem: Engineered > Bioreactor > Anaerobic >... | reverse complement strand
CCACTATTCCTCTAAAAATATTATATTTTCTCCCCAAAAGCTGGGCTAAATAATAAAAATTAATCAATAGCACCGCCCTAATCACCGAAGGAGTCATCCCCACCAAATACACATAAATCCAAATCATCCCCATCCCTCCAAAAATAGCCAACTTTCTCCCCAAAAATTTTGCCAAATTTTCTATAATCGTTCTACTAATAATCATTATATGAGTTCCACTTACCACTACCATATGGACCACCCCAATATCTTTCAATTTTTGATAAAATTCTCCCGAAAAACTTTCTTTAACTCCCAACAAAATACCTGCCAACAAACCAGCTTCCTCATAAGGTAAAAAATAAAAAATCCTTTTTATTAAAACCTCTCTATCTACAAACTTATATATCAATAGTAAAACTAGTAATACAAAAAAATATTTACAAAACCAAACGATCTTTAATTTTTTCATAAGTTTTTTCTCCTATTCCCTTTACCAATTTAACTTCTTCTATTGACAAAAAACCTCCTTTTTCATTCCGATAATCAATTATCTTTTGAGCAAAAGCCGGACCAATTCCTGATAATGTCATCAATTGACTCAAACTCGCCGTATTCAAATTTATCAAATTACTTGTTACCTCATTACTTCTTACCCCCAATACCTCACTTTTTACCTCTTGCACCAAAGTTGGCCTTGGAGTAATTCGACTCAGATAAACTACCGTTTCTTCTTTTTGCCCTCCTTCTATCCCCAAATGTATCCCAATCATGATAAAAATCACCCCTAGCACCATACCCAAATCACCCCAATAGACAGAAAATCGCTTATTTCGTTTTGTCTTCATCTGTTAATAATATATACTAATTTATGGCATCAAAAATATTTAAGTTAATATCTCTCATTTCAACCATTATTTTAGCTTACTTTATTAGTATCTTAGTCAACTCATACTTTTACCCTCAAATCATCGCTCTCGCCACCATTGTCCTTATCATTTCCCTTTTCAAATACAAAAAGGTTTCAACCCTAATTCTCTCATTCATTATTAACTTCATCATTTTTATCACTTATGGTCTCAACTCCCCTGTTTTTTTTCTAATTTACTTTTTACTTTTTATCATCGCCTTCAAAAACAAACCTGTTATCACTCTCGCTTATTCTCTCGTCCTCATTATCTTTTTAGCTCAAACTCTTGATCTAAATTTCAATTCCGTCCTCACTCTTATCTCCCTTCTTCTTATTACTCCCCTCGTTTATTTCTCTGGCAAACAATATCTCGCCAAGATAAATACCGAAAACTGCCTAGAAGATAGCGAAACCGACATTTTACTCTGGCACAGTCTAAAATTAAAAACCGGTCTTTACAAAATTCTTGATAGCGTTTCCCTTCTCCTATCACACCCCGAGTTTACTCATTCTCAAAAAGAAGAATTAAAATTTATCAAAAAATCTGCCCAATCATTGGTCAATTCATCCAAAAAATTAACACAAAAAATAGACGAAAATTCAGATGAAATCTAAAAATTTTTTAATTATCCTTTTTATCTTTTTGATACTCTTGCTGGTCAAACAAACTCAAGCAGCTTATCAATTTCAATCTGATAGTTATGTTATTGACTGGGGCAATGTCAACATCACTTCTGGCACCAAAAATTCAACCAATTTTAGCCTCCATGATACTGTCGGTCAAAATGCCCCTGGTGAATACACCAATACCCCCTATATCTTACAATCAGGTTTCCAATACATCTACAATACCCTCAACAAATTTTCTTTTGTTATCGAAGACAACAATCTTGATATTGACCTAGGTTCTCTCGTTAGCGGAGTTGGCAAAACTTCATCTCATTATATTAAAATATCTTCACCTGCCGGCAACGGTTATCAAATCATGGCTCATCAAATTCACCCTCTCCAAACTCAAATTGGTATTACCATTCCCAACACCTCCTGTGATGTTGGTTCCACTTGTAGTATTTCTACTTCAGCCAATTGGACCTCCTCTACTAGCTATGGTTTTGGTTACAACGCCCTCGGTGTTGATGCTGGTAATATAGTCAATAATGTTGGTACCTCCAGTTATTTTAGTGATGCCAACCAATACCGACCATTTGCCGATCAATCGACTAATCCACCACAAGACAATCAGATTATTATGTCTCAAGATCAACCAGTTCAAAATAAACGCGCTAAAATTACTTACAAAGTTAATATTTCTCCCAGTCAAGCCAGTGGTGAATACGAGACCGGTATCGTTTTCACTGCTGTCCCCAAATACTAATGGCTTTCAATACCACCCTCTCACCAGCTCAAGCTGAATTTTTTATCAAACCAGGAGAAAACTATATCCGAGCTTTCAATCTCACCAACAATTCCAACACTACCCTTACCCTCTCTACCGCCGTCAAGTCATGGTCACCCAAAAACAATAGCGGAGAAGTTTCTTATGATGATTTTCTCCCTGACAATCCCAATTTATCTTTTACCCTCAACAATACCGATCTTAAACTCGGTCAAAAATTCATTTTACCCCCCCAAGAGACCAAGCAAGTTGTCCTCAAGATCAAAACTACCTCCAATCTATCCTACGGCGATTATTACTACACTTTATTTTTTGAACAAATCACCGAAGCCAAAGCCAAAGCCCAAATCGGTGCTCATCTTATTTTTAGTTCCGTCAGTGATAAATCAATTCAAGAAGACTTTGAAATTAGCCAATTTACCACCTCTCCTCAGATAAAAGACATTTTTTTGACCCCCATTAATTTCAATATTATTTACAAAAATAATTCTCCTCACTTCACCAAAATTAACGGTCAATTTACTATCTCCAAAAATAATCAAATAATCAAAAAATACACCATTCTCCCCGATACTCTTCTAGGCAACAATACTCGAAAAGCCGTCTGTCTTGACACCACTAATCAACAAAACGAAGAATATCCAACCATAGTCCCCTGTTCTCTCCAAACACCCTTTTGGCCTGGATTTTATCAAGCTCAAGTCACTTATAGTCTCAACAATGAAACAAAAACACAAGAAATATCCTTTTTTACCTTCCCCTACGCCTTGGTTCTATTCATCATCGCCCTCACCATCACCCTCAAATTATTGCTAACCCCCACTATCAGAAAAAAAACGAATTAACTCAAAACATTGTGTCATTGCGAGAAATCCACCAACTCCATCATTTACCATTGCCATTAACCAATCTCTCGACAAAGACATCGAAGTCAATTGGTAGATTATAAACTAAATGTTCTCCCCTGATAAGGGGAGATGGCGAAGCCAGAGGGGTTTGTTGTAAAGTCTTATGTAAAAATTCCATTGGCAAATAACACAAATCCCCCGTCCTTCGGCCACCCCCTTTCTCAAGGGGGAACAAATTAAAAATTATTTCTGGATCGCGGCCTGAGCTGCTGCCAAAATAGCAATTGGTACTCTGTAAGGACTACAAGATACATAATTTAATCCGATTTTATGACAAAAATTAATTGTCTCCGGATCACCACCTTGCTCACCACAAATACCAATATTTAAACTCTTTTTAGCCTTACGACCCAATTCTACTGACATAGACATCAATCGGCCAACACCAATTTGGTCTAAGCTCTTAAATGGATCTTCTACAAGAATCTTTTGCTCTACATATTCTTTCAAAAATTTTCCAGCATCATCTCTCGAAAAACCATAGGTCATTTGAGTCAAATCATTGGTTCCAAAAGAAAAGAAATCAGCCTCTTTAGCAATTTCATCAGCCACCAAAGCTGCTCTTGGGATTTCTATCATTGTTCCAATTTCATATTTAACCTTGACTCCAAGCTCTTCAAAAGTAGATTCAATTACTTTAACCAATCTCTCTTTGAGCCACTTCAACTCATTAACCTCACCTACCAGAGGAATCATTATCTCGGGGATAATTTCCATTTTCTTTTCTTTCTTTAATTCACAAGCCGCACTTACAATTGCTTTAACTTGCATCTCAAAAATTTCTGGATAAGTAATTCCCAAACGACAACCTCTGTGTCCCATCATCGGATTACATTCAGCCAAAGATTCTATTTTTTGTTTCAATCTTTCCACTGTAATTCCCATTTCATTAGCAATTGCCTCAATATCTTTTTCCTCTTTAGGCAAAAACTCATGCAAAGGTGGGTCTAACAATCTAATTTTGACTGGCAAACCTGTCATGATTTCAAATAATTTTTTAAAATCATCCTTTTGAATTGGATAAATTTTTGCCAAAGCTTTCTTTCTTTGTTCCAAATCTTCAGCAACAATCATTTGTCTAACAGCAAAAATTCTGTCTTCTTCAAAAAACATATGTTCTGTCCTACAAAGACCAATTCCTTCAGCTCCAAAATCTCTAGCAGTTTGAGCATCTTTAGGAGTATCAGCATTAGTCCTAACTCCCAATTTTCTAACTTCATTAGCCCATTTCATTACTGTTCCAAAATCACCCGACAAAGAAGGACTAACAGTTGGCACTTTACCCAAAAATACTTCTCCGGTAGAACCATCCAAGGTAATAAAATCACCCTCCTTGACCGTCAAATCATCTATCTTTAATACTTTATGCTCTTCAGAAACAATCAAAGCTTCACAACCAGAGACACAACATTTACCCATACCTCTAGCTACTACTGCTGCATGAGAAGTCATTCCTCCTCTAGCTGTCAAAATACCAGATGCAGCATTCATACCAGCGATATCTTCAGGGCTAGTTTCCAATCTCACCAAAATTACTTTTTTACCTTCTTCTACCCATTCAACTGCTGTTTCTGCTTTAAAAACAACTTGTCCATAAGCTGCTCCAGGGCTAGCTGGTAAACCTTTGGCAATAACTTTAAAATTAGACTTTTCTTTCTCATCCAAAGTTGGATGAAGAAGTTGGTCTAGCTTATCAGCTTCAATTCGCAATAAAGCCTCTTCTTTGCTAATGATACCATCTTTAACCAAATCTACCGCAACTTTTATAGATGCTGGGGCTGTTCTTTTTCCATTTCTAGTTTGAAGAATATAAAGCTTCCTGTTTTCTATAGTAAACTCTACATCCTGCATATCTCTATAGTGACTTTCCAATTTTCTAAATATATCTTTAAGCTCTTCATAAGCTTCTTCATTATCTTCAGACAAAGATTCAAGATGTTTTGGAGTTCTAATTCCTGCTACCACATCTTCACCTTGAGCATTCATCAAATATTCACCATAAAATTTATTTTCACCAGTAGATGGATTTCTTGTAAAAGCTACTCCAGTTCCACAATCATCTCCCATATTTCCAAAAACCATACTTTGAACATTTACTGCTGTTCCAAAAATCTGTTTTTCGTCAATTTTGTTTAACTTTCTATAATAGATTGCTCGTGGATTGTTCCATGAACCAAAGACAGCTCCAACTGCTCCCCAAAGTTGTTCTTCAGGTTTTTCGGGGAAATTTACCCCTTTATCTTCTTTGTAAATTTTCTTGTAACCATCAACTACTTTTTTCCATTCAACTTCACTCATTTGAGTATCATCTTTAATTCCTTTTTCTGCTTTTACTTGCTCAATCACATGCTCAAATTTACCATGTTCAAGGCCAGCAACAACATTACTATACATTTGTATAAACCTACGATAAGAATCCCATACGAATCTTGCATTACCACTTTTAGCTACCATTCCTTCAACCACTTCTTCATTTAAACCCAAATTCAAAATTGTATCCATCATTCCTGGCATTGAAGCTGCTGCTCCCGATCTTACCGAAACCAACAAAGGATTTTTAGGATTACCAAATTCTTTACCAGTATCTTTTTCTAATTTTGCCAAAGCTTTTTCAACTTGATCTATAAGACCTTCTGGATATTTTTGACCATTATCATAATATTGTTTACAAACCTCAGTAGAAATAGTAAAACCAGCTGGTACAGGAATCCCAATACTAGTCATTTCTGCTAGATTAGCTCCTTTACCTCCAAGTATAAACTTCATTGATTTGTCACCTTCGGCTTTACCGTTGCCGAAACTATATACATATTTATTCATTTTTTGTGTATTTTTAAAACCTTTAATATAAGCCTTACTAATATACTCTAAAATCACTTTCTTATCAAGGACGAAAGTCAATTTAATTTCCAAATTTCCATACAATATAAATATCAATCAAAATATGTCAATTTACATTTAAACCCAAATCAAGTGTTGACAAACAAAAAGAAGAAAGAATAGTATTAGTTATAATCTTAAAATTGGTACAAAACCCGTACTCAAAATGAAAAAAAACTTACAAACAATCACCAGCGTCATCATCGTTACCCTATTTCTGTTAATTTCTTTCAATGTCAAAAACAGCCAGAGCACACCTTCTACTAATGTCAAAAACACCCTTTCCTCTTCACAACTTTCTTATTTCGCCCGTATTGGCACCGGCACTAGCGCTGGAGACAACTTAATTAAGATTAATACCGCTGCTAATCCTTCACGCACTACCAACAATCTTTTTGAAGGCGACACTGTTTGTATTGCTGACAGTGGTGGTGGCTGTGATAATTTTGATGTTACTGATATTGGTAATACCGCTTATTTTCAGATAGACACTCCCCTTCCTGCTGTTAACGCTGTCGTTGGCAGCTATGTTATTGCTACTCGTTCCGCTCAACATGTTGTTACCTTCACTCCTCAAAGCAATATTACTGGAGGAAAATGGCAAGTCTTAATCAAAGCTACTAGCAAATCCGGTGAAAAACACAATGATGGTATTCCCGATCAAGAAGGTTTTGATATCGGTGCTGCTGTTGTCGGCAATACTGGACCAGGTGCTATCTTAAGAAGTACTGATGTTTCCTGTCCATGGAGCATGACTGTCTCTGGTATCGGTGATACTGTCGGTATCGTCGCTGCTAATGGCACTACCTACTACTACCACACTATTACTTGTTCTCTCGCAGCTGGTGCTACCAATCCTATTGGCAGTCCTGCCACCATTACTATTGGTGGTTCTAGTATCACCAATGCTACCCAATTAACCAACCCCGCTCCTGATCATGTTCCCGGTGATGAAGGTGAGGCCGATCTTTATAACTTCTTTGTTCGCCATCTCGATTCTGCAGGAACCGTTATTGACGGTGACACCGCCCGTGGCCAAATTGCTATGGTTGAGGCTGTTCGTGTTAGTGCTACTGTCGATCCTACTATCTCTTTCATTATTGACAATGTTGGTGTTACTAATGTTGGTACTTCTGTCTGTCCCCGGTGCTACTCTCAAGGCTACCGCCAACCAAGTTACGGCTACTCAAGTTCCCTTCGGCTCTCTCTCTCTTCAAGCCTTCAATGATCTCGCCCAAAGACTAACTTGTACTACCAATGCCTCTCACGGCTACACCGTCACTGTTTATGAAGACATGCCTCTCACTATGATTGGTGGTTCTACTACAATTCCAAATACTACCTGTAATTCTGGTTGTACTAGTGGACCTGGAGGACAAGCTTCTTGGAATTCTTACGCTGGCAGTATTTCTAAATTTGGTTATTCTCTCAATCCTCCTGTTACCGAAGCTGCTACCACTGCTTTTACTACTGGTGCTAGTTTCAATGCCAAACCTTTCGGCATCGGCAGTGCTAATGCTGCTACTATCTTTAGCAAAGCCAGCACTCCTACTGGAAACGAGAGGACTTATATCTGCTATCGTACCACCATTACCAACACTCAACCTGCTGGTAACTACGAAAACAAGTTAATTTATACAGCTACAGCAACTTTCTAACTATGAAAAAAACTGCCCAAAACCAAACAATCTTAAAAAACATTTTAGTTCTCTCTTTGTTTCTTGGGATTTGTTTTTTGAAATTTGCCAAAAGCACTTTGGCCCAAAATATCTTAGGTTTAAGTGCCGTTCCACCTAGATTAGAAATAAGCGTCGAGCCAGGTGAATACGTCACCAAGGAAATAAAAGTTACCAACAATTCTGATACCGAAAGGATTATCAATACCAAAATAGTCGATTTTATTGTCGTTGATCAAAAAGGCACCCCTATCGAAATGGATAGCAAAGAAATGGACAACCGCTGGTCAGCTAGCCAATGGATACAAACTTCAGATCCCTACTTCAAACTTAAACCACAAGAAACCAAAGCTTTTACTCTTACTGTCATCGTTCCCGAAAACGCTCGACCAGGTGGTCACTATGCCATGGTTTTACACAATCCTAGCAATGAAGTTGTTCTTTCTGAAACTGGCTCTGCTATCGAAGCTAATGTCGGCACTTTGGTTTACATCACTGTTCCTGGCGAAATCAAACAACAAGCTTCTGTTGACTATATGAATCGTCCCCCATTTTCCGAATACGGTCCTATTGATTTTGAAACCTCAATCAGCAATTTATCAGATGTCCACATCAAACCTATTGGTAGTATCGAAATCAAAAACTGGTTAGGTGGAAAAACTGCTGTTCTTAACTACAACGAAAACAACAGCAACATTTTCCCTAGCACTAGCCATATTTTCAAAAACACTCTTGACAAAAAATGGCTTTTTGGTCGTTATCAAGCTAGTCTTAATGCTACTTATGGCACTAACGGTATTCCTCTTACCGCTCATGTTTACTTCTGGGTACTTCCTTACAAATTAATTCTCTTAATCGCTACTATTATTATCCTTGTTATCTTAATCATCAAATTAAGTCACAAGAAAAACAACAAACAAAACAAAAAAATAATTGACCAACTCGAACAAGAACTCGAAAAACTAAAAAATAAATATAAAGATTAATTTCCCTTATGGAAACTCGTATATCAGCCTCGGTAGAAGAAACTAGGATCACCATCCATGGTGTTACTTGTCCTGATTGTAAAGTTGAATTAAACAATCCTTATGTTCACGCGGTTACCAAAAGTGACGAAACCGGTTATTTCCAATTTTACAAGACAATTATCCCCAAAAAATATTCCGATCTTTGTATTTTTTCTATCGATCAAAACAATGTTCAAACCATGCCTGTCTGTATTCCCCCACCCCCCAACTCCAAATACCACACTGATATTGGCCCTATTATTCTTCCTCCCAGTATCTCTATCAAAGATTCAAATGCTTTTGGCTACACTATCCCCAATTCACCTGTCAGTGTCCATCTCTTTAAAGTCAACAATCAAGGCATCCAAATTCCTCAAAAAGCTCAAGCCTATTCTTTACCAAAATATCCTCTAAAATCTTCTTCAACTGGTTTCTTTAATTTCAACTTACCTCAATCATATTCCGATGAATATAAATTTTTCACTTCAACCAGTTATCAACAACAACCCTCTGCCAAATCCAATATTTTATCCTACCAACTTCCCTCCCTCTTTTATCTTCACTGGTTTATACTTCCTCTTTTCCTCCTCCTATTCTGGTATCTTTTCAAGAAAAAACGAAAATACTATCTTGCAATTTACCCCAAATCATTAATGATTTATAATAAATAAATTGACCAAAAATCTAATCATCACTATTTTAATCATTCTTTCTTTAATTACTGCTTTATTTTTAATCAATAAACCAATTATTTTCTTTCAAAGAGCCACTACTAATTCTTCTTTTATCAACAATTCTTATATCTTTGCCTCCCCCATCCAAGCCAAAGCTGACGATCAAGAGCTTATTCGAATCACTGTTTTTGTTTTAGACGACAAAGGTCTCGGTGTCCCTGGCAAAGATGTTGTTCTTTCCTCATCTCCTTCCCTTCAAATCAAAAACAATATCACCAGCACTGACACTTACGGCAAAGCTGTTTTTGACATCTATTCCAATTTAGCCGGAAAATTTAATCTAAAAGCTAAAGTTGACAATCGTGAAATCACCGAAAATGTTAATGTCGTTTTTTACTAGATATGTTAGTCAAAACCCTTTCTGTTGCTAATTATGGTCTCAAAGCCATTCCTGTTGATATCGAAGTTAATGTTGCCCTCAAAGGTTTCCCTGGCATTAGTATCGTCGGTCTCCAAAGTAAAAATAGTGAAGAAAGCAAAGAGAGAGTTAAAACTGCAATTATCAATTCTGATTTTGAATTTCCCACTGCCAAAATAACTATCAATCTCGCCCCTGCTGACTTACCCAAAAACGGTTCTTGTTATGACTTACCAATTGCCATTGGCATTTTATCTGCCGACAATCAATGTCCTCTACCCCAAGAAAAATCTTATTTTTATGGAGAATTATCCCTTGATGGTAGCCTCCGTCATACTACCGGAGTCTTTGTCCTAGCTCTCGCTGCCAGAGAAAACGGTATAAAAAACATCTTCGTCCCTCGCCTTTGTGCTAATGAAGCTAGCGTTGTCGAAGGCATTAATGTCTATCCAGTAGACAATATCAAAGCCCTCGTCGAACATCTCAATCAACAAAAACCTATTCAACCCCTCAAGCCAGTTCATACCGATGAAATTCTCGAAGATATCCACGCCGAATTTGATTTTTCAGAAATTCTTGGTCAAAACCAAGCCAAAAGAGCTTTAGAAATAGTCGCTGCTGGCGGTCACAATATTTTTATGATTGGTAGTCCTGGCGCTGGCAAAACCATGCTTTCTCGTGCTCTAGCTGGTATTCTCCCAAATCTCACCGAAAAAGAAAGCTTAGAAGTTACCAAAATCTATTCCATCACTGGCAACATTCCCCCTGGAGCTTCACTCGTTCGCAATCGACCATTCCGCTCCCCTCATCACACCACTTCCCAAGTAGGACTCATTGGTGGTGGCACCAATCCTCACCCAGGAGAAATCTCTCTCTCGCACCGAGGTATTCTTTTTTTGGATGAATTTCCCGAATTTAGTCGTGCTTGTCTAGAAGCACTTCGCCAACCACTAGAAGATGGTCATGTCACTATCTCTAGAGCCTCAGGAAGCGTTGATTACCCTGCTCAGTTTATTCTCGTCGCTGCTGCGAATCCCTGCCCTTGTGGCTATCTTGGTGACCCCAAAAAAGAATGTAAATGTACCCCGACTCAAATCATTAATTATCAAAAAAAATTATCTGGTCCAATTATGGATAGAATTGATCTTCATCTCAATGTCCCCGCCGTTGATATTAATCATCTTATGATCAAGCCAGATGGCAAAAACGCTCCTCCTTCTGGTGAAAAATCAGAAGATATCAAAAAAAGAATTATCCAAGCCCGAGCTATCCAGACCAAACGCTTTGCCAAATTAAAAAATATCCATACTAATTCCGATATGAAAAACAGTCACCTCAAAGAATTTGCCAATCTAGATAATTCTGCCAATCTAATACTAAAACAAGCCGTCAACCGCTACGCTCTCTCCGCCCGCACTTACTTCCGTCTAATCAAAGTTGCCCGCACTATCGCCGACCTTGATCAAAGTAACAATATTTTAGATAAACATATTGCCGAAGCTCTCCAATACCGTATTAAAGATAATCAATGATATGAAGCAACAAAATTACAACAAAGGTAAACAAGGAGAAGCTCTTGCCAAAAAATATCTTCTAGAAAAAGGCTTTAATCTAATAGAAGAAAATTACAGCAATGATATTGGTGAAATAGACTTGGTAATGTCTGACAAAAACTTTTTAGTTTTTGTCGAAGTCAAATTAAAAGTAACCGATCAATTTGGCACTCCAGAAGAAATGATTACTCCCCGCAAAATTGCCCAAATAAAAAGAGTTGCCCAAATATTTCTAATGCAAAACCGCAAACTCGCCAAAAGCTTTCCTCAGTATCGGATTGATGCTGTCTGTATTATTTTAGATGAGTTAAAAACATTAAAAAGCTTAAATTATTATGAAAACCTGGCGTGATTACCCTATCCAAGAAATATATCAAAAAGATTCTTTGTATCCCAAAGAGCTTTTAAAAATCACCGGCGCCCCCAAGAAGTTGTTTGTAAGAGGAAACATCCATTCTGATATATTTAAAAAAACCATCAGTATTGTTGGCTCCCGAAAAATTAGCAATTACGGAATTAAAGTGATAGACATGCTTGTTCCAGAATTAGTTGCCCATGATTACACTATTATTTCTGGTTTTATGTATGGCACAGACTCTCAAGCCCACCAAATTTGCACCAAATTTGGAGGTAAAACCATTGCTGTTTTAGGCAATGGTCTCAACTATCTCTATCCTAGATCAAACGATAACCTCTATACTAACATTTTACAAAAAGATGGTCTAGTCATCTCCGAATACGAACCAGATTTCAAATCAACTCTCTGGACTTTCCCTCAACGAAATAGAATTGTTTCTGCCTTATCAACTCACGGCATTATCATTGTTGAAGCCGATATCAAGTCAGGCAGTTTAATCACCGCCAAATATGGTATTCAACAACAAAAAGAAATTTATGCTATTCCCGGTCCCATTACTTCTACTAATTCTCGTGGCACTAATTATTTAATTCAAAACAATCTTGCCAAAATAGTCACCAGCATTAACGATATTATCCCCTCTGTGGCTCAAAAAACATTATTTGTTGACCCTAATCTCAGCCAAGAAGAAAAAAAGATTATAGAGCTTCTTCAGATAGAAGAATTAAGCATTGACGATCTCAGCCTGAAACTAAATATAGATATTGCCACCCTCAGTACTCAAATATCACTTTTATCACTCAAAAACATTATTGAAGAAAACAACAACAAACTCTCTTTGGTTAGTCCTTAAAAGTCACGACCAGCTCTCTACCCAGTATCGCGTTGTCAACCTTGGCTCCCAAAGTGTATTGTGTCGCTCTATCAGAAAAAATTCTAAAAGTAACCTTGCCTTCTTCATCAGAAATACCAAAAACAGGATCAATTTTTTCTGCTCCATATAATTCGATCTTTTTCCCCGGTAAAGCTATTCCATTTTTGTCAGCCACAAAAACATTAACCACACAGCTATCTGTCCCATCAGCATCAGCCATAATCCTCGATCCCAAGATATAAGACTGGGAAATATCAACCGTACCGGTTGGCTTAGCCCTCGTCAAGGTAACTAAAATTTGTGGAATCACTTGCACCGCCAAAAAAATAACCAAAATCAAACCTAACAGAACAATTAACCCATTCTTTAAATATTTTTTGTTCATAATATTATAGTATCACACCTGTCAAATATTGTCATATTGTTAAGCTATTGGCAACAAATATCCTCCCCTGCCAATCAAATTACTAAGATTAAAAAAACACTAAATTAGGCATTTTTAAATAAAAATTTTAAATCTAATTTTTAAATTTAAATCCAAAATCATCCACCAAAACCCAAATAACAAGGAAAATAATCCAAAATATATCAATACTTGTCTTTATATATCTAAATAACTTAATTACTAAGTAGCTAATTTACTTATTTACTCAATTACTCATTCACTTAATCACTAATTATCTGTTCTCAAAACATCTATATCAATTAATGCTAATTAATATCATAGTGTATTCTCCGCAGATTTCCGATTTTAAACTAATTTAAAAATTAAGTATTTGATATATTTCCGCAGTATTATGACTACAATTGTAAGTAGGTCTAGTAATTGTGAAAGTATTTGTGAAATTTTAAATTTTAAATTTTAAATTAAAAATTTATGTTTTAGGTAGTATCAAACCATATCAATAATTAGCAAAAATTGCCTATTGACAGCCTTTTTCTAATAGTAGATAGTATTAATATATTAATTATTTATTAAATATAAACATGTATAAAAAATATAATTTTAAACCTAAATCTTTATCTCCGAATGGCAATTTCAAACTTTCAAATCTCGCGGAAAAAATAGCTCCCCTGTTATTAATTGCCGCCTCCTTTATTTGGCTCTGGAAATAATTCCCTATGACACACTTGCCTGCCTTCAAGACCTGGCTAATTTCCAAAAACTACAAATCAACGACAATTCGCAATTATCTTGTTGATATCAACAAGTTCTATTTCTTCGCTTCCAATCAAAACAATCAAAATATTTTTGACGAAGATCTTATCGCCTCTTATATCTCATCTCTTCAAAAAGACAAAAATAACCAACGCTATATTTCCTCCTTAAACAAATTTTTTCAGTTTACCCTTGATCAAGGACTCCACAAATCCAATCCTCTAAAAAAAATAAAGAAGAAATTACACACTCCTCCACGAGATACAGCCGAAAGCCTAATCCTCGAATATCAGAAATACCTTCAAAAAAAACACAAAACCATCTTCACCATTAAAAATTACATCAATGATGTAAAACAATTCATCAATTTTTGTGAATCCTAAAACTTATTTTACTAATTCGAAGTATCAAGAATACGCGGTTTTTCTAAAAACCCAAGGACTTTCTACTGCCTCCATCAAAAGAAAACTCTCCTCCATCTCCTCCTTCGAAAAATTCCTTCTCCACAAAAAATTAATAAATCCCCCTTTCATTAAAGGGGGAGGTCACGAAGTGACAGGGGGATTTCGGAATAATATTAATCCCCCTTTCATTAAAGGGGGAGGTCACGAAGTGACAGGGAGATTTCTCAACAAATACACCCTCCTCGCCACCCTCCTCATCGTTCTTTCTGCTCTCGGCTGGGGTGTTTATACCCAAGTTATCAAAAACGCCAAACAAGAATTAGCTTATTCAACTGCCACAAACTTAGTCAGATCAGGTAGAAAAATATCATTTCAAGGACACTTGACCGACTCAGCCGGTAACCCTATTTCTTCATCAACCGAAATTAGGTTCAAATTTTATGATACTGGCACCACCGGTTCCGGCAATTTACTCTACGATTCCTTTACCGATTATGGTGGAGGTATCGGCACTACTGCTGTTACCCCCGACGACAACGGTATCTTTTCTGTCATTATTGGAGATAGCCATGGAGACGAAATTCCAAATTCTGTATTTACAGAAAACTCTGAAGTCTGGCTAGAAATAACAGCCGGAGGCGAAACCATGTCCCCTCGCCAACAGATAGCTACTGTTGCCTACGCTATGAACTCTGAAAGTTTGCAAGGTATTCCACCGTCTGCTAGCGGTATGGCAAACACAGTGATGGTTATTGACGGCAATGGCAATATCAATCTAGGCGAAACCTCCCCTTCTATAGTATCCACTTCCGGCACTTTTGGCATCGAAGGTCAAGCCCTACTCATCAAAGCATCCGACGGATCAGGTGGTAATATCGAAATCAACCCTGATAGTAATGGTGTTATTAAGCTAACTACCGAAGGTACTTCTCCTAGTGGTGTCGGTGGTTTTATTCATGCCACCAATGCCAATCTAAGTAGTGGCAACCTCTTTAATGCTGAAATCAGAAACACAAATCGTTCTTACAATTTTTTAGAATTTCAAAATTATGATACCGGCACTACCAACCTTTCTTCCCGTTTTAGTATTAACGCTGATGGTATTGCCACTCTCAGCACTGGTGTTACCACCCCAAAGATTACTCTAACTACTGGTGCTAACAACGGTTACATCCTCCAATCCGATGCCTCAGGTAATGCCAGCTGGGTAGCCAGTACTGGTGTTGGTAATACTGTCTGGTCTCGTGCTGGTACCGTTATCTCTCCTAGCAATGTCAATGATTCCCTACTCATTAACTCTTATGTCGATGTTGGTGTAGGCATTACTTCTCCAAAACTTACTCTCACCACTGGTGCTAACAATGGCTATCTATTACAAACCGATGCTTCTGGCAATGCTTCTTGGGTTAATCCAGCTACCAACGGTTTAACCCTCTCTGGCTCTAATCTAGGTCTTGGTGGTCTTTTGACTCAAAATACCGACATCGGTTTTAGCGGTTTTAATCTCTCCTTTTCTGATGCTGGTAGTACTCTATTCTCAATTAATAGCAGTGGTGCAGAATTCAATGTTCCTACTGCTTTCAATTCCAGTGGTGATGTCTCATTGGCTTATGATTTAATCTTTACTAATGCTAGTGCTTCTAATATCAAAACTAATGCTCCTTTTACCATTGATGTTGGTGAAGTCTTTAATTCTAGTAACTTAACTCTAAAAACATACAATGCTGGCAAAATAATTTTAGATTCAAGTAATCTATACAATGATGGTACTAACTTTGGTATTGGCACTACCTCTCCCACCCAAGCCCTCGATGTCGTTGGTGCTGGTAATTTTTCAGTTGGTCTTACTGCTCCCAAGATTACATTAACTACTGGCGCATCTGCTGGTTATCTTCTTCAATCCGATGCTTCCGGTAATGCCTCCTGGGTATCAGCCTCAGGTATCGGCGGTACCTACACAGCATCTAACGGTATTACTCAAGTTGGTTCTGATTTCAGATTAGGTGGTAGTCTCACCGCCAACACCACCAT
>Ga0334895_1002373_pt1 | contig 16228 bp, 8 predicted proteins | sample GraSluR3_MG_7_FD_207229 | JGI IMG/M metagenome (GOLD analysis project Ga0334895, IMG submission 207229) | Sludge microbial communities from methane-producing bioreactor in Wageningen University, Netherlands - Granular Sludge_31_05-R3 | ecosystem: Engineered > Bioreactor > Anaerobic > Unclassified... | reverse complement strand
CCAGGCTGGCGATGGCCGTCATCGTGGGAATGTGCCAATACCCGATTTCCAGTTGCGCCGGGCCGGCGAGACCGCTGAACAGGTAGGGCGTCCCACCGACCTGGAAGTCGAACGACGAGGCGTCCTGCGGGAACCAGTCGTCGGGATTGTCGGGGGCGTGCGTGATTCTCCGCGAATCCCACAGGCCCACGTGGATGTGGCTGGTAAACCCTTCGGGGTCGCCGACCAGGCGGTAGTCCTTCGGCACCCAGGCCCGTACGTACACCCGCTGGAACTTCACGCCCTCGTCGAACCGCGGAAGCGGCAGGCGCAACCGATCGGTGACCGCGAGCCGTTCCCGCGACGGCGGCGTCTCGAACACCAGGGCGATCTGGAACGGCTCGTCCGAGTCGGCCGTCCGCGCCACGTTGATCAGGTAAGTCTTGTCGTCCAGGCTTCCGCCCGGGGCCGGGGGCCCTTTCTCGGGCGCCACGCTCTGGCCCGCCACGGTCATGCCCAGGATGCGCGGATTGCGAAGCGTGACCGCCAGGCGCTGGCGCTCGCTCGATTTCAGCTCGTATCGGGCGCGCATCGTCATGGGGCCGTCTTCGGTAATCACCGCCTCGATGTAGGCGCGGCGCACGATCGTCTCGACGACGTCTTGAATCTCGTGCTTCGTGACGCTCAGTTCGAGCCGGGCCGGATCGCCGTAGTAGCGATACGCCAGATATGGCTGGCTCGCGCCCGGCGCCCCTCCGGGGCGCGCCGGCGAGAGTTCGCGAGGATCGATCTCCTCCAGGCCGGTCGGCGCGGCCTCGACCGATAGCGCGCGGTCCTTCTGGATGGCGATCTGGCCGGCTTCGCGATCCACGTCGAGCACCCGGATCGGCTCGAGTTCGAACCGCGTCCCCCGGTCCGGAATGGCGATCCTCCGATCGTAGGTCGCGGTGAACGTGCGATCGCCGAGCGCTTCGGAATGGAGCACGATGGTCCACTCCACGGGGCCGCCGTCGGCCGGCCGCTCGCCCTTGCGTCGTTCCTTGATGCCCTCTCCTTCGACTTGCAGGCGATCGGACGCGGCGGCGGGTACGGCGATGCGAAACGTGTCGGTGCCGGCAAACTGAATCTGGTAGCGCAGCGTCGTGCCCACCTGCACCACGTCTTCCTTGACGTGGGCAACCGTCTCGACGGCCACCGCCGTGCGCCGCGGCCGCTCGGCGATCGTCTGCACGATGCGCACCGGGCGCGTGACGAACGAGAACGCCGCGGCCAGCGTCGAGCCTTCCGGCAATTCGGGCTCGAATCCCCGGGCCGCCAACTCCCCGGGCGTGGCGGCCCGGGCCGCCTGAAGCCGGGCCGACTCGGTCTTCACCTCCAGCGATTCCGGGGCAATCACCGCCACCAGCCCCTGTTCCCGCGTCGCGCCCAACGGCTCCAGAAGCGGCAGCGTCATCTCGCCGGCGGGCTTGTCGCGCGGCTGGCCGGCCGTGATCGTGACCGCCACGTCGCCCAAGTGCTTCTTGGCGAAATACACCGTCACGGTCTGCGCGTCGTCGGCCGGCGCGACCTCGAACCGCTCCATCGATTCGGCGCGCACGTCGTCGACCTGCAATCCCGCGGGCAGGCGATAGCCCAGCGAAAAGATCCCCGATCGCGAAACCTGATGGCGGAACTCGCCGCGCACGCTCAGCCGCGTCTTGTCGAGCAGAATCGCGATGTGGCTGTCGACGACGATGCGCGGCTTGCGCGGCGACGCCACGATCGACAGCTTATGGTCGGGCGTGAAGAACTTGTAGAACGTGCTGCCCGGTTTGCGCAGCGACTCGGGGGCGTCGGCGGCGTCGATGCGCGTGATCGACTCGCGCGCCACGTATTCCAGCCCCACGTCTTCGGCGCCGCGGACCGCCAGGATGCCGCTCTCCCGCGCCACGCCGACCGCGCGGAACTGCCCCACGGCGAACGCTTCTTCGGCGATCGGCGTTTCGGTGTGCACCTCCAGGCGAACGTCCTTCGTGGCCGCGGCATGCAGGCGCACGCTCACCCGCTGGCGGTCGTCGACCGTCTCGGTGCGCCAGTCGCGCAAGCCGGGCACTTGAACGTCGAGCAGGCGGTGATCGCCCGGCACCTCGACCGCCAGTTCGCCGAGCGAACCGCGCAGGATCTGATAATCGAAGGCGGCGTGCGTGTGGACCACGCCGTCGCCCACGTCAACCGCGATCGTGTCGGTCACGTTGGCCAGTCCGGCCGCCGGATCGACGTCGCCCGACTTGGGCCGCCAACTGACCGTGAACTGGCCCGTCGATCCCAGGACGGCGCGCACGCGCGTGGCGTCTTCCGGATCGGACTGCAGCTCGGAGGTGCGCCGCGGCGTGACTTGCACGGCCAGGTCCTTCTCGGGGATCTCCAACTCGAGGTTGCTGACTCCCACGGCCGGGCACTGCACCGTGAAGCTCCGCCCCTCGGTCGCCGACTTCACTCCGATCACCAGACCGAGCTTGATCTGGTGTTTGCCTCGTCCCCGCACGATCAATTCGTAGCGCCCCTCTCCCACGCCTCGCAGAAGCACGGCGCCGTCTTCGGTGCGGGCCGAGCCGATCGCCGCCTCGCCGAATTCCACGGGCAGCCGGGCCCATTCCGAACCGAGCACCTCGACGTCGAGCGTCGCTTCCAGATGCGCCAGTTCGCCCCGCACCGATCCGGCGTAGTCGGCCCGCGTGATCACACCGTTGACCGGCGGCTCGATCGTCGCCCGATCGGGTGGGACCAGCCGATTCCACATTTCCAGAAACTGCGCGTAAGGCAGCACGATCGAGGAGTCTTCCTTCTCGAACACGTCGCGCAGGTTCTCGAACGGCAGGTAGATGACGTGCTCCTGGCGCAGGGGCGGTTTCGCGTCGGGGGCTTTCGCGGTCTGGGGCGGTTGAGCCGCCTCGGACGGTTGCCCCGCGTCGGAGGCCGCCTCGGGCGGGGGCGCGGGCTCGACGGCCGCGGAGTCCTGCCCTGAGGCAAAACCGCCGAAGGCCGACACAAGAGCCAAGAAGGACCCGTATACCCGTAACATCATGCTGCCTCCTAACGCAGTGTGTTCAGGGGAAGCGGCCCACTTGCCCGGAACAGGCAAACCGATGGGACGGCGGAGTGACAAGACGGGGTTCCGTGCCCGCGATGCGACCGCCATGCACCATTCTACTTCGCGGCGGCGCGCAAGCACAACGGCCGCGCCCAGCGCCCGGGCAGACGATCGGCATGGCCCAGCAATTGCCTGGCGGCGGTCGGGGTTCGGGGCGCGCCGGGGCACGTTCCCGGCTCACGCGGGCTCGGTCATCTTCGCCGCCTCGTCGACCATCTGGATGTCCATGAACCGGCAGAAGTGCGCCAGATCGTCGGTCACGTCGCCGTAGCAGGTCACGCGATGCAGACCGTGCGCCCAGTTGTTCCACAGGGTCGTGGCGTCGCCGTCGAGCTGGACGGTGATCTTCGTGCGGCAGCCGCGGTCGCAGTCGGGGGCGTCGACGATCTCGCCGGTAAAGTAGGGCAACAGGTCGACGCCGACCAGCCGGGCCTGGGTGACTCGCTCGCCGACCCGCATGGCCACCTGGGGCACCGCCCCCTGTTGGCGCTCCATGATCGACCGCAGCTTGTAGGGCGCGGCCGGGCCGTCGGGGCCGTCCATCTTGCGCGTTCCCATGCAGTGCGCCAGGATGATCGCGTTGTTCGACTCGTCGACCGTCGGATCGCTGATGAAGCCGGGCCGTCCGCAAAGCCCTTGAAAGAGGATATGTGTCATCGACGACGGAAGGTCCGACTCGCACATTCCGCCCAACCCCATGTCGTTCAGGCGCGTGAAGCCGATGCAGGGGAACGCATAGCCCCGGCAGAGCGGCTCGAACATGGTGCCGTAGCAGTCGGCGGTCATCACGGTGGCGTCTTCTTCGTCGAGCAGCTTCTCGAACGCCAAGGCCAGCTTGCACGACCGGAAGATCTCGTCGGCCGACGGCTCCACGACCGCCTGGGCCCCCTGAATCCACCGCTCGGCCTCGGCCTTGGCGTCGGCGTCGTCGACGGCCCGGCAAGCGTCGAGCACGCGTTCGAGGCCGATCGGCTGGATCTCGGTGCCGAACTTCTCGCGCACGGCGGCCGGATACGGGCCGGGCGCCCGCGAGGTGACGTTGAGAATCTTGGCTTCCCGCAAGTGATGGATCGCGCGGAACGGCCGGATCGCCGCCGCCAACTGGGCGTAGTCGCTGGTCAGCTTGCAGCCCAGCTTGGCCCCCAGCGCCTCCTTGCGCAGCGCCCCGAACCCCGACCACTCGTGGCCCGAATAGGGAGCGGCAAAGACCATCGTCGGTCGGCCCACGCTGAGAATCTCCTTGAGGATCGGCATCGTGCCCATGCGCAAATGGATCACCAGGATGCCGTCGGCCCGGGCCAGCGTCTCCTTGAGCGGCCCCACCTGGTCGACCGAAGTGACGAGATCATCGACCACGAAGTCGACGTCGGCCAATTCGTCTTCGAGCTTGGCGAACTCGGCGTGATAGAAGCCGACCTCGCGGTCGAGGTCCAAGTCGGGCTTGGGCCAGGCCCGCAAGCCGGGATCGCCCATGAAGATCCTGGCCACCTGGACCTTGCTCCGCCGACAGCCCGGGCTGATCAGCTTCGATGCCGCCGGGGCCGCCCCGAGCGCCCCGCCCGCGGCCCCGAGGCACAAGGCCCCGCCGGCCACGCTCAACTGGACGAACTGCCGCCGCTTGATTCGCGTCTCCATGGCAACCTCCCGGAGTGAGACCGCACTGACAGGCCGAACACCCGTTCAAGATAGCCGAGCGCCCGGCGCGTCACAATGGACCACCGTCCTTCGACGCGCTTCGAGGCCGTGGCCTCGCGCAAAGGCCATGGAAGGGTCTTCAAGGCTCTTTTTCCCAAAAATCGCCCGGGCTTCGAGCCCGGCCGCGGCGTCGATCCGGTCCGCGACCGTATCTGCGTTCTTGCCGGTCGGTCGACACGCCAGGTCCCGCAACTTCTTGACACCCAACCGGTTGCGACCGGCAGGGACCCGGACCGCCTTTCGACCGACCCGCAGCGACGGCGTGTTCTGGTGCCTCTACCGTGCCGGTCGCGATACTCCGAAGTAGTGCATGTACACACGTCACCCGGGACAGGGAGCGACCCGGGTCGGCGCTAAACCGGCAGTCGTGATCGGGTAGAATCCGGGAAAATCCGGCTGACCTGCAAAACCACGATGCGTTCGGCAGTCACGCCCGAACACCTTACCCGAATCGGCTGCGACAACGATCCGAGGGCGTTCCCGCCGGTCATGGGCCGTGGTATGGTGGTGCTGCCGACGGCGCAGCCGGCCTCGTGAAGGACCCTGCCATGTCCGAACGATCTCCGCTCTATCGACAGTGGCCGCTCGTGCAGCTTCTCTCGGCCTCGCGCTACGGCGTGACGCTTCGCGAGATGGCCGAGCAGATGGGCGTCAACCCGAAGACGATCCGTCGCGATCTCCGGGCGTTCGCGGAACTCGGTTTTCCCCTCGATGTCGAGATCGGCCCGCGCGGCCGCAAAACGTGGCGGATCGCCGCGCCGCACCAGCCGCCGCTCTGCTTCACCTTCGACGAGGCATTTGCCCTCTACCTTGGCCGGCAGTTCCTCGAACCGCTGGCCGGCACCCTGTTCTGGCAGTCGGCGCAAAGCGCGTTCAAGAAGATTCACTCCCTGCTCAACCCCTCGGCGCTCGACTACCTCGAGCGCCTGGCGCCGCAAGTGTGCTCGACGCGGGTCGGGGCCAGCGATTACTCGAAGAAGGCCGAGCTGATCGACCGCCTGATGCAGGCCATCGAAGACCGCCGCGTCGCCTTCCTCACCTACCAGTCGATGCAGGCGACCGAGCCGACGACCTACGACGTCCACCCCTACGGCCTGGCCTACCACCGCGGCTCGCTCTACCTGATCGGCCACTCGGTCGACCACGACCAGATACGTCACTGGAAGGTCGACCGCATCGAAGAGGTTCGCGTCGACCCCTACCCGTTCCCCTGGCCCGACGATTTCGACCTGCAATCGCACCTTCGGGGCTCGTTCGGGATCTACCACGGCCAGGGCGACGTGGGCGTCACGATCCGCTTCTCCGCGACCGTGGCCCGCTACGTGCGGGAATCGCGGTGGCACGAGAGCCAACGACTCACGCCCCAGCCCGACGGCACCCTGCTGGCCGAGTTCCGCCTGACCGGCACCGAGGAGATCAAGCACTGGATCCTCAGCTTCGGGCGCCACGCCGAAGCCCTCTCGCCGCCCTCGCTGCGTCAGGAACTCGCCGGCGAACTCGACGCCGCCCGCCACCACTACGCCCGCCCGCCCCGCCAGCCCGACAAGCCGTCGCCCAAGGAACCCACTCGATGAGCCCCCTCACACCACGATATCCTCGACCACCCCTCCCTCGGGCGGATTCGTCTCCCCGGCACTCTCCAGATAAAGCGCGATCGCCTCGCGGATATTCCGCCTTGCCTCGTCGAGCGTCTCGCCCTCCGAGATACAGCCCGGCAAGGCCGGAACAAACACGGTATATCCCCCTTCGTCGGACGGTTCGAGAACGATGCGCAGCAGCATCCCCGCGTCCCGCACAAGACGCGATCGTGATCCGCCCCGCAGAAGTCATCGCCCGGGTTCTCGTTCGGCACAGCCTCGATGGCCGGTCGTGCCTCAGGCAACGAGGCGTCGTCGAGCACAATCAGACCGTTTCGCACCCGACCGCGAATCAGTATAAAGTCATTGGCGGTTGGGTGTTACAGCGACGCAAGTCGAATGGGGCCGCGGCCTAAGAGTTCGAGAAGGAAGCTATCCGATGCAACAGAGAGAACAGAACATGAGTGACGCCATTCCGTTCGACGCGGCATTCCGCGCTCTGACCGGGCATAACCCCTTTCCGTGGCAACGGTCGCTTTACGATCGCCTCGCGCAAGGCGACATCCCGCGGTCGTGCGACATCCCCACGGGCCTTGGCAAGACCGCCGTCGTGGCCATCTGGCTGATTGCGCTGGCCAATCATCCCGACAGACTCTTCCGTCGTCTCGTCTACGTGGTCAACCGGCGCACCGTGGTCGATCAATCCACCGCCGAAGTCGAGAGGATCAGGAAGCGTCTCAACGGCGAAGCCGACCTGCCGAGCCAAGACCGAGGCGTCTTGCAGGAATTGCGACGTCTGCTCGGCCGACTCTGTGCCACGAATCATGACGAGGTTTTGGCGATCAGCACGCTTCGGGGCAAGTTTGCCGACAATCAGGAGTGGTGCGCCGATCCGTCGAGGCCGGCCGTGATCGTCGGCACGGTAGACATGATCGGCTCGCGCCTGCTGTTCAGCGGCTACCGCATCGGCTTCAAGAGTCGCCCGCTTCACGCCGGATTCCTCGGGCAGGACGCATTGCTCGTGCATGACGAGGCGCACCTGGAGCCGGCGTTTCAGAAGCTCGTCGAAGCCATTGAGAAAGAGCAGAACGAAGGCGAACGAACGAACAGACTGCCTTGGCCGAAGTTGCGCGTGATGGCTTTGACCGCGACATCGCGAGACTACAAACAGAACGGGCAAGCGTTCGAATTGACCCCCGAGGAGACGAATCCTCCTGAGACCCTCCCGGAACCACGCGGCGACGAACCATCGATTCATTGCGTTTGGCGGCGCCTGCGAGCGATCAAGGCGCTACGGCTTCACAAGACCACCGACGGCAAAGGCGCCGTCGCAAAGAAGATTGCCGCACTCGCCGCGAAGTACAAGGACTCGAACGCCGCCGTGCTCGTCTTCGTGCGCACCCTTGATGATATCGACAGCGTGGCGAAGGAAGTCGCGAAGACCAAACGATCGACGCTGTTGCTGACCGGCACGATGCGCGGCAAGGAGCGTGACGAACTCGTGGAGAAACCGGCATTCAAGCGATTCCTGAAAGACGCACAGGCCGCAGAGACCGTCTATCTGCTCTGTACCTCCGCCGGCGAAGTGGGAATCGACATCTCGGCCGACCACAACATGGTCTGCGACCTGTCAACGTTCGAGAGTATGGCCCAGCGTCTCGGCCGTGTGAACCGTTTCGGACACGGCGACGCGCGAATTGACGTGGTGTATCCGGCCGAGTTTGACGAGAAGGACAAGCTCTCTCCCGCCCGCGAGAACACCCTGAAGCTGCTGCAGCAACTGCCACGGTTGCCGCAATCCGAAGATCACCCAGGTGTCGCTCGATATGACGCCAGCCCGAAAGCGTTGGCCGGGTTGAAAGACCGCGCGGATCTCCCGTGCGAGATCGACGACGCCTATTCTCCCAAGCCGACGATACTTGATACAACCGACGTGCTCTTTGACGCTTGGGCCATGACAACGATCCGCGGCCAGATGCCCGGCCGGCCGGCGGTCGCGCCCTATCTTCACGGGGTCGCCGACTGGGAACCGGCCGAGACGCATGTGGCCTGGCGCGAGGAGGTCGGGATTCTCACCGACGAGGCGCTCGGCCGCTACGACCCGCGGGAAATGCTCGAACACTATCCGCTCAAGCCCCACGAGTTGCTGCGCGACCGGAGCGATCGGGTATTCGCTACGCTTCAGATGCTCGCCGCCAAGCGTCCGACCGAGCCCGTCTGGGTGGTGGATGAACGAGGCAACGTCGAGGTTCATCACCAACTCGGCGAGTTGGCCAATCCGTCCGCCACGAATGCGCAAGCCAGAGCACCGCTCGTTGCCCGCATCGAGGGGCGCACGATCTTGCTGCCGCCAATTGTGGGTGGCCTGAGGTGCGGCATGCTCGACGGCACATCGGAGGATGCCGACGACGTGGCCGACATCGCGGCTCCCGAAACCGAACGGCGAGCGCGCCTTTGGTCGAACGACAAAGACTACTCCGAGAAGACTGCTGGTATGCGGCTCGTGTACAGTGTCGACTTGGGCCGCGAGGAACCTGATGATAGTGGGGAAGCAGCGACCTGGGACTGGTACAAGCACAAACCGCTCGAGGACGCACGTACCGCGAAAACACGGATACGCTGGCACGACCATGTGGCTGATGTCTTGAGGCGGATCGATCGCGTTCTGGCGCGCCTTTCGCTGCCCACCGACATCGAGCGAGCCGTTCGGGTCGCCACGAGCCTCCACGATCATGGGAAACGACGTCTTCACTTCCAGTCCACCCTCGGGAACCGAGAGTATCCCGCCGTGGTGCTTGCCAAGTCCGGGCGTAGCGGGGCGAAGCTTCCTGAAACGTATCGTCACGAGTTCGGCTCGCTGGCCGACACCATGGAAGACGCGGAATTTCGACAACTCTCATCGGAGATGCAGGAGCTTGCACTGCACCTGATCGCGACGAGCCACGGCCGGGGCCGGCCGCACTTTCCGAGCGATGAGGTATTCGATCCCGAACGTCCACAATCCGACGCGCGCGCCATGGCCGCCAACATCCCTCGGCGCTTCGCCCGCCTCCAGCGCCGCTACGGCCGCTGGGGCCTGGCGTACCTCGAATCCCTGCTCCGCGCCGCCGACTGGGCCGCCAGCGCTGAGCCCTCGGAGCCGGTGGCCGAAACCAAGCAGGAGGTATCGCGATGAACGACCAACCCAAGCCGACGATCACCGTCAATGTGGAGGTCACGAATCCGGGGCAATTCTTCGCCTGTTGCGGCCTCCTGGAACTCGCCGATCGGCTGTGGCCGGGCGCCGAAGGACGGTTTGCCGACGGTGACCGTGCGTTCCTGATGTGGGCGTCCGGGAAACTCGACAGTCTCGTCGATGCCATCGCAGCAGCGGAACTCATCCATACACGTCCCTCCGACCCGTACTCGTCGCCGTTGGTCATCGGCGCTCCGTTCCGCCCACTCACAATCGACTGGTGGGAGACCGACCGAACTGGTGCGAGAGATCTCAAGGTCTGGGCCGGCAGTATGGAGAGCTTCGGCATTGCGCAAGCGATGCAGCACGCCATGCGAGATCCGCGTTTTCACGACCCGAGTCTATTCGACGTTGGCATGGTGGTCACGACGCCGCATGATGCCGGAAAGAAGAAAGAGCCCTATTGCTTCGATGCCCGGCGTAGCGCAAACGCGCACTCGCGCGACGTCGGCTTCTCGCCCAATGACCTCGGCTTGACCAGCATCGCGCATCCGGCGGTAGAACTCCTCTGCCTCATTGGGCTGCAGGTGGCTCGCCCTGCGTTTACGGATGAGTCACGGGTCTACAACTACTTCACGTGGCATGTCCCTCTGCTGCCGAACCTCCTCCTGGCCGCATCCACCGGATTGCTCAGTCTCGCGGACGCACGAGCGTACCGCTTTGAGAACTGGTTCCGAACAGGCCAGAAAAAACACAAGGCGTTTCGTTCCGCAAGACCACTTCCACAAGGAGCCTGATCCATGTCCAAGTCGTCACATTTCGACCACTATCTTACCGACGACGGCCCGGCCGCACTGGTCATACGCGAGCACTTGATGCCCGTTGAGGGACCCGACGGTGTCCTGTTTCCCGCGACCTTCGCGGCGGGCGACGGATTCCCGGGTGGCTACAACATTGACACCGACGCCAGCGGGCGCAATGTCTGCCTGATCGACAGCGTGGGCTCGCAAGCGAACCGGATGGAGCCTCTGTTCATGCGTGAGAAGTACCGCGACCTCGTCCCACAGATTGTGGTCGAGGTCGGCGAGCGTCAAGTAAACATCCTTGAAGCGGGACATCGCGCGGGCGACGCACTATTACGTTGCTCGTCCCTGCAGGAGGAGTTACGAGATGCCTTCAACAGCGTCTTGGGAGGAAACGCCGAGCCGCTGGCGAGAATTGCCCCCACATCCCTCGTGTTCGGCGTATGGGACTCCCGCGGCACGCAGGCGAAGCTGCCGCGTGTGGTTGGGGCAAGCATCCGTGCGTTTAACGTGCGCAGACTCACACGCGGTGCGGTCTACATTCCGCCCGTGGATTACACCGAGCTGGATGATGTTTTCAGCGAGGAGGACAAAGCCAAAGCGGAAGGCAACAACAAGAGCCCTCTCGCGCAGCGAGGTTTCTATCACAACCCAGCTTCTGGCGCCCACGGCGGTGTGATTGCCGAGGGCGGCATTCGCCGAGACGCGACGCTGGGCTTATCGGCAGTTCGACACTTGCACGCGGCCGATGACGCGAAGAAGACCCTCGCCCTGCGCCGGTACATCCTGGCGCTGTCGCTTGTCGCGTTCACCGCGAAAACCGAGAGCTATCTGCGGCAAGGTTGCACGTTGGTGATCAATCCCGACGAACCTCGCGAGTTCGTCGAGGTGTACGCCGACGGTCGGCGCCAACCGTGCGACTTGACGCACGATGACGCGATTGAATTCGCGATGGCGGCTGCGCAAGAGTTCGAGATCGGCCAGAGTAGGGTCGTGGCGTTTGAGAAGGAACGGGCGAAGCGCGATGTTAAGGGTGACGACAAGGGCAAAGGCAAGTCCAAGCGTGGCGCCAAGAATAATGCTGAGCCTTCCACGAACGATGCAAGGGAGAACTGATGGCCGCGTACTTGTGCATTAGCGTCCGCTTCCTGCAACCGTACTCTCACGGGCGGGACGAGAACGGCGAGCCGGAGTGGCCACCTTCGCCGCTCCGGGTGTTTCAGGCGATCGTCGCCGCTTCAGCCGCACGATGGAACGAAGGGCGGCGGCTCCAGTGCGCCTTACCCGCTCTGCAATGGCTTGAAGCTCAGTCGATGCCTGAGATAGTCGCTGCAGGCGGCGTCGCATCCGACGTGAGATGCCAGTTCTACGTCCCCGACAACACCGCCGACCTCGTGGTGCCCGCGTGGAGGCGAGGCGACATCACGAAACAGGCAAGGCGCACCGAGAAAGTCGTGCGTCCGATGCACCTTGCTGGCGATCATGTTCACTACCTCTATCCGCTCCCGGATGGCCACTGCCCCTACGTCGACAAGTTGACTGCCGCTGTACGGAGCATCACGCACTTGGGTTGGGGCGTCGATATGGTCGTCGCCGACGCGCGAACCATGTTGGCTGACGAGATGGCGGCCTTGGATGGCTATCGTTGGCGACCCGCGCCGGCGGGCGGCACTCCACTTCGTGTACCGGCGATAGGAACCCTCGACGACCTGATGCGGAAGCATGAAGCCTTCCTCAACCGGCTGTCAAGCGACGGGTTCAGGCCGGTTCCGCCTTTGAGAACGTTTCGAGTGCGTGGCTACCGGCGCGACGACCAACTGCTGCAACGTCCCTATCGCGTTTTCGAGCTGCGACGCACGGACGGCAGTCGGTTTCGCTACCCGCACCGCAAGCTCATTCACATCGCTGGCATGGTGCGGCACTTGGCGATCAAGGCGATGAAGACGTCTCCGCCGACGGATCTCGATGGCGACTGGGTGGACAGCTACGTCGCGGGGCATGCGCCGCCCGATGCCCAAGAGCATCGGCAATTGTCCTACCTGCCATTGCCATCCGTGGGAGTTCACTACACCGATCCCGGGGTGCGCCGAGTCATGATCGTGGCGCCGGTGGGCGACGACGCGTGGCTGGACCACGTGGCGAGGTATCTGGCGGGGCAAATGCTCGAACCGTTGCGCGGCGATGAGTTCGTGGGCGACGATCGTCCGCTGCTCGTGCCCGTCCGGCACGACAACATCGCCAGGTACTACACCACACCCGCCAATGCCTGGGCCAGCGTCACGCCCGTCATCCTGCCCGGCCACGACGACAAGAAGCCGGCAAAGACTCGCAAGCTCATCGAAAAAGCGCTCGCTCAAGCCGGCATTGAGCAATCCTGCCAGTTCGAGTGGAGCGCGTTTTCGCGATTTCCCAAGTCGCTCTCGGCGCACAAGTATGACAAGCAGAAAAGACCCATCGGCTATATCCGACCCAAGCACCTGCAGACGCAGACCGCCGTGCACCTTACCCTACGATTTAACGACGACGTGAAGGTCCCCGGCCCGATCGCCATCGGGGCCGGGCGGCATTGCGGCCTGGGGCTGTTCGCTGCTGAGCCAACCACTTGACCAACCCATCCCTCACCCCGACGCGACTCGAACGCCCAGCCTCGGCGCCGGGGCGAGAACCGGCTATATAGGGAACGAGGCTTTCGGGCCGGAGGGGCACACGGGCGGCGTTGGGCAGTGCGGAACCGGAACGGCGCGAGGCTCGGTTTTCGTGAACAAGGGAGAATCGAAAACGTGATTCCGCCCGGCGAACATGCCGACGCCCGCTTCGCTTTGCGCGAAGTGCCGAAAGCCATCTTCCAGCGGGCCGTGTACCCCGTGCTCACGCGGGCCATCAACAACCCGTAATTCCCGGAGAGAGTAAGCCAGATCCGCACGGTGCATAATGCGGCTTGACACACGCAAGTACCTCAACGACGTGCGCGGGGCACAGGCGCTGCGGGCCAAGGAGACGGAGACCCATGAGCGAATACCAGTTCATCCACTTTCTCGCCGTTGACCGCCCGCTCGACGACGACCAGCTTGCGTTCATGCGGCAGCAGTCGACGCGGGCGCGGATCTCGCGCCGGGAGTTCACGAACGAGTATCATTTCGGCGATTTTCACGGCGATCCGGCGAAGATGTTGCGCCGCGGGTTCGACCTGCATCTGCATTACGCCAACTTCGGCATCCGGCGGCTGATGTTCCGGCTGCCCGGCGGGTTGCCCTGCGATCGGCCCGCGTTCGACGCGTTTCGCGTCAAGCACGCCCTGGATTGGCGTGCCGACAAGAAGGGTGAGGGCGGCATTCTGGAGCTGGATCCGGAAGGCGACGCCGACACCTACGAAGAGGAAGTATACGACCCGAGCGAGTTGCTGCCCGAGATCGCGCCGCTCCGCGGTCTGTTGATCGGCGGCGACTTACGGCCGCTGTACGTCGGGTGGCTGGCCTGCGCGGACGACGACGAGTTGCTCGAACCGCCGGTGCCGGCCGGGCTCGACAAGCTGCCGCGGTCGCTGGAGGCCCTGGCCGAGTTGTACGAGGTGAGCGGCGATCTGCTGGCCGCCGCGGCCGAGCACTCGCCGCCGCTGCCCAAGGCGACCGGCGCGCCTGACGCGCTCGAAACGTGGCTCGCCGGGCAGTCGCAAACCGACTTGCGCAAGCTCGTGCGACGGCTGCTGCGCGACGACGCGGCCACCGTTCGCGCCGAGACCCTGGCCCGCATCCGCGACGAAACAAAGACCTCGTCCTGGCCGACGGCCGAACCAACGCGGACCCTGGCGGAATTGCGCGAGAAAGCCGGCACGCTGCGCGAGAGCCGATTCGAGCAGGAACAGCGGGTGCGCGACGCGGCGCGACGCAAGCGTCTGGCGGCCGTCGCGGCCGACCCGGCCAAGGCGATCGCCCGCGCCAACAGGCTCGTCAAGGCGCGAACGATCGACGCCTACGAGCAGGCGGCCGAGGAGCTGGCCGAGTTGCGCGAAGCCGTCGGCCCCGCCCAAGCCCGGGCCGCCGCCCAAAGGCTCCGCCGCGACAATCCAAAACGCCGCCACCTGATCGCCGCCCTGCGAAGACAGAATCTCTTGGACTGACTTTCCCACAGCACCGACGATTCACTACCCACGAGATCGACCGCTTTCCGACCACCGATCACGAACGATCCGTCATCCACCACGAATCACTGCTCCCCCGCTCTTTGACAATTCACCACACAATCAACGCATCCGCATGACTCTCTGACGTGCGACGCGCCCTGCGACTCGGCCGTGAAGCGCTGACGGCCGACGTGGTCCGGCGCCGGGCTGGGGGTGCGCCTCGGCACTCCGGCGCGGCGCCGGGCGGCGCGACGTCTGAGGAGGGTCTTTCGGCAGCACGGACGCCTTACGCTTCGTTTCCCACGGTAAAGAGGTGCTGCCATGGCAACGACCGACGCCGAGGTCGCGAGGGAAACCGACGTCCCCGACTTGATCCCCGCCCGGATGCTCAACGAGTTCGCCTATTGTCCGCGCCTGGCCTACCTGGAATGGGTGCAGGGCGAGTTCGCCGACAACCTCGAAACGCTCGAGGGCCGGTTCGGGCACCGCCGGGTCGACCAGCCCTCGCGCGCCGAGGTGCCCGAGCCCGACGACGAGGAACCGCCGCCGGCCGGCGTCGAGCCGATCCACTCGCGGTCGCTGCTGCTGTCGGCGCCGGGCGAAGGGCTGATCGCGAAGATGGACGTCGTCGACATCCACGCCGGCCGGGCCCTGCCGGTCGACTACAAGCGGGGCCGCGTGCCCGACGTGGCCGGCGGGGCCTGGGAGCCCGAACAGGTGCAGCTTTGCGCCCAGGGCCTCATCCTCCGCGAGAACGGCTACGACTGCGAGGGCGGCATCCTGTACTTCATCGAGTCGCGCCGCAAGGTGTCGGTCGTGTTCGACGACGACCTGGTGCGTCGCACGCGCGAGCTGGCCCGGCAACTGCGGCAGACGGCGGGCGCCGGCCAGGTGCCGCCCCCGCTCGACGACAGCCCCAAGTGCCCGCGGTGCTCGCTGGTGGGCATCTGTCTGCCCGACGAGACGGGCATGCTGCGCCGGATGGCCGACGACGCGGCGCCCGCCGACGTGCGACGCCTCACGCCCGCGCGCGACGACGCCATGCCCCTGTACCTGCAAGAGCAGGGCACCACCCTGGGCAAAAGCGGCGACCAGCTCACCGTCAAACAGCGCGGTCAGATGCTCAAGACGGTGCGCATGATCGACGTCTCGCAGGTGTCGATCTTCGGGAACGTGCAGGTCACGGCCCCGGCCCTGCGCGAGCTGGCGGCCGCCCGGATTCCCGTGTGTCATTTCTCGTACGGCGGCTGGTTCCACGCGGCCACGCTGGGACTGACCCACAAGAACGTCGAGCTGCGCATGAGCCAGTTCGCCACGGCGATGGACCCGGGCCGGGCCCTGGGCTTCGCCCGGCAGTTCGTCGTCGGCAAGATCAAGAACTGCCGCACCCTGCTCCGCCGCCACCTTCCGGGCGACGACAAAGCGGCCCTCGACCAGTTGGCCGATCTCGCGCGCAAGGCCGAGGCGGCCACCGAGGCCGGCAGCCTGCTGGGGATCGAGGGGATGGCCGCGCGCGCGTACTTCGCCGGCTTCGCCCGCCTGCTGAAGCACGACGACGCCTTCCACGTCGAAGGGCGCAACCGGCGACCGCCCCGCGATCCGGTCAATGCGCTGCTCTCGTTCGTCTACGCCCTGCTGGCCAAGGAGCTGACCGTGGTGCTGTACGCGACGGGCTTCGACCCGATGCTCGGCTTCTACCACCGTCCCCGGTACGGTCGACCCTCGCTGGCCCTCGATCTGGCCGAGGAG
>Ga0334895_1002372_pt1 | contig 16229 bp, 14 predicted proteins | sample GraSluR3_MG_7_FD_207229 | JGI IMG/M metagenome (GOLD analysis project Ga0334895, IMG submission 207229) | Sludge microbial communities from methane-producing bioreactor in Wageningen University, Netherlands - Granular Sludge_31_05-R3 | ecosystem: Engineered > Bioreactor > Anaerobic >... | reverse complement strand
ATTATTTCTACAAAAAATATTGAGTTCCTGAAAACGGCTATTATCATATTTTTTCCTTTACCCCTTTTATACGAACATATATTCGTGTATAATATATTTACCAGTATAATCTTCTATAGTTGGTAGCTGGTAATTGGGGACATTCCTTGGCCATAGAGGAATACCACATATAAAAGTGTGTCTCCATTCCTCTAAGGGGTGAGGCAGTATGCAAGGCAGGGTAATAATGCATATAGACGTAAACTCCGCCTTCCTTTCATGGCAGGCGGTGTATAATCTCCAGAGAGGATATCCCGTTGATTTGCGGGAAATACCCTCTGCCGTTGGGGGAAATCAGGAAACCCGTCACGGAATAATACTGGCAAAATCGATACCCGCCAAGAAATTCGGCGTAAAAACCGGCGAGCCGGTGTGGGAAGCCAAAAACAAGTGCCCTAAGCTTGTTCTGGTCCCGCCGGACTACCACCTGTACATGAAATGTAGCAGCGCCCTGATGGAAATATTAAGGAAATACTCGCCAAAGGTACAGCAGTATTCGATAGATGAAGCCTTCCTGGACTACACCGGCATGGAAAAACGCCTGGGCCCGCCCCTTAACCTTGCCGTGCGCCTTAAAGATAGGATACGCGAGGAACTGGGGTTTACCGTAAACATAGGCGTATCCTGCAACAAGCTGCTGGCCAAAATGGCTTCCGAATTGAAAAAACCCGACATGGTCCACTCTCTGTTCCCCGAAGATATAGAGCACAAAATGTGGCCGCTGCCGGTGGAAAAACTGTTCATGGTGGGGAAAAAAAACGCCAGAAAACTGCAATCGATGGGGATATTCACCATAGGCGACCTTGCCGTTGCAGACCCCGAACTTTTAAAGCATAAACTGAAGTCCCACGGCCTTCTCGTATACAATTACGCGCAGGGGATAGAGGATTCCGCCGTATTTCCCGGATATTATATGCCCATGAAGGGTATGGGCAACAGCTCCACAATACCCTTTGACGTGGAGGATACCCATACCGCCCGCCTTATACTGCTGTCGCTTTCCGAAACGGTATCCATGCGCCTTCGGTATTCGCAAAGCTGCTGCAGCGTTATATCGGTATCCATAAAATATTCGGACTTCAGGCACCGCTCTCACCAGCAGAAGCTTCCAACCCCGATAAACTGTACCATGGATGTATACAAAACCGCGGCACGTCTGTTCGACGAAGCATGGGACGGGTCCCCGGTAAGGCATATAGCCTTGAGAGTGACAAGCCTTGACAGGGATGATTATATCCAGTGCTCTCTCTTTGACCGGCCTTACCGTACTAAAAACCTTGCCCTTGACAAAACGGTGGACAGTATAAGGAACCTCCATGGTACAGGGTCGGTGGTAAGGGCCTGCTTCATAAATTCCGGGATATGCGCCTCCCTCGGGGGAGCGGGCTCGGAAAACTGGCCGGTCATGAGCAGTACGCTTTAGGGGGAGTATAGGGTATGAAGGTTTTAAATAAACCGGTGGACATGATAGCGGTGTTCTACAGTTCAGGCAGGGTTGAACCGGTAAAATTTAAATATCAGGATACACCGGTTACGGTGGGCAGGGTACTTAAAAGATACAGCGAAAAACTGGCGGGCAACCGGCGTATATGCTTTATATGCATAAACGAGGGTGCCAAAGTATACGAGCTCAAATACGAAGTGGATACGCAGGTTTGGTACCTTTTCAAGATGTAGCTGCATTAGCCTGTCAAACCATAAAAAAGCTCCTTCCCGGCTTTGGGTGTTTAACCCTTTCCAGGAAGAGGCCCTTCAGCAGTTTGAACAGCAGCAGCCGCGTTCATCCTCGAACCTGTACCTTATGCCTCTCCAGTCGACTATGTTCCACCAGTTTTGTATAAAATCAACCCTTTTATTCTTATACTTCAGGTAATAGGCGTGTTCCCATACATCCAACGCCATTATGGGCACCATACCGGGTAGCAGCTGATTCTGGTGTTTTTCAACCGTCAGTATCAAAAGCTCCTGGTTTTCCCTGGAATATACAAGCAGTGCCCAGCCCGAACCCTCCACTGCGGCGGCCGCAGCCGAAAATTCCTTCTTGAAGGATTCGAAACTGCCAAAGTCCCTGTCAATCTGTTCGGCAAGCTTTCCCCTGGGCTGTCTATCGCCGTCGGGGGACATGCTTTCCCAGTAAAGGGTGTGCAGCATATGCCCCGCCCCGTTGAAGGCCAGTTCCCTCTCCCAGTGTTTTATAAGGGCAAAGTCCTGGCTTTCCCGCGCTTCCTTTAATTTGTCCAGTGCGTTGTTAAGTCCCTTAACATAACCGTTGTGGTGCATGTCGTGGTGTATCCTGACCGTTTCCTCGTCCATATACGGCTCAAGGGCATTATACGGATAGGGCAGTTCCGGTAAAATATACTTCATTGATATCTCCTCCTTGAAATATTTATTTATATAATCGGCAGTTACTGGAACAGGTAAGCTCCTATATCCTCCCATTCCTTTCTCATAAGGCTCTGGTACTGTTGGTGGAACATTTCCATATGCCCGGTTTCCCATTCAGACAGAGTCTTAAGAAATTTTTTAACTTCCTGGTCCTCAACCTTGGTGGCGGCATATTTGTAGAACATCGAAAAGTCCTTTTCTATCAGGTATGCCATGCGTACTATTGTTAGGTCGGATATCAGCCCGTCTTCATCCCCGGCATCCGGTGCCACAGCCTCATCGGCAAATATTTTGGGGCTTTTCATAAGATTCTTGTCATCGACAACCCAGGATATAACCTTAATACTCTCATCTCCTCCAAGGGCGTCGAACCTGTCCTTTAGTATCCCGTAATGCTCGCTTTCCATATCCGCCAGCTTTTCGAACATCTGCCTGGTACTTGTATTCTTTATTTTCCCGGCATAGTACCGGTAGAAATTTTCACCCTGCTTTTCCATTCGCATGGAAAACTTCAGTATATTTCTTATGTTATCCATATATTATACCTCCCTTAACCGACTTAGATTATTAATACCCCGGTTTGCTGTTAAAAAACACACCGGGAAAATAAAAAAGCACTGCAACGATTAAAAGGTGCAGTGCCTTATACCGGCAAAACCAATTATTTTCCGTCTTTCCGGCGGTCGGTTCCGGTAAGCAGAAGGAATAATAATAGCCCGCCTTCTCAGGCAGGCTATTATACTCCTATAACCAATTACCACAACGGTGCGCAGCATGAAATGTAGTTCCTGAATCGCAGCGTTAAGGGTTAAATCTCTATCTCATCCAGCTTGTCAAGACCGTAGGTCTTTATAATATTCATAAGTTTGACAGGATACTGGGAATCTGTTGCGTACCCTGCCCTTCTCAAGGCCCAGGCACCCTGGGTGCTGTCGTGCATAACTTCCCTGAAGGGCTGGTACCGGCTGGCGGTTAGCAAAAGGTCCTTATGATCCGCCCAGCTTTCGTTTACATTGTTATAAGCCCTGAAGTTCGCGTCAACGCGGAATGCCTGGCCGTTATATTCCTCCCAGGTGTTTGAAACCACCGAACCGGCGGGCCCGCTGCCCTTTATGCCAAACAGGTTGTTTGAAAACTTTCCTGTATATTTGTCCACCGGAACGCTCTGACCCCAGCCGGTTTCCAGTATGGCCTGGGCGGTCTGCAGCGCCGCCGACATGCCTGTTTTCTGCCACGATTTAACTGCCAGGTCGGATGCCAGGTCAAGGAAACTGTCCTTTCCAACCACCGGCTTGGCTGTATAGAGAGTTCCAAGGTATACCCTGAAGGGTACCGCTTCACTGGTTATTTTTACTCCCGAGGGCAGGGTCCCTTCCGCCTGAATCTCCCACTGGCCCCCGTCACCTGCTGCCGGCGTCCATGAGTAAGCAGTTCCGGCATCTTCGCCCCCGGCAATAACTCTTTTTGCACCGGTCTGTGGATTTATAAGCACATACTGAATGCTGTCCATGGCGGTATTGCTCATAGCCGTCAGTTCCAGCGGCCCGGTTACCACCTGCTGCGGACCCACTCCTTCCAGTAACAGCTTCGGAGTGCCGGTAAGCTTAACGCTTATACTGTCACTTGTATGAACAGCACCGGAGGTATCCTTAACCCGGACAAATAATTCCTTTGTTCCGGTAAGCTCCGGACCCGGGAACCATTTGTGGCTGACATACCCAACCTTCGCCAATACCTCTTCCCTTCCTGTCTGTGGGTCTTTCATAATGTATTCTGTTTCACTGACCTGGAAGTTGCGGGATACCGAAAGCGTAACCGGTTTTTCCACCGTGCTGCCGCTGCTTATGCCCCGCAGTTCCAGTTTCTTTGTCACATTAACCATTGCGGGAACAGCCCTGCTTGCATAGGCCTGTCCTGCCTGATCGTAGGCTGTCACCCTGAAGGTAACGTTACCGTTGTCCTCGAACATCGGCGACCATGTATATGTCCCCTGTGGGTCCAGTTCACCGGTGGTAGTTACCTTGTCTCTGTCGGTGTTTGTAATCTCATACTTGACATATGATGCTGCGAAATTCAAATCCGGTTTAAGCGTAACAGGCCCTTCCAATACCTGCCCCGCTGTCAGCCCGGTTAACGCCACGTCCGGCTTTACCGCCAGCTGTACCGGGATGGCACAGCCCGCCAAAAAAGCCCCGTCCGCATCATACAAAACGGCGGCAAGGACCCTTTCACCGCTTTGCTGCATATCCGGAAGATAGGTATATTCCCCGGTTATACTGCCGCCCCTTGCCACAACCGCTCCCTTTCCGGTACCGGGGTTTAGAAGCAGGAACCTTATCTCTGATGCCCCCGCCGGAATGCCGCCGGGAAATTCTGCCTGCAGCCCGGTTGTCCCGGTTATTACCTGCCCCGGCCCGACCGAGGATATCCGCATATCAAAAAAGGGTGTAATATCTGCAGCCTTTGAGGAATCTACGTACACTGTCCTGCTGGAATCCTCCCAACCGATATCCACTCCCAGGGCGTTGCTCACCAGGCGAAGGGGCACAAAGGTACGGTCGTCAATTATAAACGGTGCCACATCGCTTATGTTATAAATCTTCTCCCCGGTATCGTACTCAACAAGGCGGCTGTCTATCCTCAATAGAACCGAGCGGTTGCCCTTGACAATATGTACGGTCCTGTCCTGTTCGTTCCATCCCACATCCGCTCCCAGCTGCTCCATAACAACGCGCAGCGGTACAAAGGTTCTATCGTTTTGTATAAACGGCTGCGGCGTAGTCTCTATAACATCACCGTCAATAACCAGCCTTATATCGGTGGCGGCCAGCCCCGCAGGGATACCCCACTGCATCAAAACCACTGCAACCAATAATAAAGCAGCCAAATACCCACTGCATTTCTTAAATCTCTTGTACATTTCCTCGACACCCCTTTTTTAAAATATAAAAAATAACACAGTTACTCTATAAGTTAGACGACTGCATCCGACAGTTTGTTTCCCTTTTTTCGAATTTATAAACTATTAATATTTTCCTACACAGGAAAGGTAACAAAAACCGCCTATCATTCTAATATAAGCGGTTCCTATTGGTGGAGATAGGGGGACTCGAACCCCCGACCTTCTACATGCGAAGCAGACGCGCTCCCAACTGCGCTATACCCCCATATTAACAGCTTAATTACGGAAAAATTATGCTGCTTCTGATATTATAAAACGGCCCTTTCTATTTGTCAAAAATAAAAAACGCACCTTTATGATGCGTCTTTCCTTGGTGGAGATAAGGGGATTCGAACCCCTGACCTCTTGAATGCCATTCAAGCGCTCTCCCAGCTGAGCTATACCCCCGCATCTTAAATTGGTCGCAATATATATATTAAAACAAGGCAAGACGTATGTCAAGGTCAAAGTTGAAAACCATTCATTGCAAAATACGGCATCTCATTACAAGCCGCCGCTGCAGGCATTACTTTATTTTACCAGTAAGCTGCCGGAATATATATCTTTTGTGTTGTACATAATAGAAACGAAGGGTTCATGGTGGTCGAGCCAAGAGTATTATTGGGTCCTAAAGGGCTCAATAATATTCGGCCAAAGATCAATATCGGATCAAGAAGGTTCGGTATTGGTCGGCGGGCAGAGCATTATATGTCTTCCAAGGCTGTATGCTGGCCCAACTGTTGGTATACGGTCGAAAAGGATATATAATGTTCGAGCTAAGACTATTAAGGGTTCCGGATTTGTAGAAGTAATGCAGCATTAACTGACTACCGGGATTTACTGCAGTCGGGAGATTGCAGTAGGTTCCATAGGTACTCTTAATGGTCGAGCAAAGGTTGGTGTAGGTTCCGCAACGCTTGTATGCAGTCGAAAGATTGCATATAGGTGTATAGGGATGTGCATCAGCCGGAGCGAAGATCATCATGGGCCCTTACCCCTTTTCATAATTCAATCATTCCGATGGCTATTTTTTTTAAGGTATCGCAGTTTTTACATCCGAACAAATGCAGGCACTGGTCGGCGGGGACACCGTCCACCCTGCGGGTTATCTCCAGGTCAAGATAGGGACTGTAATCGTCGAAATATTCCTGTATGCTTCCCTTGTCCTCCATGGGGTTTCCGCACTGCTTACATATAATGGTCTTCCTCTCCAAACCATTGCACAACGGGCACAAAAGCTCCATCAGCTTCCCTCCATACAATATGCTAATGGGTATTGTTGCCCACCGGCGGTTCAAATATTACCCGCTTATTTTTCAAATTCCACTCTGTTTCTACCGTTGTCCTTTGCTCTGTACAGCAGCATGTCGGCATCCCTGATTAACTGCGCCGCATCTTTATAATTTCCCTGCCGCATTTCCACAACGCCAAAGCTTACCGTTAGGTTTATCTTATGCCTGCCTATTTCAAAGGGTTCTTTTTGTACCGCCTTTCTCAGCTTCTCCGCCAGCATTACCGCTCCTTTAATACCGGTGTTCTTGGACACTATCACGAACTCTTCTCCCCCATACCTCGCCAGCATATCCGCCCTTCTTACATTTTTTATAAGTCGCCCGGCAAAGCTTTCTAACACCTTGTCCCCTATCTGATGTCCGTATGTATCGTTAACCTTTTTAAAATGGTCAATATCCATGATCATAACACTCAGCGTACTGCCATATCTTTTACATTCCTCAAAGGAGTTCTCCAAATACTCTTCAAGATATCTTCTGTTGTAAACGCCGGTAAGCCCGTCGTTCAGAGACAGATTTTCAAGCTGTTCTATCAGCTTGTTTTTTTCCTTCAGCAGTTGCTTGAGCTGGTCCTGGGCTTCCCTAAGCCTTATATGAACATTAATCCTGGCCAAAAGCTCGCTGACTTCATAGGGTTTTGTTATATAATCGTCTCCACCGGTCTTAAGCCCCGCAACCTTGTCCTCAACGCTGTCCCTGGATGTGAGAAAAATAACCGGTATATTCTCGGTCTTTTTGCTGTCCTTAAGAACCCTGCAGAACTTATAGCCGTCCATTTTAGGCATCATCACATCCAAAAGAACAATACTGGGGCTCTCTTCAAAGACTATCCTGAGGGCCTCCATCGGATCGGTGGTAGAAACAACTTCAAAATATTCCTTGAGCTGATTTTCCAATATCTTTATGTTGAAAGCGCTGTCATCCACAACCAGTACGGAACGTTTCATGCCCCAAATAACCCCCTTTCCCTGAACAAACTAATTATTTCGCCAACCTGTTGAAATATCCTTCACAGCTTTATAACCTCTGTCACAGCCTTGTCCCTCAGCTTTTCCCTGTTACCATAATCAAACAACACGATCACTTTGGCTTCGCATGCTTTGCCGTCAAATTCCGGCAGATAACCGGAAATACACGAATCAAATACTTCAAAATGCACAAGCTTGTATACCTGCTTGGGAGAAAACCCCTCATAACCGGGAAGATAAACCTTTATATTTTCCGGTTTTCCAAGAAAATCAAAACACTTTTGTTTTAAAGCCGGAAACTCTATTCTATTTATCGGCGCCGGCAGCACTGAAGTTCTCTCTGTCAGTAGAAAATCCAGTTTCAAAAGTTCGTTAACCATTATAGCAGGCGCTTCCAGCCTCACCCTGCAGTATTCATAAAGCAGCGAATACAGCCTTTTACGTCGGTGTCTTACAAGATGCAGGTCTTTTTCTTCCCAGTATTCCGACAGGTCCTTAAAAAACGCAAAGGCACCCCGGCCGGCATATGAAATCATGTAATCAATCGTGTTGTCAAAACCATGGCTGTTGTAATAGTATTCCAGAACCTGCTCGACAAGCTTTAACCGCATCAAATCTTCAAAGCCCATCCATTTGTTTGAAAGAACTTCATAGGGAGGCTCTGCGGTGAAAACATATCCATACTCCTGTGCTCTTTCCCTGATACCCGAGCCCTTGAGCAGCTTCAAAAACCCGAGCTGTAGCATGTCCGGGGCCAAACCGTAAACATCGTCAAAGGATTTTGCAAAGGATGTCATATCCTCTCCGGGAAGTCCGGCGATCAGGTCAAGGTGTTGATGGATATTGCCTCCTTCGCATATCTTCTTTACGTTTTGAAACAGCACATCCTGCCGGGTTTTCCTGTCGATTTCCTTCAAAACTTCCGGGTTTGTGGTCTGCACTCCCACCTCAAACTGGAAAAGGCCCGGCGGTGCAGTATGAAGAAGCCTTATAAGCTCTTCATCCAAAAGGTCGGCGGTTATTTCAAAATGGAAGTTTATATCGCCTCCCTTTTCTATCAGATAGCTGAATATTTCCCGGGAGAAACTGCTTTTGCAGTTGAAGGTCCTGTCCACAAACTTAACCTGTTTTATTCCCCACCCGATAAGACAATCCAGGTCCCTTTTAACCCTGTCAACCGGGAAAAACCTGACACCCCGAATAGTGGACGAAAGGCAGTACCGGCACCGGAAGGGACAGCCCCTGGAAGCTTCATAGTACGCTATTCTGTCTTTCAGCCCATCGTCGGGCAGATAGGGAAAGGGAATGGTATCAAGACTTTTTATTAATTCCCTGTCCTTATTTTTAACAACGCTGCCGCCGCTCCTGTAGGTCACACCGCGGATGCCCCCTATCACACCCCTGCCCTCGACAATATGCTCCATAAGTTCCCGGAATGTCTCTTCTCCCTCTCCCCTCACGATATAGTCAATATAAGGATTCCTTTTCATAATATCCAAAGAGTCATAGGACACCTCGGGTCCCCCCAGCACTATAACGGTATCTTCCTTAATCTGCTTAATCCTGCGGACAAGGGCCAGTGTTTCGGTTATGTTCCATATGTAGCACGAGAAGGCTGCGATGTCCGGAGCTTCTTTGTAAATCTCCCCGAGGACCAGATCCATCGAATCGTTTATTGTAAACTCCCTGACCTTTAAATCATAGGGCTTGTCCCTGCAGTATGCCCTAAGATACCTAATAGCGAGGGACGAATGTATGAACTTGGAATTAAGCGTTGTAAGAAGCACCTTCATACATATACCTTCCTTCGGGAACAAAACTGTCACCTACCTATATTATACCCTTTTTATACCTATTTCGTCGAAGGTTTTCATCTGTTTTAACGATCTCGCCGCCGCTTCTATTATATTCAGGGCCAGTACGGCACCGCTGCCTTCCCCCAGTCTCATATCCAAATCAAGGTACGGCTTTAAACCAAGGCGCTCAAGAGCAAGCCCTCCGCCCTTTTCGGCACTGAGATGGGAAGGGAACATATATTCCAGCGTAATTGGGTTAATCCTTTTTGCCGCCAGCGCCGCCACCGACGAAATAAAGCCGTCTATTACCACCGGTATCCTTCGGAAAGAGGCCCCAAGGTAAACACCCGTCATGCCGGCAATGTCAAGGCCGCCCACCTTGCTTATAACGTCCACCGCATCGGCAGGATCCGGCTTGTTTATCCTGATTGCGCTTTCCACTACCCTTACCTTGGCCGCAAGGCCTTCCCGGTCAAGGCCTGCTCCCCTCCCGGTGGTCAGGGCAGGGTCCAGCCCTTCCAGAGCAGCCAGCACGGCACTGCCGGAAGTGGTATTGCCTATACCCACTTCCCCTACGGCAATTACCCGGCTGCCGGAATCAGCCGCTTCAAACACCGCTTGTATACCGGTCTCTATCGCCCGCACCGCCTCGTCCCTCGACATGGCCGGCCCCTCCGCCATGTTGGCGGTACCCGGTCTTATTCTCATGTTGATTATACCCTTACAGGCGGCAGGCTCCTTCATACCTATATCAACTACCCTGATATCGGCACCCAGCATCCGTGCAAATACCGCCACCCCGGCCGTACCTTCCACCATTCCTTTTGCCATCAATGCCGTAACCTGCTGTGGATATGCAGCAACCCCTTCGCTGCACACTCCGTTATCCGCCGCCATAACAATAGCCGTTTTTTTGCCGGTGTCGGGAGCCGTGCTGCCGGTTATGCCGCAAAGCCTTACTGCGATTTCCTCCAGCTTGCCCAGGCTGCCCACCGGTTTTGTCAGGTTGTCCACCCTTTCCTTCGCCTCTTTCATCCTGGCCCGGTCGGGCAGTTCAATACCCTTTATAACTTTCTCAAACAAATCCATAAGTTCAAAACCTCCTGATGTTTTGTTTGTATATTTTAAAAAGCCCACAGTTCAACAAGGAACTGTGAGCTTTACCATAACCCACCGATATACGTATACCGCAGGCAGGTCTCCTGGCTGCTGCTTCATCGCCCGCTGCCGGGCCTTCCCGGGCAGAGCCCAGTGGCGCTTATTCGGCCGGACTTGGCATTACAGTGGCGGGTCCGCCCGGGATTTTCACCCGGTTCCCTATTCTCCCCGTCGGGCACCTGCAGTATGTAAGTATCAATTGTTTATTCAATTATATAATTTCGCCGGCGGCGTATCAATACCCCCTTATGCTGCCAAGCATTGAAATTATCTCTTCTACTGACTTTTCATCGGCGTTAATCATGGCAACAAACTTGTTATTGCCCCCGGTTTCGATATCCGCAGAATCCGCCATATACCCGTTACCGCCGGCCTTTCCCGAGTAAATAATGGCATCTATGGTATCTCCCGTATCGTCGATATCGGTTATCTGGTATCCGTGCCTTTTGACTTCCCTTTTGATATCCTCCAGTTCCTTTTGTATGGCAACCCTTCTTGTAATATTACCACCTCCTGGCCAATGCTCATTTTTAGAGATTCATATCAATTTCCAGACTGTTCTTCACCAAAGCTATATATATTTTCTCCCTTATACAAGAAAAAATCCGGCATCAGCCGGATTAGCTTTATATATCCTCTCCCCCGATTCTTTTGATAACCGGCAGAGCGGCCAGTCCTCCCACCACCGCCGTAACCAGCTGCGGCCAGCCGAACATAAGGCTTAGGGCGGAAGCCGCAGGCTCTGGTACCACCAGTATTCCTACGGCAGTACTTACCAGAAAGTATAAAAATAAGAATTTTAACACCGAAGCCAGGGCTATTCCAACACCTTTGTTTTTCCGGTACCACCAGCTGTATATCAGTACAAAAACGATATTGCCGCCTGCTATGATGGGTGCAAGCCAGGGAAATACAATATGCTGCTGCATAAGCGCTATCACCGGTGCAAAAATACTGATAACAATCCCGCTCCAGGCTCCCACCAAAACCGATGCCACAGCCAGCGATGCATTAACCAGGCTGCCCACTATGTAATTGGACACCAGCGGAGGAAGCGAAAGCAGGGGCCTTATCATCTGAAATGCCACCGTCAGCGCCAAGATAAGCGCTGTCCTGGTAAGAAATTTTATTCCTTTCATAAAAACCCCCCCGAAAAACACTTTATTGAAACAAAAAGAACCGTCCCTACTGTTTCCTACTGTTTCTATTGTTTTAGTGTTTGGTGTGCAGGAATTCGGTTATGGCTTGGGCACACTCTTCAATATTCTCGCTGTCAAGCCTCAAACGGTAGTTGTATTTTTTCTCGGAATGATAATACTTGGGGTCGTAATGCTCTTCCAGCAGAAACTTCACTACCCCATCGTAATCCTTTGCTTCCAGAAGCGCCAGCAGCATATCCGTCTTCTTTTTGCCCAGTTCCCCCCTGAGCCTGTTTATTGAAGTCCTTATTTCTTCCAATACTTTGTCCCCTTGTATATTTATATATTCGTCAACTATTCTCCTTATTCTCTGCTGCATTGAACACTTAACCAGGATATGGACCCCGGATTTCATTTTATCCGCCAGAACATTAGGCAGGTATACCCTACCCACCCTCGGGCTTTCGGACTCGACTATAATATAGTTCTTATCAATACTTCTCAGCCTTTCAAACAGAAGCGCTTCAAAGTCCTTCTGGTACCGGGGCTCACCAAGCCCCACCGTACCAAATATTGAACCCCGGCTGTTGGCCATAGCCTCCAGGTCCACCGAGGGAAAACCCCTGTCTTTAAGCATTTCAAGCAGATGCGTCTTACCCACTCCGGTATTGCCGTGGATAACCACCACCTGTTTCGACTTGATTAAGGCATCCAGGTTGTCTAATACATACCTCCTGTATTCCTTGTAACCACCCTCCAGCTGGTGTACCCTGTACCCAAGGGAATCAAGCAGCTGCACAAGGGAACCGCTCCGCATGCCTCCCCTTGAACAAAACACTACTATCTCTTTACCCTTTTCCTGCTGAGTCCCTATTTTTTCATATATATCCTTAAGCTTGCCGGATACTATTTCAATACCCCTAATCTTTGCCTTTCCGGTACCCTCTTTTTTGTACAGGGTGCCTATAAGGGCCCTTTCCTCATCGTCAAACAGCGGTATATTTACAGCGCCGGGTATTGTGCCTTTTCGGAACTCGCCCGGCGAGCGCACGTCAACCACTGCGTAGTCCCCATCGTATATATCGCTTGCCTTCATTTATATCGCCTCTTCGTAAAACCGTATGCTTCTTAATAAGACCGATAACCGGTCCCTTCCAATAGTATTATATCAGATAACCTACAGCTTTATAAAGTTGACTTCGGTAATACCATCCACCTTCCTGACCATTCCTATCACATCCCTGGGCACCACCCCGTCCACGTTAAGCACCATAAGGGCCTTGCCGCCCTTTGAGTTCCTGCTTACACGCATTGTGGCTATATTTATCCTGCTCACGCCCATTATGGTGCCTATACTGCCTATGACTCCCGGCTTGTCGTCGTTTCTCACAAGCAGCATATAGGGTGCCGGTTCCATGTCTATCTTATAACCGTTAAGCTCCACTATGCGGGGCTCCCTCATTCCAAAAAGGGTACCCGCCATGGTAAAGGCCCCATGCCCGTTGCCCACCTTTACCTCAATCAGGTCGGTATATTCGCTGGCTGTGCTGTCCAGGCTTTCCAGCACGTTTATACCCCTGCTCTTTGCCAGCAGCTTTGCGTTGACATAATTAACCCTTTCTTTTACCGCCGGTTCAAGGAGCCCCTTAAGATAGGCAAGGGTTAAGGGCCCGGTCTTGTGCTCCGCGATGCCGCCGCGGTATTTTATCTCCACTTTGTTTATCGGCCTTTTTTCCAGCTGGTAGTACAGCCGTCCAAGCTTTTCCGCCAGCAGCAGGTAAGGCTTCAGGTATTCCATATCCCTGTCCGGGAGGCTTGGCATATTAACGGCATTTGTCACAAGTTTTCCCTCAAGGGCATCAAGTACCTGGTTTGCGATGTTTATACCCACCTTATTCTGTGCTTCGAATGTATCCGCCCCCAGGTGGGGAGTTACAACGGTATTGTCAAAATCAAACAGCGGATTGCCGGGGCAGGGTTCCTTTTCGAACACGTCAAGGGCTGCACTGGCCGCCTTACCGCTTTCAAGTGCCCCATACAGCGCCTTTTCGTCGATAAGACCTCCCCTTGCACAGTTTATAAGCCTGACCCCGTCCTTCATTATTTCGAACTGTTTATCCGCCAGCATGCCGGTGGTCTCTTCGGTCTTTGGCGTGTGGATGGTGATAATGTCCGCCCTTTTCAGCAGATCCTCCAGCTTTTCCATCTTTTCCACGTCCAGGAATTTAAACCTTTCGTCGGGTATATAGGGGTCATAGGCTATTACCTTCATGTTGAAAGCCTGCAGCCTGGATGCCACAAGCCCGCCGATCCTGCCCAGGCCAATTATCCCGGCCGTCTTGCCGTACAGCTCATTCCCCTTGAACCGGTGACGGTCCCAGCTGCCCGATTTAATATACCCGTTCGCACTGCATGTGTTCCGGCTGGAAGCAATCATCATGCCTATGGTATGCTCGGCGGCGGAAACCGAATTGCTCGCGGGGGTGTTGACAACCACCACGCCCGCCTGGGTGGCGGCATCAAGGTCTATATTGTCTATACCGTTGCCCGCCCTGCCGACAACCTTCAAACTTTTTGCCGCCTTAAAAAGTTCGCTGTCCACCAGGGTGGCGCTGCGTACTATAATCCCATGGTATTCCTTTATTATTTCAAGCAGCTCGTCCCTTTCAATCTTCAGCCTTACGTTCACGTCCACCCTTTCCTTGAGTAGGTCAATTCCACTTTGTGCAATCCTTTCTGTAACTATTACTTTCATCATACCGTACCCCCTGTATCCATTATTTGTCTGGCCGCTGCATCTGCCGCACCCCTGCTTACCGGATATCCCAGGCCCGTCAGAACCTGTTCCAATGCCCCAAGGGTGTCCAGTACGTCCCCTTCGGATATGTAACCCATATGGGCTATCCTTATAATTCTGCCCTTCAGGCTTTTGTTGCCCCCGGCTATGACTATACCGAAATCCTTTTCAATACGTTTTATTATATCCGCCGCATTGATACCGTCAGGGACACTTACCGCCGTTAACGTATCCGAACGTCTGCCTTCTTCGGCAAACAGCGTAAGCCCCATTGCCCTGACACCCGCCCGGGTCATCTGTCCCATCCTCCTGTGCCTTCGCCACACGTTTTCCAGCCCTTCTTCCTGTATCATGGAAAGTGCTTCAAGGCTGGCCCTTACTAAGTTTACCGCAGGGGTAAAGGGACTCTGGGGCGGCTGTTTGCAAAGAAAATCCAGCACCTTGCACAGATCCCAGTAATGTCGGCGGGATTTACTTGCCCTTGCGGCAGCCACTGCCCTGGGGCTTACAGAAAGAAAGGTCAAACCCGGTGGACACATAAGGGCTTTTTGCGAAGAGGTGACCACGACATCAATGCCCCATTCCTCCGGCCTTACTTCCATACCCCCTAAGGAGCTGACGGCATCCACTACATATAAAACATCCGTCCCCTTAAGTGCCTTACCTATGGCTTCTATATCGTTTTTAGCACCGGTTGAGGTCTCGTTGTGCGTAACAATAACACCCTTGGTGCCCCTGCCAATTTGCGTCATAATCTCTTCGGCGCCTATACCCTTGCCCCACGGCACCTCCAGTTTTTTCACCCGAAGCTCCATAGAACGGCATATATCGTAAAACCTTTCCGAGAACACCCCCGAAGAGACAAGGACCACTTCATCCCCCGGGCTGAAACAGTTGGTAACGGCGGCTTCCATTCCGCCGGTACCCGAAGCGGTAAGGGTGATTACCGGATAGTCGGCTGCAAATACAGATTTCAGCTTTTCGTTCAGCCTTTCAAAAACCTCGGCATATTCTTTAGTCCTGTGGTGCAAAACCTGCTGCCCCAGGGCCTCTATTACCCGTGGCGGCAAAGGGGTTGGCCCGGGAGTCATAAGTTTCTTATTCATTGGCACATACCTCCTCCGTACTTTTTAATTCTCCTTAATTTTAAAAACCCCGTCCTCTATAGGACGGGGGTAATTACCCACGCGGTACCACCTAATTTCAGCACACCGGCAATCTCATGACCTTTAACGAAGTCAGCCGTCGGGGACTACTTAATGGTTCACCCCCAAGGCTCCGGGACGGATTCCGCCGGGACCGCATACCGGTTCGCACCCGCCACCGGCTCTCTGAAACTTGGCCCCCGCGTACTGTCTCCCTTCAACGCCTTTTCCCAAAAGATATTTTAAACGTTATTATGCTACATAAACAGGCAATTGTCAAGGGAAATTATTTGTAATGTTGGTATCCTGTGATAATATTACATTATATCCAAAGCAACCCCTGCTAAAATGAATGCCTCCCGGGATGCACTGACTGTAGACTAAAGTTTACTTTTGCTGTCAACAATGGTATAATGCTGTTGACAAGTCAATAACATCTGCCGGGGGTGCCGAAAGGCTGAGAGGTATATGCCAACCCTTTGAACCTGATCTGGGTAATGCCAGCGAAGGGAAACTAATAAGGTTTCTAGCACTCCGGACAGGAGTGCTTGTTTTTTTATCAAATA